>Ga0307510_10007827_pt1 | contig 12745 bp, 10 predicted proteins | sample 12_EM_MG_FD_207224 | JGI IMG/M metagenome (GOLD analysis project Ga0307510, IMG submission 207224) | Populus trichocarpa ectomycorrhiza microbial communities from riparian zone in the Pacific Northwest, United States - 12_EM | ecosystem: Host-associated > Plants > Roots > Unclassified | place... | reverse complement strand
CCTCCCCACCCCCCAGAGATGAACCCTATTTCATGACCCAAGAGGGAGATGTCATCTTCCCGCCTCAAGTTCGCCCATCTGTACGGAAGAATACTTATAAAGGCGGTAATGTCTACGATAATAATGATTCCGAGAATACAAACACCAAAGTGGCCAACACAGAAAACAAAGCTAAAAATCTTAACCTAAAAAAAGATGGGAAAGCTACACCCAAGGTAGTTGATCCTGAGAAGGTACCCGTGCTTGATGAGGTCAGCAACGACAAGGACAGCAGCTCCAACCCTAACAGAAACGAGAAGGTCGCAGTTGCTAAGAATGTCGAGAAGAATGTCAACGTTGATGTCGGGGAGCATGCAGCAGGTCCCAGAGGCCCTCCCCCACCTGCTATTAGCCCCCAACAGCAAGGAACGACTTTCCTTCCGGGTGGCGTCATGCCCGTTGGAATGACTGACATCGTCTTCCCCGATATTATAATCACAAACTCGAACGATATCAAGAACGCGAACGAGAATCAGAATAAGCTAGCATCCTCTAACGAAAATCAGAACCAAAATCCTAATGACCTTACGAACGATAATGCTGCTATTGCGGAGCAAAACTTTGCCGAGAACAACTTTATGTTTAACGAAGAGAAGAACTTCTACTATCTCAATGCGCCAGGAGAGGTTGTAAAGGAGCTTCCACCAGGTGAGGTGGTCACTGAGGTCCCTTCCCTAGTCACCCAAGCTGCCCCCACTCCCATAGTTGGGCAGGCCGAAGCGGCACATAAGCCCTGCATTACCTGCCCTCCAACAACCGAATTCATTCCCGTTACCCACACCATTCCTGTGGAAACAGTCGTTGATCACGTTCAATTTCCCGGACCGACCATTATTGAGCAGATTCAGCTCCCGGGACAAACTTATATCGAACAGCTACCCGGAGAAACAATCATCGAGCAAATTCAACTTCCTGGAAAGACCATTACCGAGCAGGTTCCAGGGCCAACCTGCATCGAGCAGTTGCCTGGGGAGACGATCATAGAACAAGTCCTACTCCCCGGTAAGACATTTTACGAACAACTCCCGGGTAAGACAGTCATCGAGAAAGTTATGCTTCCGGCTGAGACTGTTATCGAACAGATTGTCCTTCCTTGCGAGACCATCACCTGCGAGCACGAGGTCACTGTGCAGGTCACTAAAACAATTCCTCCTACCACGGTCATCCAGAAGGAAAGCATTGTCATTGAAAACGAAGTTTCAGTCACCATCCCGCCAAAGACAATCATCCAACAGGAGAGCGTGATAATCAACAAGGAGATCGTCATCACCCCTGCCCCCACGACTATTCTGGAGACAGTTTACATACCGAAGGAGACTAGAGTCCCTGTGACTGTCACGAAGGAAAACAATGTCTACATCTCCGAAGAGATCAAGATCCCAGTGACGGTGACAAAAGAAAATAAAGTTTACGTCCCGGAAAAAGTCACAATCCCGGTTACGATTACGGAAAAGAATAATGTTTACATCTCGGAAGAAGTCTGCATCACGAAAGAAGTACCGGTCCCTACAGTTATATCTGTTCCCGGAATTCCTATTCCAGTGGCCACGACGGTAACCGAAGAAGTCGTACTGCCAGGAAAAGTAGTCACGAAATTCCTCCCCGGCATCCCCACCCCTATTATCAACACGATCAAGATTCCAGTAACAGTTAAAGAGAAGGAGGAAGTCTACATTACCCAAAAAGTCGGGATCCCAACTATCCAAGAAGTCTTCGTTACCAAAGAGATCGTAATCACTAGCCTGGTCCACGCCCCCGGAGTAAAAACACCTGTTCCAACAGTTATTATCCAGCAAGTTGAGATCCCAGCTCCAGGGAAGGTTACTATCACAGAGAAAGTTGTTGTCACCAAGGCCGAGAATATACCGTGCGTGGAAACACTAGCTCCGGCTGCCATCACTGAGGAAATCAAAATACACGCTGGGGTTGTCACTAATCCTGCGCCAGGAGTTCCTACACCAGCCGCGAAGACTATGAAGATACCGTGTCCTGCCGAGGCCATCACCGTCATCTCCGAAATTGTCAAACCACCAACAGTGATAACCCAGCCAGCGGAAGTCATCACTATGCCCGGAAAGACGGTAGTCGTACCAAGTAAAGTTATGACTATCCAGGGTTGCCCTAAGTGCCCCGAGACCCTTACCACTAAACCCGCCGAGACGATCGTCGGACCTTTTCAGGTTATCACTCGCCCCGCCCAGGTTATCACTGAGCCAGGATGTACCCTAACCATAACCGAGGTTGTAGGAGCCACTCCCGCCCCTGGTGGAGCTGCTGAGGCTCCCTGTCCTGTCATTGGAATCCCAGGGCCAAGTGTTGAGGTTACTAGGCCTGTTGCGACACCTGCTCCTCCAACCCGGCCGCATGGTCCCAAGGCTCCTGTTCCCGCTCCTGAGGTTGAGATCGAGCTTGAGGGTCCGGATATTGACATCGAAATTGAGAGTCCCAAGTTTGAGATTGAAATTGAGGCTCCCAAGGTTGAAATCGAAATTGAGAGTCCTAAGGTTGAGATCGAGATCGAGGGTCCTGAGGTCGAGATCGAAATCGGGAGCCCCAAGGTTGAGGTCGAAATTGAAGCACCAGCTCCTCAAGCACACGTTCCTGGGGCACCGCCGCCACCTAAAGCTGAGATTCCAGAGTGTACATCTCAGGTGTGCCCAGGACGAGCTCAAGCAGAGGAATCATTCTTCGGCCCCAGCACTATCTCTAGTACATTTTCTCTATACCCAACCCTTCCTGGTAGAACGCTAACTCTGTATAGATATTGGTCAGGCACCTACCACTCGCTTAGAATACCCGAAGCTCGGTCCTGGCCCTGTCGCCCAGCCACCATCGGCGCCATCCCATACGCCCCATTTCCCGGTTACTACAGAGGTTGAGTATACCAAACCCGGGCTCCCCAAGAAGATTGAAGTTGAGTTCCCTACCCCCAAAGGGGAGGGCGAGGCGAAAATCTCCCCCCCAAAGCCGTCTCGCGTACCCGAGAGATCCTACCCGATTGCTATCCCACCGGAAGTCCCTGAGGGTGCCCCAGCGCCGCATCCACCCTCCCCCAAAGAGCCCCAACCTGTAGTTTCTAAACCCCAAGAGAAACCACCCGTCTTCGAGGGCTCCGCCCCAAACAACCGCCCGCCGATCACGGCAGTTGTAGCAGGTATATTGGGGGCCATTCTTGCTGTTTAGAGGGTCCCATGGTGTCAAGCATTTCTTAGGCGCGCGATTCAATTGTGGTTCTTTGTCAAGAAAAAAAGTTTCGGGGCTGTTGGCCGATAAAAAATTCATGCCAGTTAGAGATCTCCTATGTAAATTAAACTGATTTCCTCCAGATAGCGAGCAAATTCTTAAGAGCGGGTGATGAGTACCTATAGTATTACAGACGATACCGCCAAAATTACGCGCGGACATATTGGATTGATCGACTCCAATGGCGGAAAGGTAGTGAGGCTTGAGGCGTGATTTCAGCGATTTCGCTTTGTCCCATGTAATATATACGAGATGTACCGGTAATTCCCTCTCTAGCGCTGCAGATTCAGGCTCCATCAAAGGGAAAGATTCGAGTGATATTTAATGATTAATATACCATTGAGGTCCATGAGTAGTGTTATCCTGAATGCAAGGCGCTCCACAATCCTCCCGGCAGGGGGTAGGACTTCCCATCCATCTAGGACACCACCTCTTCTTGGATATTTTTCCCACTCACACAATCTCCCGCCGCCCCCGGGGTATTTGTGGTGATTCCCCGGGTGATTCAAGAGCATAAGAAGGGGAGATAACCTAGGCATAGCCTAGTAGCCCTTCCGTGTCGTTTGAGCAAGGAACGCGGCGTTCTCCTGCCTTTAACTTACAAGGCTATGTATTCTTCTTCATCACATAGTTTCTCAGCTGGTTCTACCCTCGGGAAATTCCTATCCTGATGATGGCTGGGGCCTCATTCCGGTTATCACTTTTTCATACACAACCCGGAGGGGCCTACTGGTTTGTTCTCCCATTCCGTGCCGAGACCGCCCCAACAAAGGCGGGTTACAAGAATCGCTTGAAGGATCTGCGCAGTTATCCACTATCCTTTCACGGTTGACTGGCTCTGAGAACACAGAGACCCCCGTTTAGGATGCGGCCCGTGATGCCCAAGTGATGGTTGATGTTCCCCTTCCAGTCGAGCTCCTGTCGGTAATATCAACCCACGTGCGCCCCAGTTAGCTCGCTCTAATTCTAACCTGCTCACCACCCCAGTTCCCCGTCTCCGATGCAGGACGCCCCCGTGGGACGCCCCCGTGGGTCTGGGAAATGCTAGGAACTGCCGCCTCCCCCTTAGTCTCACCTCTCAGCCCACGGTATATCGATAGCGCTTGAAGGAGGCAAGACCTCCGAAGGAACCGGCAGGTGCGATGGCAGGCGCACTACTTCCATAATCCCCTTTCCTCAATGGTCCCCGAAGAATCACTGGAGAATCGAAGTCTCGGTGGCCAAAGAGTAGAGCCCAACTACGACAACCTCTACCGACCGCCCCATCAGTTTAGACCAGGCAAGCGAAATCTCAGGACGGTTGTATTTGAGTGGAGGGGAGAGCCCCAATGGGGGAACTGTGATTTTAGCTGGTAGGGGTAGGACTGCAGACGATGCCTAGGGATGGCTGGGAGGATAGAGGACCTCAGCGTACAGCTGGGATAGGATGAGTGATCTTGCATGATTTCAGATCTGTATATCTCGCCTGCAAAATCCGGTCTACCGAGAGGACAAAACGAACCGAATAAGGAGCCTCGGAGTTTAATTTACGGATATGCCCTCGGCTCAAGACCCTTTTAGCCTTATCTGTTGCTTTAGTTAATTACAATCTTAGGTGAATCCCACAATCCAAGAAAAAACTTACCAGCATCTGCATAGAGCTGTTGGATAATCCAGGATAGTACGAACGAAAGGCCGGCTGCCCCAAGAACCTCTTGCAGCAATCCATACTAGGGGGGTTCCTGAGGAAGGGGCACCCGAAAGGGCTGTCGAGCGCCAGCAGACGCTCCACTCCCTGTCAGCCGCAAACGGCCAATGGGTGAAGGTGAGAAATGAGCTAAGTTAGTCCCCAAAAGTGCGGATTGTGGAAGCCACCGATGTAGATCGTTGACCTGGTGATTACTCCCGAACGAGATACTCTTCCTATACATAGCAGTCAATCTGGGAAGCAGAACGGGTTTTGGATGTTGGCTGAGATTGAGGGGAAAGTTAACAGTAGTGCTGGATACGCGGGGCAGTCACGGGGCGTTGGCCTGGACTTTGGTGTCCTGATGGATCTATCGTGAGTCCCATTTCTATCTGCTTCGCAATTTCTGACAAAGGTAGTCCGTATACCTCCCGTACATCCATTTCGAGTATGAAGTTGGGGGCGAAACGTATCGTGGAGTTGATGGAAAGCGCGAGGGCTAGAGTCGCGATAATAGCCTTTCCATGCGCTATGCCGAATAACGTGTACACTCTCTCACTGCCTCAGGAAGCGTAGCGGGACAACAGTTGCTAGAAGATATTATGTCTCTCTCTCACAAACGAGCATCGCGCCGTCATCCCGCAACGTCAAGGAAGCAGTGGCCGCGATTAGAAAATTGAAGACAATGCCTTCAATTTTTGACCCGACAAGGTATCTGCGGGTAGAGAGAAGATGCAGATCACGTCCTAAGTATTGGACTTGTGTTCTGGTCCATGAACGAGATGAGATCTTCGGGGTAGTATGTTCCGTTGAGCGCTTCCAGCCCAAAGCCTAATCGCGAAGGCAATCACAGCAAGCAAGTACATGTCACAGTAGAAGAGATTGTATCAACACTGAGAACGGGGGTGTATCTTGGTGAAGTCTAGAACTTTGCTGTCCGTCTATGCTATTTAGGAGATTCGCGAATCCTCGAGGTAATCAGCGACACCTAATACCCTCGCCTTGTCCGGGGTGAAGAGCGAAGCCTTCTCATCAAAGTCAATCCAGGAAACCCCGTGGCCCTTACTACCACCCACACCAAGGCGAGAGATCCAACCGACGACAGATCCGCCGTCGAGCAACAAATCAACTCAATCCAAGCAGACCTCGGAGTATATGAAACCCCCCGGCATCACCCTTTCTATTTCTAGGACCGCAGCAGCGCACCGATACAACGACAATCACGCTGCCACTGCTCCCGCACCCTACAAACCAAACAATTTGCCTCCAGCCAGAATTTACCAAGGCCGGTAGTTGCCCATGGGGAATACGTGTACAGGATCGGCAGCCGGGGGATGGCGAGCATGTACTCCAACCCAGACCGTGCGCTTTCTGAAATAAAGTGTATTCGTGCCAGTGTGCGGAGGGTAGAGGGGAAGGCCGATTTACACGATATTCCACGGGCCAGGATGGTGAAGCGGATTTCTCAAACTACTGCGGCATCCGCTAGTGATGGGCTGGTGGACTGTGCGCGGAGAAGATTGAGCTTTGCAAGTGACGCTACTGACGAAGTTCTCGCATACTGACGTGACGAGGAATTGCGCTGTTCTCCATTGGTGCCACCCCCGATGACCCGCCCCTTGAAAGGCGTGGTTTGGAATAATCCGATGCAGACAGTGAGGGTGACGCAGAAGACGGCATGGTCGAGGCGCAGAAGATTTGGAGAGATATAAAGGTTAGGGAGTATGGTTCTGGGGATGGGGTGAGCATCGGGTGGGTGAATTTTTCTACTGATGTGAACAGGAATGGTGGGGGTGGGGGTGGGGGGACCGGTAGCAATGCTAAAAGCAAGAGTCTGGTCAGGCTTAGAGTTGTTAGAGAGACTGACTTTGGGCCTTGAAGGGTTTAGAGTTTTTTCTTTCTTTTTTTCCACTTCCAGTTGTATCTGGTGAGGGGGCAGGGGCCGGCCGGACACTAGATATAATCATTGGAATCCATGGGTTGGTAAAGATGACCCGTTCTATTGCTTTATGAGGTGGGTTGGTGATGCGGGGTAGACTAGCCGTGTATCTTAGCTGCGGTATAATTCTCCTAGCCTGGCCAAATCATGAATTGGTGGGGTCCCTTTTTCCTTTTCGGTGATCAAGGTTGGGTTTATTTGTGAGAGGGATAGCAACATCTCCAGGTGTGGTATGAGGTTAGGTAAGCGAATTGTGGAGGAATAATCATTGGTGGGATCCTTATCGATAAGGCCCTGCCCCGTCTCCGTAAATCATAAGTTGGCTGAGAATGTGGAATTGAGCCGATGTAAATTTATCGTTCATTAAGCGTGGTCTCTAACTAATTATTAAAAGGCAGAACCAAAAGGTAACCTCTCCCGAGAATCCTGCATCTCCAAGCTGAATATACCAGCCAACGCACAGACCTTCCAAATACCCAAGAGTAGAGATTCTAATAAAATCAGAGAGGTAAAAGGGCGAACTACGACACGCCGGAGGTAAAACAGGATATCCCACAAGGAAAAAACATAACACTACTTGTAGAGGAGCGATGACTGATATTATTCTGGGGTGTGAGAGCTGTTGCCGAATCGGGGGTTGGCATATACAATAACTAATAGGCACAAAAACGCAGCATAAAAAAAATCACTAACCCCAACCCCCCCGCCTACCTCCCCGCCTGTCACTATCTCGTGGGCTCACTTCACGGAACCGTTGGGGCCCCGGGCTCGTCTTCCCTCATCTCGGTGGTGGGTTGCTCGATTATCGGGACCATTGAGGCGGGAGGCTGGTCCTTCTTCTTAACCATGATTTCGTGTCGCAATAACTCGTTCCGAAGGGTTGCGGTTGCAAGCTCTGCACGTGCAGTAACTAGCTTTGTTTCGATGATTGGGTCGTGGACAGGGGCGCAGAACGTTCGTACAACCGGTCGTATACTACAAGTACCACGAGCGACATTCCCCCGGGGTTAGTGAGAAGGCCCACCGCGGGGACAGTGTGCCTCTCTAAGAAAGCTATGGTACGTAATGAGAGCAAGTTAGTAAACAGAATACTTCAAATATTCTCAATCGGGTGAATAAACCTAGGAATTGAAAATGCATAGCAAAAAAACCCTTCTAGAATAGAGGGTACAATTAGTTGTTTATGGTGAATTCTTTTCTCTTTTTTGAGGGATAATTATTCAAGATAGGAATAAGATGGAAAATGGGGGGATAAGGGGGAGATGTTAGAGGGGGGGTTGAAGGTAGGGATACGGAAATTTCAAGGGAAGAAGTCGTCAAGGTTAGAGTTACAAAAATTACTTGTAATTCATCCATGTTCGCGGTTTCGTCAAGCACTGGTTGGAGACCGTACTCGAGTAGCTCGCTGGCCAACGACAAGTTACCAAGCTAGACCTGATAGGGTATATGGCTGGTAGTTTATCTAGCCCAAGAGTCTCCACTCGAATCGCCAACCCATTTCAGCATACAGTACCGGTACCGGCATGTAGTAAACGGTGCTTTTTTGGTAGTAGACCTGGCCGTCTAATGTCACGGCACGCATGGCCATCGTGGTAGCTTATCAAACACATTATTATAAACTCCCGCCCCGAACCCATTCTCCCGGGCGAATCGTACTGGCTCCCCATAACACTTCTCAAACCCCATACCCAAACCACCTGATCCCAGCCAGGACTAGCGGCCCACTCCTCCCCACCAGAAAAGAACCAATCCACTCCTGCGCAAAACTCCGTATACCGATCCATGACACCCATTGTCCTGCCTCGTCCCCCCGGGTAATCCTCCGATTTTACCTATCCCGAGAACTGCAGCATTGCTACTCCGGTTGCTCCAACCCCGTACTGTCATGTCGTAACTTGCACTAATGAGCACGTCCTCCCAATGTGGGCTCCAGGCGATCTCTCTTACCGCGTATTGGTGGCCGAGTAGTTCACTGAGAGGGTTTTTGTTAGCGAAGGGTAGGCCAAAGGTTCGGATGACTTTGTCGACTCCAGCGACGGCAACGATGTCTGGGCGGTGATTTTTCCAGTCCTGAGTGAGAAGTCCAGAGGGCGCATGGGGAGATACGGGGATCAAGAGCTCGGTGGAGGAGGGTGGAATGCGGATGTCGAAGAGGCCGACAATGGAGTCTGAGGATGCGGTAGAGATCAGAGTTGGGGAGTGAGGGGAGAACGGCGCGCTATAGGTGCAGCTATAGATTGGGATCGTGAGGAGTGACAGGGGGCTGGTTGGTGTCCACTTTCAAATCATTAGCTAGTTACTCCTATGCAGAAGGCAGAAGGAAACAAACAAGTTTCGCATTCCCATCCCTACTAGAACTCCCAAACCCGCTCTTACCCACAAGAAACCAAGACAGGAAACTTCCCTCTTATGCATCCCCAATTCGCAATCGGAAACCCCCCTTCCAGTCTTATATCGAACAATTCAATACTCCCATTTCCACCGGCAGTAGCAACCTGATTCGCATGCCACTCGCGGAACGCAATGTCGAAGAGTGAGTCCTGCGTGTCGCAGTACCGCTCGCAGAGAATCCCTGATGGGGTCAGGGAGAGTATGCATAATGGGCCGTTGCCGATGAGGCCAAAGTTAACACTCACAGCAGTTGCCCGACGGTTGTCGTACAGCGGGGAGTACTTTAGGGAGTAGCCGTTGTAGCCTTCGGTTCGGCAGTAGAACATTGTGGGCGGAGTGGCCGGCGGGGAGGGGGGATGAGGATGCTATGGATGAAGGGGAACTTTATGTGGTTGTGGAAGAAGAGCGATCGCGCAGAGAGAAGGAAAGAGAGGCAGTGGGGTTCTCGGACATGAGTGTTTCGTAGGGTAGTGTACTTGATGGGAGACCCTGCACGAGAGTATCCGCTCATCAATTGGAAGAGCTGCGGTGATGAGCTATCTAGTGAACGAAACTCAAACACCAACTCATGAGTGATGAGAGTAACCACCTTACTTGCCCATTGCAAAGGTTTCCGGAAATGGGGCTAACTTAGGCGTGCTACCGGTAGTCTTATATAAAAAAGTGCCAAGCCTAGTCTCCACATTTCCGGAAACTTTTGAGATGCGCAAGTATCATAGCTCACCGGGTCCATCACAGCGGGAAATAGCCGAGGCCGTTGGTGGGTCTAAGGTCATACCAGAGATGTCGCGCTTCTTGTTTAGCCCCACAGTCACCTGAGTCGAAACCACTCAACGCGTCTTCCACTTGTTGTCTACCGATGGTTCCATAAATGCTATGATACAAGCCAACTTCTAGCCACCGGCCAAACCACCCAAGTACAAAAACCCCTTAAGTAACTAGCCAGTCTTCCCTCGTATTCTTTATCTCGACTCAGAGCACCTCAGCGACCACTGCCGCACCAAAGCCCCCACCAAAAGGCCAAACCATGCATCTCTACACCCCAGAATCAATAGCCCTGCACACCCCATATCTCCTCCACCCAATCTTCCTCCTACCCCTCTTTGCAATAGCTGATGGGGGTTTGCTAACAATCGTGTGCTCGAATGTGTTGACGGGTGGAGAGGTTGTGGCGTGTATTCTCTATGGAGGCTGCTAGCTATGGTTCACCATAGGTAGTGAAAACTCTTCTCGTATGTGTGATAGCCCTATACATCAGTTGATGCCCTAGAGCGTTCCTGATGTCCACACTCTGGTGTTCCTTTACACATGTGAGCGTTCCCCGTGCCTCCGCTATCTCTGCTCCCATACAGTGCTCCATTACTATGCCATCAATAGCCCTGCTACAAGAACTCCCCCAGGAATCAACCACCCTCCCACCCTCCCACCCTCAGCCATTTCCCAATACACCCTCACTGCGGGCTGCGCACAAAATTATAATCTAATACAATTAGGAAGGCTAAGTTCAAGTACTCACATCGGAAACAATCTGGATCATGCTCTGGCTGATCGCCAGATATCATGGGCTATGCCCGCCAGGTCGTCCTCCTCAAACACGAAATCAATCTCGCCCGCGAGGATAGGATCACGGAGCATCACTCTGTGGAAACTTATCCATAGAGGAGCTTCAGTCGCCACACTCCCCTCGATCTCCGTCCCCCAGATGCGTGTCGGCATTTCAATGGTGGGTGTCGGGCGACCACGCGTGACGTGAGGATTCGGGACCTCTTAGAACTGCCATTTCTCAACGTAAAGCTTTTTCTCCCCGAGAGAAGCCTTAATGATGATGAGGGTCTTTACCCTTCGCTCGGGACGGGACGGGCATCTTGGCGTCCGTCCGGACGACTGCTCGCAACGGACGGGCGGGGACCGCAGGTGTCTCAGATGGCGCAATTTTCCGGGTAACTCCGGATGACGGGCGGCCCTACGGGTGAATGGCGGGACCTGCAGGTGATTGACGGGTCCTACAGGTAATTGGCGAGGACTGCAAGATGACAGGTGAGGACTGCAGAAGACGGGTAAGTACTCGTGGAAATAGCCTCCGCCTTCCCCTTTTGGGGTATGTTTCTGTTGGAAGTGATCCGTGGCGGACCGAGCACGTTAAGCGGGGGCAGAATAAAGTGTTTGCAGACCGTTTGATGGGTAGAGATAGTGCAGAAAGAACCCCATTGAGTGCGAGAACAAGAGAGAGATCCAAGACCAAAATGAGAGTCGCTTTAAGAGCATTTTCGTTGGTTTCAGAAAGAACTGTTGAGTGGAGACTCCGGAGGGAAGAGAAAGGGAGTGAAACGAAACAGAGAGCAAAGCAGACAAGTGGGCCCATAACCGATGGCAACCAACCGCACGACTAAGCTTAGGCAACAACCCTTGATATCCAATGGTTTCCCATGGCGACTGTCCTTGGATATCACCCTTTACTGTCGGAGGAGACGTTGGGAAAGCACTAGCTTGCTTGGATATGCTTATACTTGCGTGCGTGTTTTGTCATGGGCAGTCGTGATGTTTGTTAGATAAAAGGGTGGCTCTGTGGACATGGGAAAGCGAAAGAGGGGGGAACCGGGATTGTTCTATGGATGGGACTTTGATCGGGTGCTTCCTTTTATTTTCGTTTCCTTTTGATTTCCGGTCTATTGTGACATGCAAAAGCCCCCTGCCAAACACCCACCAAAGAAGGCCTGTCCCCGGAGGTGATCAGTCAGTACGGTTATTGCAAAAAGTAAGTTCCTTGGCCTTTGCTTGTCTGTCAACTAGACACACTATGATACTATGACTTTCATAATATTATGGACTAATTAGGGTGACGGCACCCCCGCGCATAAAGGGAAGTTAGATGTCAGAAATGCGAAGCCTAGGCAGTCATGCCAGGGACAATGCCGAGAACCCCATCTCCCAATTTCCAACGCTTCCCCTTGGACGGGGTTCCGTGCCCACTTAAGACAAGTCTAGAAATCATTGAGCGACACACTTTACAGCGATTTGCAAATGTTTTGTCCAACGAGATGGAAAGTTTGTGATTTTTTCGTTGTATATTAGCGGGATACGCTATCGTGTGCTATACCAACTGTAGTTAGAACATATACAGTCACTAGACAAAAGTCTTGGTGATCGCTTAGTCAGCGAGGACTAAGCGAGATACCTAGTCCGACACCCCCCCAGCCTCACAGCAGTGGAAAATCACGTCTGGAGTATCATACTACATGTATTCTTACAGCTTTACTACTAAACTAATATTTTATGTTTAATTCTTTGCTTTGTTCTACCATCGAAATACCATTATCAGCCTTTTGCTAAATACCCCTTGGATACACGGGCGTGTCTCACTATTCCGCAATCACCAAGACTTTTGTCTAGTGACTGTATGTTGGGAAAATTAGGGCGAGAGAGAAGAGCAAATTGAGGTCATAAGTGGGTTCAGAGCGAGAGCAAGG
>Ga0307510_10007826_pt1 | contig 12745 bp, 6 predicted proteins | sample 12_EM_MG_FD_207224 | JGI IMG/M metagenome (GOLD analysis project Ga0307510, IMG submission 207224) | Populus trichocarpa ectomycorrhiza microbial communities from riparian zone in the Pacific Northwest, United States - 12_EM | ecosystem: Host-associated > Plants > Roots > Unclassified | place... | reverse complement strand
AATTAAATTGAAAATATATGAACAAAATCATTGAGACAACTCTAAAGAACATAAAAAAAAATATCTATTCCTAGGCAACATATATACTAATTATATAAAAATACCTAAAAACTAGCTGTTAAATTATAAAATTTAGTTTTTCAAGTGATCGTCGAAGTTTAAATTATAATTACGAATAATTTAACTGCATATCATCAAAACTAACCTCACATGTATAACAGTAAATTAGCTAAGGCTTTTAATTACTTGTCAGGATATAAGAATTAATTAACCCGTATGCTAATTTAATTTGAGTCAATTAATGAGCTAAGATTTTAAAACATTAATACAAGACATGACCTTGACACATCATATGACACCATTCGATCTTGGGATGACCTCAACGATCCATCGACTCAAAAAGCTTCGATATATAGCTAGTTCGAGATTGACATGCCATGAAAATGGATGTAAAATCCTCGAATCTCTTGGGCACTAACTTGTCACAAGGGCACATCGCTAAGAAATGGTGGTGGGCCTTGGTTCATTTTTATCAAGGAAAAAAAATAAAATAAAAATGTACGCATGGTACAGTAGCACCCACAGGCTAGCTCATTGGTGCTCAAAAGACACAAGCCATTGAAACCAACCCAAAAATCCTCAGCATCAAATGGCCGCATGTGTGCTAAAACTCTGCGCATGCAAGCAATGGATGGCGGCTAAAGGCAACTTATTTCCATCCCCAACAAATTGAGATGTCGCCCAATCGAGGACCCTGTGGGGACTCCATGTTCAAAAGAAGGAATTTAGCCCTGGATATACAATGGACCTTGTGATCAAGGAGTTAGGGCGCACAATAGATGATGTGTAGCTGTGTGGGTCCAGCCACGGTGGTTGTCGGGGCACAAAGAACTGATGAGTGGGACCCGTCGAGGGTTAGGGTTCCATGATTTGGGTGGGAAGGATGCTAGAGATGGAAAGGTGACATTAGGATTGGTATTATTGTAAGCCTCTCAAAAGGAGAAAATCTCCAAACCCTTTTGGCTAGCTTTCAGAAATACAAAATTCATCCTAACAAGGAAGAAGATCTTGGCCACACATTTTGATGTAAAAAGTCGGGATTTCGTTGAAGGAGGGTTTGGTTGAGACTTTCCAAGTAAGATTTGATTCAACATATGGTATTATAGTTGGAAGTGGTTGACCATTTTCTCTGAGAGAGATGGGCATTGAGAATGGAAAGAGTCGTAGAATGTGTGATGTTGAGAAGAGATAGTGTTCGAGTTTGGTGGGTGCGCGTGCAGCACAAATGTGGGATTGTGGTCATAATGGAGATTGCCATATATAAGATTATTCCTGACGCATACCCTCAGAATCATTCCATGCCCTTAAAACTCCAAAATTTGATTCTAAACTCACCATTTTGCATCATTGCCTTCCATTCTTTCCTTTACACGACTAGCTGTAGCTATCCATCTATTTCCCCACTCCCTTGTGTTGACATGGATATCCCCTAGCTAGCTCATGTCGTCGATCATGGACCTTTTGTGCTTATCTCCTAGCTACTTGTTCTAGGGGGAGCTTCCTTCCTTCGGTAGAGTTCATTTTGCGATGTATTATTACAGTATTAATCTTGTACGTACGCAAAGCCTTTCGATATTGTAAGATCGATCTCATACATGGGAAAATAATAACAACAATACCCTTTTGATATTGTAATCTAGATTGATGCCAAATTTCACTTTTCAAGACTATTTGGATAAGAAAATGACCCCTTCCAAATCCATGCTTCTCTTCCTTTAGAAATAAGCCACAATGTGATGGAAACGTACAACATTCACTAATATGATGAAAACAACATTCACGAACATGGCCGTTTCAAATTTCTTGTGAGAATTATTATTACATCCTCAGTGACACATCTTAACTAAACATAATCTTTGCAACTTTTTTGATGGGTCTTCTTTCCTAAATTCTTTTTTTATTTTTATTATTATTATTATATTAAAACGCAAAAAGAAAACCCTAATTTCTTTTTCTTCTTATTGTAATCACGATATTGATCGCTAAACTGAACGTTTTGAATGAATTAGTCCCAAATACAAGGTTAATTAGAGATTTCTTCATAAGTGAATTTAGTAGAACAAAATCATAGAAGCAGCATTAATATAATCAAAAGGCTAGCCTTTTCCATCATAGTTTGTATTTGAATGAAAACCAACGATATAAACTTTCGGATACATGGGCTATGATTAGCAATGAATTGAAAAGGCTTTCAAATTTCACCTTGCACTCTTAGAATGGTTTTGATTGAGCCTCTTTATTATCTTTTTGTTTGATTAAGCCCTTGTATGGTATACAACATCACAATATAGTCCTTCTAGTCAATAAAATAAGTTCGTTGAAAATTGACATGTGTCTATGTATAATAATAATAAAAATTAAATCTTAAATAGATAATAAAATATAATGTTTTTCTTTTATTTTTAATTTTCTAAGCATTAATGGTAGCTCATTTTTTGGCAATAGAAGAGGTAGTTTCTCATGGAGTTTGATATAAAACATTTCATAAAGAGAAAATTGAATACCTACTAAGCGCATTGAATAAAATTGGCAACTATAAATATCTTCATCTAGTTTTGTTTGTGTTTTTTAGTTTGTGTCAAATAGTTTTTTATTTTCATTCTTTCAAAAATAAAAATATCAAACTTCATTTTGTTTCATTTTATTTAAAATTATTTTTATCATGACAAAAACATGCCAATAATTTATGTTAGATCCTTGGCCTAAGCTACGTGCTAGTCGGATAATTGTTTTTTTTTTTTAAAGCATACAACAAATGTAAAGATGTTGTTAACATGTTTTTTAACATAAAAAACCAATAATGAATTAAAAATCTAATACATTTTGGACAGCATCTTTTTTAAATATTGAGAAGGTGACATATCAGACGATACTATTTAAAAAAAAAACAACATTAAGACTGAGAAATATCGGATCGACCTGAACCAACCCTGATTAATTTACAAAACACATCACCTGAGTTATGAGAGCATGATAGTCTCATAGAAAGAAAAAAAATTAGAAAGCTCAATTTCTAATAAGCTAAAATGTTGAAGGGGAAAAATTAAAAAAAAAATCAATGTTTTTTTACAAAATAAAAAAGCAGCTTAAGTCAACCCGAATAAATTTGCTAAACTTGTGAAATGAGTTGTGAGAATGAGATTACCCCATAAAAAATAAATTTAAAAAATTACAAAGTTTAGCTCTAAATCAACTCATTGTTGAAGGACAAAGATCAGAAAAGAAAAGGTTTAAAAAAAAGAGAAAACATCTTAGCCATCTCGAGTTAACCTAAAAAATCAGAGGCTATAGTTATAAGACCTGAATAACTTAATAAAAAGTATATAAAAAAATCATGAAGAATAATTCCCAACCAACTAAACTCGTGACCCGAGTCATGAGAATGAAATTACCTCATAGAAAATAAATTAAAAAAAAATATTATGAAGTCTAACTTTAAACCAACCCATTGTTGAAGGATAAAATAAAAAAAGAAACTAATAAAAAAAAGGATAAAAAACCACTGTCAACTCAGGTTAACTTAGTAAATTTACAATCTGAGTGATGAGATTGGAATTACTTAAGAGATAACAAATAAAAAATTCACAAAGTCTAATTCCAAACCAACTAAACGTTGAAAGTCCAAAATTAAAAAGAAGAACAATTTAAAAAAACCTAAACAAACCAACTCAATGTTGTAGAGCACAACTTAAAAAAAATCCAATTCTAAAAAAACTCAACAAAAAAACTCCTAAGTAAACTCGGTCTAACCACCACCTATAGCTCGGGTTATAACATCGAGATAAACTCATATAAAAGAAAGTAAAAAAACAAATCGACAAAGTTCGATCTCCAACCTTTAAATGATGAGATTGAAATAAATTTTTTTTAAGAAAGGACAAAAAAAAATTAAAGTCAATCTGTACTAACAATCCAAACCTTTGACTCGAGTTATAAGGCCATAATTACTCCATAGATGAAAAATAAAAATAAATCATGAAGTCAAATTCTTAATCAACCCAATGATGAGGGATAAAAATGAAAAAAAAAGTATCAATTAAAAAATAGGTAGAAGATAAAACAAATAGCAATCAAAATAACAAGTATCAAATTTAATATAAAAATGAAAGACTTCTTACTATTTTAGATAAAATGACACGAAAACCGTGGAGAGGTGAGAGAAAAGAGAGAAGAGAAGAAAAAAAAGAGAAAATGCAGTGTTATGAGACAATTATAATCATAAAAAAGAAAATCAAAATAAATTATGAAGGTCAATTCCTAATCAACTCAATGTTAAATGATAAGATTGAAAAAAAAATATGAAATTAAAAAAGAAAAAAAAACCTTAGTCAACTGTAGTTAATGTCCCAAACCCATCACTAGGGTCATAAGATTGCGATAACCTTATCGAAAACAAATAAAAAAAAGAATTACGAAGATCAACTTCTAATAGATCTAATATTGAAGGTTGAAATTGAAAAAAAAACTAAATTCATGAGATCGATTATAACCTAATAGGAAAAAAAAAATACAAAGTAAAATTTCAAAGAAAAAAACTAATATTGAATAATAAAATTTTTTAAAAAAACTAAAACAAAGGTTGGGTTGTTAAAAGTTGAAATTGAAAAAACAAATCAATTAAAAAAGAACCCAAAATGAACCGAGTCAACCTATGTCAACATACCAAACTTATTGAAAGGAATTGTAAAACCACACTTGTTCTGTGGTGAGAGAGTTATATATATATAGACAATGTGCAGGTGTAGTTATAGTAGAAAACAACAACTAAACAATTGTTCATATCTATCTGGTTATATTATCTCCTACAATTATAAAGAGTGACGTGGTGTATTGCATTCCTTATCACTTATGACCCGTGCAAACCCCGTCCAAAATAGTAAACTAGTGTTATATAAGGAAATCCTTAATTGAAAAACGATAATAAGGAGGAAAAAATTATTATGAATAGGATTAAAAATCCCCATTAATTTATTTAGATCTCATATGGAACAAAATAATAAATTGGTACACAAAACAATAGCCTAGCTATAAATCAAGTAAAACTTCCTAATCGGGTAAAATAATTATTTTAAATGAAGGGTTTGTGAAAATTGGAGGTAAAAATATTTAGAAAAAAAAAATAGAAAGGAACTTTGAATTAATCAATGTATGAGTTTTCATGCGAATAATACTAATGGTTAGTGCAAGTCTTGTGTTAACTGCAAAAATTTAACTAAAAATTGTAGATAATAATCTGAGAAAAATTATTATTTTCAAAGGAAAAGTCCCTAAATAGTTATATTTACTCCTATATTAAAAATAAAATGAGACTTTAGCGGAAAAGTTCTGCAACCAAGGGCTTTATAAAATTTACTATAGTTAAATGACTTAAGGGCATTTTGGTCATTAAAAAACACCTCCCCCTCCTTACAATAGTAGCAAACAACAATTTGGAGGGGAAAAGGGAGATTAGGGATTTTTTTGTCTCTTTCTATTTTTCTCCTTTCAAATCTAGTTGTTTATGGTATGGAAGTTGAGTTATTGATTCTTATTCAATATACTAAATCAAATGGGGGAAATTAGAGAGGGAGGAGAGAAGGGGTGAGAGTTTTGGGTTTTTGTGAAAGAAAATAAGGAAAAATTGAAGAGGAAGGAGGGAGCTTGAAATTTTCATGCTTGAATTTAAATTGACCAAATTCATGAACTTGGGGTTTCATAAGATTTGTTGTGTTAAGTGTTAATTGGATGATGTATCATTGGGTTAATTATATGCATAAAAATGAAATGAATTTGGTCAATTTATGAAGAATGACAAAGACCCCTAAATTTCTCAATTTTAGGGTTCATGAAATTATTAAGAGATTGGGGGTGTTTTGTGTTAAAAAAAATTATGAAAAAGAGTATGGTGTAGGTAATAACTATAGTAAAAACATAGAAAAAACTGAAAATAATTCAAGGAGGAATTTATTTATTAAGGCTGACCATGAGAGAATTATCAGGGGAGATAGAAAACTTGGTTTAAATTGTTGGTATTGTGTGTTTAATAAATAAGTAGGCATGGGTAACTATGTTTAGGAAAGATTTTGGTGGGATATGTGGATTTCACGTGGTATGTGTGTTTGGGGGAAGTTAAGGATTTGAAGTTGGATGATTATGTGGTATTGAATGTTTATGGTGTAATGAGAAAGCCTTAGAAGTTGTAAATGAAATAAACCTATTGCTTAAATAGATAATTGGCATGTTGTGGTTCATGGTTGGAAAGTATAGGAATAAGGTTTGAAAACTTTGATGTTGATTTATAAATTTAAGTTGATTATGACTCTTTTAAATGAGTTAGTCAGTTATTGTGTGATTGAGCTATTGTTGAATTGAATTGGGAAGGATGAGAATGTCTAAATACCAAGTTTATAAGAATTTAAATTAATACCCACCACGTGTTTGATAAAACATAAACATGTAATTCATCGATGAAAAATTGATGATTTGTACATTGAAATTTTCTGACCAAAAAAATTAATCATTTGGTTATTGAAATAATGTGTGGACATTAAAATAAACTACAAAAATGAATAACAAAATGTTTAGATGTTAAATGTTACAATAAAGACCTAAGATGAAGTAAATGAGTGGGCGTGTTTAAGTGGTGGATTGAAATTGTGAAAAACATAAAATTCTATATTAAAACTCTAAATTGATAAGGTGAATATTAGTTGATGAATTGTGATGTATAAAATATGAAATATAAAATATTGGGATGTATGAAGATTCTAGTGTTAAATGTTTATTAATGATATGAATAATAATTTTTATTGTTTTAGGAGTTGTAGAAGAAGATACAAAGTGGGATTGGACTTCTCAAGAGCTTGTGTGACATGAGCTCAAGGTAAGAGATTGCACTCCCTTACTCTTTTTAATATTTAAAATGCTTTTGTTGTTGTTATAATTAGAATGAATATTTAATTTTGTTGCATACAATCAACAAAATTTATGTGTTTTATAATTGACTGCGAATGCAGTAATATTTTACATGTGATTTATAATAAACTACAATGAAAGTAATCATTAGATAATTGAAATAAGTCACAATGGTGGTAATTGGTAGATAATTGTAATAAACCGCAATTGCAACGTCCAGTATATAATCAAAATTGACCGCAATGACAGTAACCGTTTTGTAAATAGAAATTGACCATAACAACGGTAACCATTTCATAAATATAAACTGGCCCCATTGACAAAAATAATTTGATATAAATTGTAATCATCCATAATGGTGGACCTCATAACACAATATTTATGAGGTGACCACATGAGTGGTGAGGCTAATGATCAGATATTTATGAGCTGACCACTTGAGTGGGGGCTACTAATAAGATATTTATGAGTCGGCCACATGAGTGCAGGCCATTGATCAGATGTTTATGAGTTTGCCATATGAGTGGGGCTACTAATCAAGTATATATTGATTCGATTGAGGGCTATGGTCTGGAAAGTATTTATGTTGGCCGCAAGAACGGAGAGTAGTGTTAAAATAAAATGTGGTGTAAATATTGCTATCGAGAAATAAAATAAATGATAGGTGAGATACATATATAGAGTAGGAAGAATAATATATGAAAATTAAATTGACATTAAAGTTGGAATTAATGTGTAAAACTTTAGATAAGCCACAACGACGATTCTAGTATTTTAAATGTTAATCCAGCCACAATGACGAGGGTTATTGGGCCTGAGTTACAAATTTATAATAGAATTAATGATTATGAACAATGAAAAGGACGAGTTCGAATATGAAAATGGATTAATTGAACCTAATAAGTTGATTAAAGCGTTAACCAAAGTTATGGATGAATGGATAAATCTAAAAAGTATGGATAAGTTATAATTATTATGTAAATGAGCACGATAAATATTGAGGTTGGAAAAAAAAATTATAAACTAATGTGAAATAGGAAATTCTCAACTGAAAATAATTATAAATTAAAAGAAAAAAAATTGTTGTGATTTGGGATGAATATCTCTAGTAAATTAACTTTAGTTTTGGATAAGAAAAACTAATAAAATGGTACGCAAATTTAAATTTTGATAAAATTACTTAGTGTCCAATTTTACAATATTAAACATAACTCTCAATCCGACTATTGAATCAGACTAAAATTGTAAGAGAAGTCTCATGACATGTTATTGTATTATGGTATATATTATTAATCCATAATATATTATCTACGGGGTAGGAAAATATAGTATGTGCATATTGTCAAGGGGGCAGAATGAGAGATTAATATGTATATTGCCTATAGGGCAAGAAAATATATTATGTGAATATTGACTACGGAGTAAGAAATTAATGATAAATGAAAGCATGAATAAGGGGAAAGGAAAAAAAATATAATATGGGAAGGAATATGTTTTCGTGGCAGAAATTTATCATTTGAAAGTTAAATAAATCACAACAACAAAGTTTAATATGAAAAATATAAATAAATTACAATGATGATACTTAAATTAAATGGACGACAATGATGAATTATAATATGTGGAAATTAAGTTGACCACAATGACAAAATGTAATATATAAAATTTGATTCAGTCACAATGGTGAGCTTATAATGAAAAACATATAGATGGTTCAAGAAAGGGCCAAATGAATATTTGTTAGTGAATAATATATGGATGAGCATAAACATATAGATGGTTCGGCAATAATATATTTTATAAGGGCTTGGGATTGTTTTTTACTATGGGTGTTAGATCCATATAAATTGAACAAGTCAATGTAGAAATGAAAAGTAAAATTCAAATTTATAATGAAAAATATTACATAAAGGAACCGCACAAGACCGAGGTTGTTTACATAAGAGGAGACGGGGAGTTGAGGCTTAGATATCTAGCCCAGGCTCCTCGGCTAGATATTCCCCATATTGGATAGCAACAACCTTAATTGGGAACAAATATGCAAAACTAGGCACTGGGACTGGATGAAAGGCAACACTGAAGTCCATATGCATTCCCCTTGATTGATTGAAGAAATACATGTTGGACATGACAAAAAAAATCTTATCCCTAACCATCTCATACAAAGCTGCAAACCCTCCAAAAATTTCTTATAACTCCCCTAAAGAGTTCCTCAAAGCCTTCAGTTGCACCAAGCAACTCCAGGCTTCTTCTTTAGCAGAGAGAGGCTCAACCATCAGATCGTTTTGGGTGGTCTTCACCTCAAGGGGTCTCCTATTTTAGGACACTCACTTGGTTATAAATGGTCTAAGACAGTTTATCAGTGGAACCCAATTAAAGAACAATGCCTTGTATTTGTCCCTTCATCAATGAATAAACCACCTTGAGGCTTCTTTGTTCGACCTCTAGAACAATTTTCTCATTCTTTAGTCATTGGAAGGCATCATGGTTTGCCCTATGTTTGGCAATGTCCTCCCCTTACATGTTTTTTCTCATGCATCTAACACCTCTTGGAGTGAGTGCACGTCACGAAATTCTATCAAAAAATAAGTGTTAAGAATAATGGTCATAAAACCAAACTAAAAAGGGAAACAAGAAAGTTTCTTACATTAAATGCTATTTGTCCAGACTCTCATCAAACATCATCGAGATGTTTGATGAAATGATGAGAATCCTTTCTAGCAGTCTCACCACCTCAAGGCTAGTCTTCCTAAGGTTTGACCTTTCACCGACAACATGCTCCATGAGCAACCTTTCCTTATTAGTCAAGGTAAGGAAACTAAAAGGATCTTAACCAAGAGCGATGTTGACAAAAGTATCCTCAAATTCAACTTTCTTAGGAACAGCTCGGGTAGAGGGCCCAACTGCTGCAACCTCTGCAAATAAAGTTGAAAGTCGAGGTAGAAGGAATGCCACCATAAAAGACTCTATATTAGAGGATGGAACATCGATCTCCACAAGGGTGAAGACCACTTTTCTCTTAAAATAGACAGCAGGGCCCGTAATCACTTTAGAGGTGGTTAAATCTGTTTGATCCTCAAGTAGGGGAGTACGACTACCCCTAATTTTAGTTTCTATGGGAGTTCTTGTTCCTTCCATTGTGTCCTTAAGGATAGGGAGTTCATTTACAATGATTGGGTTATCTTCTATCTCTTCTCTAGTTTTGCCTCCATTTAAGTTAAGAGATGGATACCCTTTCTATAAAATTTTCTCTATAGACCTTGTTGTAGTTTTTCCTTCTCTTTCAACTATCAATCCTGCATAAAAATAGAGTCAGCAACGAACTTAGGTGTAACAAAAAAAAAGGAAATGAAGTTGTATACTTTGCAACAGGGCTTAGTAGTCCCATCTAGTCATCCTATTGACTTCATATTTGTTAAGGTCGTTGTCAATACAACACATGTTTTCTTCTCATCCAAACTCAAACAAAGTTTACCATTAACATCAGGGGGAGGTACCGTCAAATAATAATAAAAACCCACATCTATTGCATCTCATCTATAGGGCTAACTGGCCTATTATACCTTAATATCAGTCACCTCCCACTCTATTTTTTGACATGAGCAGGTTTTCCCTGTAGGGTTCCTTTCATAGCTTCTGTGGGTCTGTTAACGAAGGTAAAAAAATAAGGCATGTTGTTGCCACCATTAGTACTAATGACTAGATGGAAACAGGTCCTAAAGATATTAATTGTAAACTCAATTCTGACAAGCTTAAAAAACTTATCAAAAATGGATAAGATTATCTAAATTTATCAAAGATGAAAAAGATTATCCACCCGTTAGGGTGCACCTAGCTTGGACTTATTTGGTAGTATCTAAAAACTTCCCTCACACATCCTTGGAGAGGAAAAATGTACCTAAACGCATGCATCCAAAGCCCAAGGTCGGCTGATTGATACATTTATGAGAGAATTTGAGTTGTGTGCTCTTATGCCTGTTGATCGTTAACAAACTTTATTTCCTTCACCCCTACAATGCTAGGGGCATCATCCTTGGGGGCCTGATACATCCTTTCTCTTATTTGAAGCTTTCTAATAGCATCATAGAAAGAACTTCTCCTGTAGAGAGAACTACTTTCTCCTATTAGAGGTGAATATTAGGGTTCCACCCCCTTTAGTTCTAGGGCCCAGTCTGATGGACATTTGTCCCCTACTTTTTACTTTGGTCTCAAGTTGAAATCTGAACTCCGTATTAAAGGTAATAACGTTCCTGTTTCTATTGACAGATCTGACTCCTTTTGGGTCAATTTCTATTCCAACTAAAAGAAAAAAAAGCTTTTGGTGGGAAATACCTAGAATGATAGTTTATTCCTAGATTAAAACAAAACTAGCTTAGGGTTTTTCAACAAACTGCTTTTGAGAAATTACAAAAATTGAAAGTAAAAGAAAAAATAGAAGCAATAACAATTAGGGTTATAAAGGAAATAACTTTTCACCCTCACTGTTGGATGAATAACCTTTCATATCATCTCAGATCTCTAGAAGTCTATTCAATTGTTGCATTGAATGTGCACTACTTTTTTTGTTTTCTAAAAGACACCTTTTTTTAATGAAAATAGACCACCTAGTCATCTTATTCAAATTAAGACGAGATACATAGTTATAAAAAATCCCAACAGTTTTTCAAAGACAAAAAATCCCACGCGAGAAAGGTAAAAAGTCTCTCTTTAATGACATAAACAACTTAGGTAAAGAGACTTTAATTAAAGTTGGTAACCTTTCAAAATATTTGCGTCTTAAATATGCAAAGACTTGGGGGGCTACTGATGGATCAACATATTTTATACATGTTATTTTTTTGTCTAAAATCCATATTTAAAAAGGACCAAAGACAGGGTGATGACTCAACATCCTTAGGTTCAGCTACGCGCTGAGCCTAAGTACCTGTAAGTCTAACAAGCTGCCAGACCTGACATCCCAAGGCTCCTCATCTCACCGAAACTTGATGAATGTAAAACCAATGATCTTTCTAGGTCCTCTATTGGGCTATAAGACTTAGCTTGTTTTTTTTTTAATCATGAACCTTAACATAAAATGTTGAGGTCAAAGGTACTTATCTCTTTATACCTCTAGGTGTACAAAAGTCTTCAAAAATACCTGCTACTTATCCCTCATTAATGATGTATAAGGAATATTTATCTTTATTTAATGTTGTTAGGGCAACATTACACTTCAACCCTCTTCTCCACAAAAGGATAAGATTCATTGCTATAAAGACCCTATGAATCCTTAAAAAAAAAAGGGTCTACAATTTTCATTCTTGCTTGTATATTTATTTTAGAGTCTCTCTCTAAAATATCATGCTATATTTTCTCTAAAAAACTACTTACTTAAGCCTTTGAGAGTCCATAAATCCATCAAAAGGGACCTTTTCAGGTACCAGCCATCAGCCACCTTGGCCTATCAGACACTAAGCATCGGCTATCGACTACCTTAGTTAGGGAGAGTAGAATAAATTGCTTGAATCAATAGATTAACCGATTATCTGATAAATAAGCCTTACTCCTAAGCTATTTGGGTTTTTTGGGACATCATTATAAACTTTTTTTTTTGTTGTGCACAATTATTATTTTTACCGTAAAATATTGATGATTTTTGGGCACGTTTATTGCTTTTTTTTTCCTTTTTTTTTTTTTTAATTAACACCCTTTGTTCTCTTTGAAAAATAGTTTCTATTAGTTCTATTAAACTTGGCTCAGCCAGGTAGGTCAATCTAATGACCTACCAACCTAAAATCTAGTCCAGGTTGGG
>Ga0307510_10007824_pt1 | contig 12746 bp, 5 predicted proteins | sample 12_EM_MG_FD_207224 | JGI IMG/M metagenome (GOLD analysis project Ga0307510, IMG submission 207224) | Populus trichocarpa ectomycorrhiza microbial communities from riparian zone in the Pacific Northwest, United States - 12_EM | ecosystem: Host-associated > Plants > Roots > Unclassified | place... | reverse complement strand
TAATACTAATCTCTCTCTCTCTCTCTCTCATATATATATATATATATAATTGAAAAGGGTTTGTTTTGTTTTAATTTTTTGAATTCAAATATTACAAGTAGTATGTAGAACGAAATTTATTTTCTTAAATATATCAGACCAATATTTAAAACAGCATATCCTTCAAATTATTTTTTAAAAATAATCTTAATTGATTCATAAATTATTCTAAAAACATTTGTTATTATTGAATTACATATACACACGTACGCACGCGTTTGAGTGCGTGTGATCATGATAGCTTTTGTATTACTAGTATTTTTTGCTATACTCTTATCATTCAGAAATTATCTTGGGTGGTTGTTTCGAATAGACAGAGCGCTGTCAATTATTTAATGCTTAATCCATGATTACTCATGGAAAAATAAGAGAAAAACTCTCTCTCTCTCTTTTTTGGTCGAATTTTCAATTTTACCACACATATTGGACTAGAATAAATTCTTCTCTCTCTCAAAATGTTCTGATATATCACAGCCATAAAAGAGCGCAACTCTACACATCAGCCATGACAACAACAACTCCATTCCCATAGCCATATGAACCACCAGTATCCCTCTCAAAAACACACGAAAGTCGTCTGCAGAATCTATTCAAAGAAAAAGATAACTCACTTTTTTTCAAGTTCATATCCTACAAGAAAACTTTCTCAAAATGAGTCATCAGTGCGTTCCCAGCTGGGAAGTTGATGACAATCGCACCACAGCTCCCAAACTCTCCCTTCGCTTCCACTCCAATTCCAGCGCACCAGACATGCCCATGTACTGATCTCTCCTTCTCGTAGATGCATATAAGATTGCCAGATCATGTCAATATATATCTATATGCGTGTCTGTGTGTGTTGAAAGATATGTATAGTGATGATATAGGGTGTTTCCTGGTGCAGGTTAGACTACGAAGTAGCAGAGCTAACATGGGAGAACGGCCAGATAGCCATGCACGGCCTAGGACCACCGCGCGTGCCAGCCAAACCAATAGCCTCCACTTCACCCTCTAAGTACACATGGGACAAGCCACGCGCCAGTGGCACCCTTGAATCCATTGTCAATCAAGCTACATGTGTCCCCCAATGCAATAAAGCAACTTTTGACAACAGTACTGGTTCGGACCATGACCTCATCCCATGGTTTAACCACCATAAGGCCTCAGCCTCCGCCACAATGACCATGGACGCTTTAGTTCCTTGCTCGAACCGGTCTGATCAAGGCCGGACCACGCACGTGATAGACTCCGGCCCAGCGGGATTAGGCACGTGTGTGGTGGGTTGCTCCACTCGTGTGGGGTCTTGCAGTGCCCCAGCTGCCACGCAAGACGAAGATGGTCTCCTCACTGGGAAACGTGCGAGGGTGGCGCGTGTCCCAGTACCACCAGAGTGGAGCAGAGACCAAAGCGTCAACCATAGTGCCACTTTTGGCAAGAAGGATAGCCAGCAGATGACGGTGGACAGTTGCGAGAGAGAGTTCGGTGTTGGGTTTACCTCCACTTCTTTTGGGTCGCAAGAAAACACCAGCTCAGGCACCAACCCATGTACTAAGACCCTTACTGCTGACGAGAATGACTCAGTTTGTCACAGCAGACCACAGGCAAGTTAATTTATTTTGGATATTATGTTTTATCAATTTATAGTATCGGAGTAGTTTTGTTTTTTGTTATTATTTTAATTCTTTGGGTTTGTTATTGGTTTTAAAAGAGGGAGGCAGGCAAGGAAGATGACAAGAAGAAAGGAAATGGGAAGTCCTCAGTTTCCACCAAAAGAAGCAGGGCTGCTGCTATCCATAACCAATCTGAACGAGTATGTTCCCTCTCCTGGAAAATGTCTTACAGCACGAAATAAATTAATAGAATATTAAAAGAAGTTTGTTTCGCTTTAAGTTAATGATAGGTTCCATAATTGGAGAAAATCATGGTGTTGGAATAGAAGATTTGACTGAACAAATAATTGGATTAACACAGGAGATCTCATGAGAATTTAATTATTAAGTGTTTACGACTTTAAAGCTTTATAATAAGGCTTCAGTTTAAATCAAGTCCTTCTGTGGACTTTTTGCAATTGACCCATCAGAGGTCTTTTTTTTATTATTATTATTAAAATCACTTAAATATCTAATTACAATTCAACCTTTTTAACGCTATATATATAGATTTCAAGTATCATATTATGCACCATCATTGCTGGTACCGAATCCTTTTGTTTTTTGTTCATGTTGCTCTCGATTTTATTGGCAGAAAAGGAGAGATAAGATAAACCAGAGAATGAAGACACTACAGAAATTGGTCCCCAGTTCCAGTAAGGTACGAAAAGTTTCTTCGGTAACTTTTCAGTGTATTACAAAGAAGCTCTTTAAATTTTACCCATGCGCGTTTATGGCACTTCACCATTACATATTGTACACCTACCAATCTTGTTTAATAATTAACATGCATCCTCTCGTCAAAAGTGGAAATAGTCACCAATTATTGTGGTCCGTCTTAGGTTTTTTTTTTTAAAAAAAAAACAATTATGGTAAGATTATTTCCCAGCCAAGGCAGTATCATACACCGAGACGACCAAGTTACTTCTAGATTATTGCAAAACAAGAGGGTTAAGATCGGATTACTTCCTGAGAAAAAGAAAAAATTTATATAATTGCTAGGCCTCTAGTATGGCATGTTTTATGATCGCATTTATGCAAGCACAGTTCTCTCTCGAACTGGCAAGGTTTACTCACCATTTGAGTCATGATATTGAATTCCATGGGAAACTACTTGCCAGTCAAAACCGTGGGATGGAATTCAAAGAATCCATCCTCCGAATTCAGGTTTTTTATACTTTTTTTTTAGCAATTGTTTGTGGAGCTCATAATGTCTTTTGCTGTAATCAAATATATGTTGGTGTTGTTTTTCTTTTGTTATGCACTTTCTTTCTTTATTTTTTTTCCGTATTGCTGTGAACTTTTCCTTGAATAATGGAATTTCCTCTTCACCTTTATGTTGAAGCAATAAATCAATCATATCACAGTTTTTCTCATCATTTAATTAGGCAAATTAATGATTGGCACCGTAGTTTTTGTGAGTTTTAATCCTGCCAAACTGCAAAAAAAAAAAAAAAAATAATAATCATCCTGATCATTCCATTTATGTAGGTGTTTCCATGTAAAGAATGGTTACTCCATGAAAATATATCAAAAAAAGAAGAAGCTACACACTAACTCTTTTAACTCTTTAAGGCCCATCTCAAGGTGGTCCGTGCTGAAATTCCCAACTAGTTACTTCAAAGTATATATGATAAGCAAAAGGAAAAAGAAAAAGAACCCCAGTAAAGTGGCTACTATCACAAAAGTAGTTCCTACTTTGCTATCATATATTCTAAAGAGCTAGCCTCACATATCCTTGAGCATAGTCATAGCTACCTTTGTGATCTTGGATCTGGTTTGGAAATGTCAATATCCTTCATAAAAATCATGGTCACTTGGTATAGAGTGTCGGCATCGCATTTCAAACTTTTAGGTGCTCTAGTTATTCCCACTATAGGGGACAACTTGGTGACGGAAAAGCCTGCCCGTGTTGCTACTCAATAATGCGAGCTTGCTTCAGATTTTTTTTTTTAAAAGCCGAAAATCTCACGTTCAAAACGTAACTAAGAATTATTACTAGCCATAAGTTCGAAGGTTCAGGTCTTGTCTTTATGGATCCATCTAATAATGTGTTTCTACATTAGATTCATGTCGTGTAATGCAGCTGCAGTAATAGCTTCAATAATAAATAATCAGAACAGACAAACACGTCATGATGGTATAAATGTGGTCCATCTCATCCTTTTTTGCATTCAAATGGCTTAGAGTATCTTGGGACAGATCAAGTGATCCTAGTCCACATACCCAAATCGACATGGGGACAGCATGACAGAAGGTTGTTTGGTACGAAGAAAACTACCTGCTATACCACATAAATCCTTCTGCTTATGCATGCCCTGATGCCTGCCCTTGTGTTTATGCATGATTTCAATTAAAATCCTTGCACGAGATGATTTCTTTAAATGAAAGAAAACATTATTGATTGGTATATATACTATCAGCTATGATTCCTTGATATATGTTCTCTTTGTTTGTATTAGACGGACAAAGCCTCAATGCTTGATGAAGTGATCGAATATTTGAAACAATTGCAAGCACAAGTACAAATGATGAGCAGAATGAATATGCAACCAATGATGCTGCCACTGGCTTTGCAACAGCAACTCCAAATGTCAATGATGGCCCCAATGAGCATCGGAATGGCCGGCATGGGAATGGGAATGGGTGTCATGGACATGAACACAATTGCAGCTCGTTCCAACATGACAGGAATTCCTCCAGCACTTCACCCCACCGCTTTCATTCCTCTGACTACATGGGATGGCTCAAGTGGTCATGACCGGTTACAAACCACGGCCGCAGACCCAATGTCTGCGTTCCTTGCCTGCCAAACACAGGTAATTATAAGCAGCATAAACTCTTGAGTCGGACGGCTTTGCAATCTCATATTGAAGAATTCTACAAGTGCTATTTGGATTTAATTTTAAGATTATTATGCCTTCAGACATCTCTCATTGTAAGCGTGGAATTGGGACAGAGCAGGATATATGATATCCCATGATTTCGAACTCAATGTACTGACTAAACCTTTTTGATGCAGCCAATGACAATGGATGCGTACAGCAGGATGGCTGCCATGTACCAGCAGCTACATCAACAACCTCCTGCTTCTAATTCTAAGGGCTAATTAAGGTTGTATATGCGCTCACTCATGGCTTTTTTAGAAAAAATCTTTGCCGGCCACAGACAAAAAGCAAAAAGGTCTGCTCATGGATGTGATTGTATTTTTGCTAGCAATGGTATATAGATGTACGAGGCAGATGTTATTATTTAAGCTGCACAGATTAGCCAGGAAGCAAGGCTGATGCTCCCTAATTAATTATTTTCCTTTTTTTTTTTCTAAGTTTTCATTTATTGATTTCCAACTTAAAATTTGTAATACTTTTGGATTTCTGATCTACCTTGCAAGGACAAGGCGTAATGATTTACCACTTTGTGCATACTATTTTTGGGATTCTCTACATTAACCAGTCTAAATTAAGAAGGAATTCAAATTCGTTATTAACCATGTGTAGAACATATATTTCCATTTATCCAGACTACCCCAAGGCTGTCAAACAAATCAGAGAATTATCATGCTTTATGGTATATAAATTTAAGCACCATTTCGATCTGGAGTGCAAACAAATAGTGTTTAATTTGTATATAGGCTTTTGGTGAATATTCTAGGTACCCTCTTTAAAAAGAAATTACTGCATCTAGCTTTAAGAATCCAAGCCCTAACCTTTTACAGTTAACTGTTCAGGGTCAAATCCATAGTTATTAAATTAGGCCTTGTCTAGTATGTTGATATGGAAACTGGATCGAGTTTATTTTGAACCATTTTAAATATTAATTATGTCAAACTTGAGCAATCGGCCAACTTTAAGAATCCAAGCTCTAACCTTTCCCAGTTAACTATTCAAGGTCAAATCCGTAGTTATTAAACTAGGCCTCGTCTAGTATGTTGATATGGATATTGGATCAAGTTTTATTTTTAACCATTTTAAATTTTGACTGTTTTAAACTTGAGAGCAATCGATGCATTAATTCAACCAAACTCAGGTAAGTCCTGATAAGGTTAAATTCATGAAATTTATTTTTGTCTAAAAGGTGGTTTCATATTTTTTTTTTTTATTTTTAACCCGGTGATCCATAAATTGACCAGAGTCCGGTACTTGATTTCAGAAAACTATATATATATAAAGTCAGATCCCCTTATCTCATTATTAGGGTTGTGCAATGTTTTCATTGAGGTTTCACACTAGGGGAATTGTTGCACTATTTGATTTGCTGAGAAATATATATATCCCCACCGTCGAATAGATGTTTTGTCAAGTTATATTTATCGATCTCTAAGAGGAGAAAGGAAAAAAAAACTCATGGTAAGTTAACAAATAAATTTTGAGTTGTGACAAAACTAAATGTTATACCTAGTGCAAGATGTCTGATAAAAAAAAATCTAGAACCGAAATGGAAGAGCAAATTTTGGGTTGTTAGCACAAAAAATTATAAATTTTAATGAAATAGTACAATTTGATATTTTTGTTATTCCAAAATATGATATATAAAGAAATCACAATTATAAAATACAATATTAAGTAAATATTGCATTTCAGAAAAAATCATAATTAAAAATTACATGATCCACGATGGGTAATTAATGAAATGGCTAATAACCAAATTGTTATAGGATTTACGGTGAATTACATCCTGTTTTCATGTAGTATGAATTTAGAATGAATTCCATAATAAGTTACACCCATTTATAACACACACAATACAAAGTTTTCATTACATACATATCCATTTTATAAGAGACTTCTTTTCATTGCTTGTAGGATGAGGAAGTGGCTGCAGCAATTGCGATAGTGGCGGCGGTGGCAAACAACAATTTTTTGCGAGAGTTTTTATTGTTTTGAGGACAACACTTATTTGTGAGTTTTTTAGAGAGAGAGGGGTTGTCCGCACATAAGCATGAAGAGAGGGGGTGGGGTTGTGTGTGTATTCTGTGATGCAAGGAAAAAGATAAATTTTATGATATATCATGATTCTAAATCTTGATATGTTAAGTTGTCATTATTTTAAATTGAAAAAAAAATTTATCGTGGTTAAAAATATCAATATTTATTAAATATCATAATTCAAAATAGCAAACATTATAATTTTACCAATATTTTTTAAACTATATTATTCCACCCAAATTTTTGTTTAGCCGTGCTAATTTAAAAAAAAAAAAAAACAATGGAAGAGGTAGTAACTTAACACAAGAAAGGGGGCAGCGCTTGTAAATGAAACCTGTCGTCATCAGGATAAAAATTCTCCTCCACTTATTTGACCAATTAATCATTAATTTTGACAGTGCCCTGCACGTTGTTGCTACAGAGAGACACCTAACATGAAGTGTTTGCAAAAAGACGAACATATAAATGATTGGATGCTCGCTTGTCAACTCTACAAGCTGGTCTAATAACTCAAATCATCACGCAAAATAATACTTTTGAATCCTTCGTGGCCTTCCAGGCCTTTTCGTAAGAAAAGCCAATTTCCAAAGCACCTTCTTGCTCAGTTTTGATTAAAGTTCAATTTACAAGTTACAATGCCAATCAACATGCATGGCCGGATCAGAATTATTGTAAGGTTCAATATCATATGTTCCCGGTTATATTATTAATTAGTATATCATTTGATCTTGTCCTGATTAGATGTTCAATATCATACGTTTGCGATTATTGTAAGATCTTAAACTGTACCCTCACCTTATATTATATGTTTTTTTTAACCTGAGTAGTTCGTCATGTTAGGTCTAAGTGACAAAGAAAGGTCAAATTTTAGTTATTTTTAAACTTTACAACATGCTGAGTTGACGAATTGTTTCGTGGAGCACATGCATATCTGCCCAAGTCTTAACACATGCAAATAAAGAAGGTTATATGTAATCATCTAGGTGGTGACCCAGTGATAAGAGCTTGGGACAAAGAGGTTTGTTTTCTCTGTGGTCTCAGGTTCGAGCCATGTGGTTGCTCATATGATAGTCACTGAAGGCTTACATGGTCGTTAACTTCAGAGCCCGTGAAATTAGTCGAGGTACACGTAAGCTGGTCTGGATACCCACGTTAAACTAAAAAAAAGTCATATGTAAGTAATTATGTAGAGCTATAGAGGCCATCTTCTGTACATGCATATTAATGAGACCAAGGAGAGTCCGGCCTTCAAATGCTTATCTGCTATGACAAGACTTGCGTGCAAGAGGCACCACAATTGCTTCCGTTTGTATCAGTAAAAGATGCACAGAAGTATCCTAATTCCGTGGATCCTGCTAGGTGGATCGATGTAATAGACTGCCTTTTTGCATCTTTCCTTTCCTTTATTGCTTTTCTTGACATGGGTCCCCAGTCGACAATAGGCTAATCTTTTTATGTAATTCAGTGTTTGGATGTGAACGTGGTGGTTATCCACTTGTGTGATTTTTGCTTAACAATACTTAGATATGAGAAGAACTAATGATTATGCAAGGGACGCTTGGACTTTGAGATCACCACATGCTTCATGTTGAAAATCTAACCCTTTCGGTTTCTGCCTCCTGGAAAATTTTGTCTTTTAGGCTACTTTCACTTTCATGACACTACGTTACGTTTTATCAGAGATCTGTTTCTCCTTTTAAATTATTGCTAAGCCTAGTAGATAATTTATTAGCCTAACTGCTCCAAAAACATATTCACTTCACTGCTTACATCTAATATTTTTCTGTTAGTATTTATATTCATATTCAGTCAATGTTTATATTATGGGCAAAAACAGTTTGTTGGAAAAACTTTCATTGATAATTTTATCATCTAGTAGTAAATTTATTGGTAATAAATATATTAATAAATTTAAAGACGAACAAAGCATGTCAAAAAAAATTATTTGCTTCATTTCGTCGGTATCTTCATCGGTAAATTTAATATATCACTAACAGGAAAACCTTGTGTAATGCCATCAATGTTTTTATTTGTCCGTCAGTATATATATCATATCACCAACGAATATCACCTATATATAATTTCATCGTTGAGTTAACAATAACAATGATATATGCAGTACTTCCTTTTCAACTCTCTATGCAATATACCAACGGAGATGTTTAGTCTATAACTCCGTCAATAATATTTTAAAAATATTTTGTAAAAAAATATTGAATAGAAGTAGAAAAATGATTAAAATAAATTAAAAATCAAATATTTACTACAAATTTAAACATTTATACATTCAAACACAATAAATCTAAAATAGAGGTGACGCTGAAAGAGGAGGAGGTTCGTCGTAGTCGGGACTGTGACGCCATTTATGGGGTGCACATGTACCATCCATTTGTGATCTCATCTCCAATACCAATCGGCAAAGTTCTTCATAATCATCAATGAGTCGTTCAAATTTTTCATTAAGATGTGTCGTCCGAGCCTTTACTCGTTGGTCTAACATCATCGTAAACTCTGGAGTTTGAGTGCTCGGAATCGATTGTGAGCATCCAACGATTGAAACACTACGAGTCGTCTGTAAGTTCTCGGTTGTAGTGTTCAAGAGTTAGTACACTCGATTTCTATCAGGTCCACCTGACGATCCTGCCTCCAACGACAAATCCAGATCGAGATCCAAATGGGTCGAAAGATTGTCCTCGTATCTCTCATTCAACCGACTATTATATATATCCTGGAAAGAAAAATAAATTCATTAAATTCAATGAAATGACAACTTAAGATAAAAATGGTTGAAAACCAACATAACACAAAGTGCTAAGTTCGGTTATCCATGAACTGTTGCACCCCGTTTTAATGGTCATCACTCCGCGCATGAGTTTCAACAAAAAGCTCTATCGAGCTTGCCTCGCGTCCAAGAACCGTAGCTTGCAAGATAAACACACACACATAAAGATAATAAAAAAAATGAAATATATATATATGGATGTAATAAAAAAAATCCTACCTTTCGTTTCGTGTGCGAAACAAACAAAATGGAGTCATTGGTATGCGCGGTAACGAAATCGTAAACACACCATTTTTATTTTCAGCACCGAATTGTGATAAAAAAAATTTATTAATGAAGATCATTGTAATATACTAATTAAAAAATTCTATCGATATTTTTATTTTTATTTATTAATTTTTTAATAGTGTTTTCAGATATAAGCTAAATGACAGTAGCTCGAGTCCCAAACTGTTTCAAAAACAAATCTTTTAATTTTCTGTCCTGCCCCTTTAGACGGTGTAGGATTAAAAGAAAAATATTCATGACAGACTAACAGTGGCCAGAAGAAAAAGATTTATTGGAAGTGACATAATCTGTATCACTAGCTATATCATAACAGGCTAGCTTTCTACAAAAAGTTTAAAGAAAAACTTATTGGCCTAGATGTTGAACCGTGTCAAATGATCTCCACACACACACATGATCGAAAAACATGTCAGTGTTTACTGCAGCAAATTTTATTCTGCATTTTCTCCTAAATTATTATAGATTGAAATAGTTAATTTTTTAAAAAAAATTAATTTGATTCTCAATTTTTTTTCTGTATAATTAAGCCTTTCTGAACCAAAATTTACACCCAATTATATATTTTTTTGGGAGGAAGAGTTGGATTGAAAGTCAAAAGATCAAAATGAAAATTAGGGGTAAAACAAATGGTGGATTTGAATTTCATATTTATTTTTGTTGTGAAAAAACTATGATAATTATTGATGAATATCACAATAGGAAAGAATTTAAAAAGAACACAAAATTTAACATGGTTTGATAATGTGCCTATGTCCATAAAAGCGAGGAGCTTATGATTTTCACTGTGTCCATATAAAGTTGCATGGTATGTATTTATAGTAGACCTTAAGTCGCCCAAGGAATCCTAGCCGCCCAATAAGTATTAATAATTTTTCATAATACCCATTTACCGTACTGCGAGAGCGCTATCTTGAATCTTTGTGAATCAAACTATGTTTTTACTGATTGTGTGAGTTGCTTTTGAATCCATCAAGTTGATCAAGTCATATCGGGTTAACTTTCACACGTCTTAATTTTTTTACTAGAAAAATGATAGTAATGTCTAGATTTTTTTATATTAAAAAAAAATTGATTCGACCAGCGGTTGTTGTGTAAGCCATCAATCTAATTAACAATCTAATTAACCCAAAAACTAAAAGATAAGACAGAGAACTATTCATTAGAATGTTAGAATAGTGTTTTTTTTTCAATCAATACTTGTTTTTAGTCCTTTAATATTAAATTTATTTTTTTAGTCCTTTAAAACTAATAGCTAGTTGTCTTTGTTTTTTCATCCGTGTTAAAAAAAATGATAGTGGTGATAATAATTTATGGCTTGGACTAATTGCCCAAATTCATGTAATAGTTTCTTCTTTTATGTGAGTTATTTATTTATTTATTTATTTCCCTAGAGATAAACTTTTGATGGGCCAATCGCAGACCGGTATACAATTCGGTGGGCCTTTGAATTGTAAAAGTAGGAGCTGAAAGCTTACTAACTTCTACGACCAAAAGTGAACCAGATATTACACTATGAGCAACTCCAAGTGGTGATAAATGTGGAAAGTCCAAAATAAATAAATACAAAAATTATTTTGGATTTTCAATGTTTGTTTTATATGTTTAAAGTAGAGTGACAAATAAAATGTCAAAATATTTTTTCTCTTTTAAAAATATTATTTTTATCTCTCTCTCAAAAAAGTTGAAACCAACAAAGTGAATCCAATAAAAAAATAAATTAATTAAATATAACCATGTGAAAAAAATGAATCAAATTCCTTGAAAAAAAATAAAATACTTATTTCTCTAACTATAATACAATTAACTTTTTAAATTTTTTTTTTATATAGTAAAAAAAATCATATTTATACTATTTAAAAAGCTATTTTATCAATTTAAAATGCCAATGGAGATGCTGGGCTCGTAGCTGCATTGAGTCAGGAGCAGAACATTAAGCTGGAGGTGTTATGGTTGGGTCTAGCTGTAGCTTCAACACCCTCGGCTACCAGACAGCCATGTTCAGGGGTGCTGGTGGTGCCAGGACCGCGACCATGGAAGTGATAGTGTTGGGGGAGGTTGTGGTGGCAAGGTGATAATAATAGAATGGTGTTGATAGTAGAGTGGTGGTGAAAGCGGCGAAAGTGGTGTTGGCACTGGAGGTCATGGTGGCGAGGTGTTATATATTTTACGTGAATCAATATTTCTATAAAACATTTTATAGGAAATAAGATATTTTATGTAAAACAAACACCCCTAAAACTCGATGCTATTGAAATTCACCCATAATCATTCCATCTTTTCAAGATAATACTCTATATGAGCAGTTTACTTATTGAGACATGTCATGATATTTGAATCTAAAGTTGTTAAAGTCTAGCTTCAAGCTCCGGTTATGAATTAAAAGAATTAATGTGATTAATTAAAATAAAATCATTTTAATTTATTTTAAAGTTGTTTCGAAGAATTTTTTATAAAAAAAAAAAGTAAAATCAAATTTTAATCAAGTTAATTATATTATAAATTGTGGATTTACCAGCTAAATTATTCACGTTAAACCACATCAACTTTGTATTATTATTTTTATATATATATAAAAAAAAAAAACCGACTGGGGAAGTGAGTCCCTGATCAACTTACCGAGGTGGGCATGATGGAGTCTGGACACTTAAGAAGCTACTGCCCTCTCTTAAATATCAGATCGTACCTCCAAAGGTATTTCAAAATACATCGAGTGGTTGGTATCGTGTCAAATCATCAACTCAACTACAAGCCTCGAGCTACAGTTGTTCTTGGTGAGGCATCAATTCACGGTAAATGCAAATAAAACTAGCTTTGTTACCAGTGCGATGCCGCGGGTTATTTTTTTTTATAAAAAATATTTTAAAAAATAAAAATTAAAAAATTTTGGATTTTTCGGCAAAGTTATACCCAAGAATCTTGGGTGGCTGCAACGTCTGATCTAAGAGTAATATTTATAATATTAATAATAAAATTAAACTTACATGACCCAGTAACACCAGACCCAAGAATATTGGATGTGGGTCTGGCTATAAGGTCGTGTAATAAAAGTGTGATAATTAAATAGAGTAATTAAAAAAAACAAAG
>Ga0307510_10007823_pt1 | contig 12746 bp, 4 predicted proteins | sample 12_EM_MG_FD_207224 | JGI IMG/M metagenome (GOLD analysis project Ga0307510, IMG submission 207224) | Populus trichocarpa ectomycorrhiza microbial communities from riparian zone in the Pacific Northwest, United States - 12_EM | ecosystem: Host-associated > Plants > Roots > Unclassified | place... | reverse complement strand
ATATATATATATATATATATATATATATATATATATATATATATATATATATAAAGCGATCACAATAACATGGGAAAAAAAACATTTTTTTAAAGAGCAAAAAGATAAGTTATTTACTTGATTGTATTTGATGAATTTGTTTATTAAAATCGATTTGCAATAGAAATCAACACTCACATAAAATTTACTAAATAAAATAAAAGGAGAGAAATATTATGAAAGGCTGCATACATTAAAAATAAAATAATATTTAATCTATGTAAAATATATATATATATATATATATATATATATATAAATTACAAATGAATCATATTAATCTCTTAAAAAATTAAACACACCCAAAATAATTACAAAATAATTGCTATTTAAAAAGGCTAAAAAAACAAAAAATAAAATCACAAAGAAGAGGTATTAATTAAAACATAAATTTAAAAATTATTTTTAAAAAGACGTAGAAAAATGTATTACTAAAAAAAATGAAAATTAATAAAAACAAATAAAATAATGAGACCAGACGTTGTGAGCCTGGTAAACCAGGCCAAGCGTCTGGCCCGCCAAGAAAGGGCTTGCGCACAGGCCTGCAAGTTCAGGCCGACGCACACATGCCTTTAATTTTTTTATTTAATGGGCGGACAACATATTCTTTGATAAAAAAGACGACGCGTCGTTTATAATTCCCTAGATTACAGTCACTATGGAGACTGAAAAAACATGGTTGTTGTTTTTTTAACCCAAAAATTCATTTTCAACTCATTTGTTTTACCCAAAACACCTAGAAAACACCGTTGGAACCTTGTTAAACCAATCCATGTCCTCCACAAACACAAAAAATCTTCCCAAAACCCATAATCACCTAGAAACAGAAAACCCTTTTTGAGCTCAAATATGTTTTTTTAGGCGATTTCAGGTAAAAAAAACACCTAATCTTAACTCTCCTCATCATATAAAATTATTTTTTACAAACATCGTCTGTTTTAGCGGCGAAAATCATCTCTAACGAAAACTTTTTCTCTATATGTTGGAATCCAACGACCCCCTCTCTCTCTCCTCCACAAAATATGGACTTAAAAAGAGAAAAATAAAGTTTGGTATCAAAATTAGATTTTTAAAAATGAGAGGGATCAGTTATCTAATATCTAAAAAAGATGGGGGACTAAAATGAACTTTTCAAATAAATTTCAAAGTCGCCACCTATTTTATCCGCTCTTTTCACTTAAGTACTCTATATTTTAATTTAGCCCTCCCTCTAAAAAAAATACAATTGGGTGCTAATTTAGGCGTAAAATGACTCAATTATGCAAAAACAAAAAGTTTAAGGATCAAATTGAATTTTTTTTAAAAAATCACTATTAAAATCCACAGTGATATGTGAAAGTATGAACAGTAAAATAGCTATAGTAAAACCTCTATCTCTTTTATTTTATATTGTAATTAAATTGAAGTTTTTTAAATATTTTTTTATGATTTTAAAAACTATTTTTTAATACTTTTTGATGTTTTAGAGAATTACTATTTTTGGCTCAACTATAGAGGAAAAGATTGTTTGATTAACAAAATAATCTCTTTTTTTTATTATGTCCAATATATAATTACATTTCAAACCTGGAAAATAATCTGTTTTTCATTTACATATTTCTAATTTTCATTTATTTTACATACAAAAATCTTTCAATTTAACTTCAAGTAATATAAAGAATAAAAAAAACATTTTTTAATATTTTTTGAATACTTTCACAAAAAAACACCATACATTACAAAACTCAACTCACGTACAAAGTGGGGAACCCACCTCTACAAACCGCTAATTGAAGTCCTTCTCTTCTTTTCCTTTAATTTTGGTTTTATCTTCGAGAAGATTAGAACCTTTTGTTGAAGTTACTGGCTACTCACAATTGTCCACGTGTGCATAAGCACATCCCACTCATCCAATCCAACACAAGAAGATCCAAGACGTCTTGTATTTGTCTCTTGAATTTTACACAAGGTAATGAATTTCCATTTTGCATGTCGAGGAAAATTGGGAATGGTTCGAGAAAAAAGAAAGGAGCAACAGTTCATAGTTTTCTTTAATAATCTAACACTGCGAAATTGTGCAACACTCTTGTTCCTCCAAAGTTCCAAAACGACTCATGATTTGCTCTAATAACAAAATACTCGATACATCAACATGGAACATGGCATAATTATCAAATCATACAAGCCAAGCTTATTAAACAACAGAAGAAAGCAAATATTTGAAATCTAGGCAAAAATTGTATTATTGTTTTAGAACCACTCTTCCAAAGAAAAGCATTGTGCTATGGGTGACAAAGCCTGCATACTTTTTACACATAAACTAGTCGTGCATATAAGTATTGATAACCTCCATTCTTCATTATTTGCTGGGAGCTTGCTTCATTCTACACTGTTTGTTCATGCTTATTGTTGAAGCTTATAGTTCCTATGCGGAGTATGGAATGCTCAAGGCCATTCTTTGGCATAGCCAAGGCCTTTCTGGATCCGGGTCAATGAAACAATGCATCAGAAATTGATCTGCCTCTTCATCTATCAGTTCTCTTGACCATGTCACTCGTTTTGATGGGCAACTACCTGGCCCAAAGCACCTGCAATTTCAACTAAAGCAGTCACATAATGCAAAAACATGTCTTCCTATTAACTAGCATCATACACTGGAAGAAGTAAACAGAAAGAAGCAGGTCATTAAAGGGTTTTTTATTTTTTATTTTTTATTTTTTGCGACAGAGATCTAGCATGAGAATAAAATTAATTATTACATGATGGCAATTCTTCCTTCAAGAATAGTAAAAGTTCATCAAATATCAGGCAAAGCCAAAGGTTATTTGTCAGTCTTAGGCTTACTTGAGAACATCTGCATATGGTTCATTAGATGAAAATTTTATTTAACGTTATTTGTCAAATCTCAAAAATAGCAATCTGCCAAAGTCAAACGATGCATGATGATTTAAACCAAAATACCTGTACTCATAAAAGCAAGCACTTCTCTCATTTTCTGCTTTACCCCAGTTGTTCCATCCTACATGTCTGATACAATGATCCATGTATGTGTATGCAAAGACCACTCTTCCAAAGGGTCCCCATGGACGTCCAAGGTACATATATGAAGTCCCTCCATTACCAGTAATCACGCATCTGCATGAAAGTGATAACTAATTACAGCAGCACAAACCATCACAAGAGAGAATACCAAAAGAACCAAGATATGTTCTCCTAGCCTGACATAACCCTACAAGAATAATGTATTAAAGGTGATGGTATTGATATAAGCAAATTGTCCCAGCAAGGTTTCAGTAGGCAAAAGTTACAGGGACTATTATCTCATATAAGATGACAACTATAGAGTAACAAAACCAAGTTTCTGAGACACAAGGTCATATGACATGGGCTGAAAATCAAATATTCTGAGTGAATGAAGAAAGTGATGAAAAATCAGAGGACTCTGATTTTGCATCTCATATGTGTGTGTGTGTGTGTGTGTGTGTGTATAACCGTTTTCCATCTTTAATCAGAAATAACAGATTAAATAACTGTACAATTCTACTTCAGCAATGAATCACATAGTTTATGACTTCAAGCCCAATATTTGGAATAAACGTGGGATATCAAAAACAAAGGAAAGTCTCCTAAATAAACATTGACAATGTCATTAACCTGGACTTATAGAAACACCAGATATAAGTAGTGAATGTTACATAACTATAGATTTAATTGGAGAAACATACCAAAACCATGAATGTTAACTGCATAATACAACAAAACCAGGTAACTTCTACCTTACATGCTGCATTACTACTTAGGAATAAACTACATGGTCAACTTAATATAAAACGAAGAACAAACATGAAATGTTTGGCAGGAAAAAAAAAACAATGTAATGGGAGAAAAATGAGCACAGATTCCTTTTTCCACTGCATTACATTGCATTGCATTACATCCAACCAGAGTGAAAAAGGTATTGACATGGTTGTTGGAAGTAGTACTAGAAGAATGACAAGTAACTTTCTCTTTGGAAGACAAACCTACATTGGAAATCTGACAATTAATAACTATAGGTACCTGGTTGTTCTAAAAGATGTCAAAATGAGAAGGTTTTAAAGTCCGGACACTTCAAAATTGTCCTCCAAAGGATATTTAAAAATGTCCTCAAGAGGCTCCTAGTACAATTCTGTAAACATACAGAAATCAACAATTTAATTTCCAACTAATCTATTTGGAGTCCACTAGTCTAGGATCATGATTCATCTCTGGATAAGACGCAAATTTCCTATGTTTATCAACATCATGCTATAGAAATCTCAATAACTATAGGGATAAAGACTGCAGCTCGATGCCAATAATGCACCAAAACTACTCTCTTTGGGTTAGGGAGCAGATATGAAAACTGTAAGGACCTGTACAGAGTTTTTGAAATTGATAAGAGTTTAAAATGCCAGCACATTTTCATCACATAGAAATTCATGTTGATTCATATTGAAAAAGCTATCAGACAGCTTACAAATATTATTGAGTCAGTACAACGCTGTCCAACTTCTCCAGAAAAAAGATGCTAACATTGCAAAAACCTTGACTGAGAACTTAATGGGAGGCAGGAACAATTGAAAATAAAGGTGAAAGCCAATAAAAACATACCTCAAAAAGACATAACCAGTTGACTCCTGAGAAGATTTTCTGCTTTGAGCAGTTATAAAACCTGCTGACTTGCAGTGAATATGACAATGTTCCAAGAGAGCAGTGCTGTTCCCAAAGATAAAGTCCACACTTCCTTCAATGTAGCAATCTTTCAAATACTGCTTCCCATAATGCAAATAGAGAGTATCCTACAATAAGAAAATACATGAGCGGGTGCTTTTGGGTTTTTGTACATACGATACCTCCTCCTATAGTTCAGAAACCCAATAATACACATGCAGGATACCAAAGCATACACACTGGCTCAATTATTGACTCACAAATTGTTAGCCTTAGCCATCAGAATCCTAGAGAATCAATAGAACAGTGAGCTCATCCATTTTATTATCTACTTCCCACTTATAGGAACACGCCCATTCTTAGATGTTTCAAACCAATTCATGATGTTTTCCAATTACAGCATAGCTCGAATAGCATGCCTGCAATTTATCAATGACTAGTAAATATGTGCACAAGCAATTTTGATTAACGATTTAGTATTATAATTGGCATTCCCCTCTCATTAAGTTTTCATATGAAGTGCAGTTTACCAATAGAGATAATTATCCAATGTCACTGTATTTACCATCCTATAAAATTAACATGTTTGGAGGGTAAATGAAATTCTTAATAATCTATGTTGTAAATAAACATGAATGATGAAGTAAATGATCCATGAAACACACCAAATGCGACAGTTAATATACCTGCCACCCAAGGAACCGGCAATTATAGAATGCGCACCGATCAGCAGTCACCCTAATTGCCACAGCTTGGCCTGAACCCTGGATACAAGTATATAAAATAACACAGATCAATAGCTTCAAATCATTTATTAAACAATTCAAAATGTTTCACTTTCAACAACATAGAAAACACCTCAAATCATACTTTTTGACACAACCAATGGCTAGAAGAAAAGAATTCTAAAGTACCATATTCACACCCAATGCGCATACAATTTAAACTTCAATTTCAAAATATGCACAGAATAAAAAAAAATCATTTTTTCAATGAAACAAATGAATAATGAACAAAAATCAAAATTACACATCACACCAATGAATTTGTCACAACCTAACTCAGCTAAGGAAAGTTAGGTTTGCGGGAGATGACCGTTGGAAAATTTAAAAGCAAAGGGAACGTTGTGTGAAACGATGCGTCTCATTTAATCACCTGTGCACACCGTTTCAATCACTTCCCACGCTGCATTTTGATTAAGCTGTTTTGCTATCTTTCAGTTTATGTAGCCAAGAGTGGCCAATAAGGAAAGCAGAGCAATTCCCTCTAGAAGAAATGGATGTTGTATTTAGTTTGGTATTGTAACAGATTGAGTAATCATCATGATGAATGAATTACAATGAGGAGGTTGTTATGAGAGTTGCTCATCACGCCTACTGTTCCTTAAGAAATACATCCATTAGCTAACTTTATATTCCTACATTCCAGTATTCCTGTTATTCACCTCTGGCTTCTTTTTGTGTGGGAACTTTACAAAATCGAATTCGTAACAGAATTTACCATACTTAATAGTATAAAAACAAAAATTCCCAACACCTCAAACACAATAAGAACCCAAAAATCTTCTTCTATCACAAGAAGCCACCACAAAATTGACAACAAAAAAGGAAGCGACCTTGTTAAGCACAAAGATTAGTTCACATTACCTCAGGAGAAGAGTTTTCAAAAGTGATATTCTCAGCAATAAAATCCTCTCCTTCCACTATCACAGTCCCACACCCAAACGTCCCAGTTCCAATGACCCTCGAAGCCTGCAGCCCAAAATCCCAACATCAAGAACCTCCAAACACACGTGTCAAAAACCCAGATGAGCAAGCTAGAAATCACAGAAAATAGGCGCACCTGGTGATGATCAATTTTGGCAGAAGTGTTGTTCCAAGTCAAGATAGTGTCTTCAGGTCTTAAACCCGCAAGAGTTATGAGATTCTTGGTCTTCGGCACGTACACGGGCTGCCTGTAAACCCCAGGTGGCACACGAATCACAGTTCTACACGTGTTGCAGAGTGGCACCGCATCTACTGCTTCCTGCACCGTCGTAAAGTCTCCACTCCCGTCTTGTGCCACCGTCACCACTCGACTAGCCATTGATTAATCCTATAGAAGTCTCTTTCTGTATGTGAAATGGCGATGAGATCGATTTGAGGAAAGGAAAAGAATTAATAGAATATTGGGATTTGTAAGTTTGTTTTAGTACTTTTTTAGTTTTAGTTTTTAATGTCAGATCCTTGGCCTCCACAAAGCAGTGGGTCGGATTTAAAAAAAAAAAAAACTGTAAATAAAATAAAATAAAGACATTACTAACGTATTTATTGGGAGAGAAAAAATCACTCATTAACCGTGTAAACATAAAACCGAATAAAGTACAGAAGTAATACACCTCCGTATATAAATATTAAAAATATTGTTGAGGTTGAAATGGAGTTTCTAAATTTTAGGGTTAAAATGATAGTGCAGATGAAATTGGTAATGAATTTCGATAAATACTAGAAAAATTTAAAATAAATGTGTTTTGAGAATGAAAAAATAATTTTGAGCAGTGATAAAAAAAATGAGAAATAAAAATTAAGAAGATAACTACATGAAAAGTGTTGATGCAAACCCTGGTTAAAGATAAGTAATGTTACCATAAAATGATAATAAGTTCATAGATTAAATAAATGATGAAAAATAAAGATGAAATTATACCATCTACGCCATCAATTGAGCCTAAAATAAGGTCTAAATGGAGTAGGATTAAAGAAGAAGTTAAGAGGCAAATTTGTCACATTGGATCTTTGGCTACTATTTGGTTTATATCTTAAGATTCAAAGGAAGTTTCATTTAAGTTATAGTTGGTCTGGAAAGTACACATTTGTAACGTTCTCATATCCGGGATAAAACAACGATCTCATATTAACTGATAAACAGAGTAATTTAAATTTTTTTTTCTATATCTATTCACGGTGTTTGTATTAAAGTCTACCGAAATTTCGACGGAGTCTCCCTTATATCGGGAGGTCCCAAGTTATCGACATACGACCACCTTTACACTTCTAATATACTGCATTTCCTAACTCAATTCAACCCAATCATCCTTGGTCTCAATCCCATAAACATCATCATTCATATCAACCACAATGTTTATGATATACATTGTACAACAATTATCATTATGGATGGATAAAGATATAAACATGCATACATGAAACATGGTTATACAAAGTACATAATTAAATTCATCTATTCCAGTTTAAACATTAATTATACAAATTGAGTTATAAAAAAGTTGTAATATTTTCAAAATACAAGGGTATACTCTCTAGGACCTAAATTACAAAAAGTGAACCTAAGCTAGAATCTACTCCTGTCGTGTATGCGACGGTCCTGAAAACAAAATACATATTATTGAAATATGAATATCACAATAATAAAGCAATACAAATATCCAGAAATTTTAAAAAAAAGGCAAATATGCATTCATATTTTATTCACTTCTCCCTTTTGGTTGTCATCGGAAATTCTTTCTCCTTCAACTACTAAAAACTAATTCCTCTTCCATTATCAACCTTCATTCAAGATCTCATAAGACCATCCATGATTATTTTCGCTTAACACATTATCGATACCACTTTCACTATTATCATCATCACCTCGTAGGAGTCGATGCAAGGTGATCCCCTTACGCGGAATCCTAACATACACTAAATGTATGCTAGTCAATACATGGTGATCCCCTTACCCGGGATCCTAACATACACTACATATATGCTAGTCAATACATCTTGATCCCCTTACCCGGGATCCTAATATACACTAAATGTATGCTAGCCAAACATGACGATCCCTTTACCCGGGATCCTAACATACTCTAAATGTATGCTAGTTCATGCCCCAAATCACACTTCTCATATTTCCTTTATCAACGATAATTTCATCACTTGGCAAATCGCACAACAACTGTTCACCTTGAATACACATACATTCAAAATACTATCCAAAAATTGACATCATTACGCAAACTTTCCTCCTTTCTCCTAATATCCAACGTTCGGTAATTCACATCTCACATCAATAACATATTAAATCATAGAATTTAACTAGAAAGTATAGGTGTAGATCACCTACATGCAATAGAAGCTCTACTCGTGCTTCTCTGCTGCTGCTGTTGCACCACTCCTGTGGTCCCTCCTGCAAATCACAGGTTTATCTCATAAATTTTCTTCACCCAATGATATGTTTTATAATAACCATATCAACAACCAAAAAGTCTTTCTTTCAGTCATTTCTTAACATTTTACGTTTTTCTCATATCACCCATTAATATTGTCGTTTCTTTGTCCAACCACAATTATCATTCCATTCTTTATATTTGAACTGTTACTGTCCAACCGTTACTGTCTCGTTTTTGAACTGTTTCTGTGTGACCTCTCCTCAGATTTTTAAATATATCTTGAGTTATAGAACTCCGATTCAAGCGAGATTAATCTCGTTGGAAAGCTCATACATGAGGCTACAAGTTCTCTAAAGAAAGGAGAACCGTGTTCTGGCTCTAAGACAGTCAAAATTGCTCATCAACAAACATTTTGACTGTTCATGTCCAACCGTTACTGTCTCGTTTTTGAACTGTTACTGTTTCACCTCTCCTAAGATTTTTAACTATATCTAGAGTTATAGAACTCCGATTCAAGCGAGATTAGTCTCATTGGAAGCTAAGACATGAGTCTACAAGTTCTCTGAAGAAAGGATAACCCAATTCTGCCCCAAAGACAGTAATAATTGCTCATCAACAATCATTTTGACTATTACTGTCTCGTTTTTGAATAATAATTGTCTGACCTCTACTATGATTTTTAACTATATCTGGAGTTATAAAACTCTGATTCAAGCGAGATTAGTCTCGTTGGAAAGCTAAGACATGAGGCTACAAGTTCTTAAGAAAGAAGAACCCAGTTCTACCTCTAAGACAGTAAAAAATTGCTCATCAACAAACATTTGGACTGTTACTGTCTGACCTCTCCTCAGATGTTTAACTATATCTGGAGTTATAGAACTCCGATTTAAGCGAGATTAGTCTCGTTGGAAAGCTAAGACATGATGCTACAAGTTCTCTAAAGAAAGCAGAACCCAGTTCTGCCTCTAAGACATTGAAAATTGCTCATCAACAAACATTTGGACTGTTCCTGTCCAACCGTTACTGTCTCCTTTTGGAACTGTTACTGTCTGACCTCTCCTAAGATTTTTAACTATATCTGGAGTTATAGAACTTCGATTCAAGAGAGATTTGTCTCGTTGGAAGCTAAGACATGAGTTTACAAGTTCTCTGTAGAAAGGATAAGCCAGTTCTACCTCTAAGACAGTAATAATTGATCATCAACAAACATTTGGACTATTACTGTCCAACTGTTACTGTCTCGTTTTTGAACTATTACTGTTTGAGCTCTCTTCAGATTTTTAACTATATCTTGAGTTACAAAACTCCGACTAAAGTGAGATTAGTCTCGTTGGAAAGCTAAGACATGAGGCTACAAGTTCTCTGAATAAAGGAGAACCCACTTCTGCCTCTAAGATAGTCAAAATTGCTCATCAACAACCATTTGGACTATTACTATTCAACCGTTACTGTCTCATTTTTGAACTGTTACTGTCTGAGCTCTCCTGAGATTTTTAACTATATCTAGAGTTAAAGAACTCCGATTAAAGCGAGATTAGTCTCGTTGGAAAGCTAAGACATGAGGCTACAAGTTCTCTGAAGAAAGGAGAACCCAGTTCTGCCTCTAAGACAATCAAAATTGCTCATCAACAAACATTTGGACTGTTACTATCTGAGCTCTCCTCAGATTTTTAACTATATCTAGAGTTATAGAACTTCAATTCAAGTGAAATTAGTCTCGTTGGAAACCTAAGACATGAGGCTACAAGTTCTCTGAAGAAAGGAGAACCCAAATCTGCTTCAAAGACAGTCAAAATTGCTCATCAACAAACATTTGAATTGTTACTATCTAAGCTCTCCTCGGATTTTTAACTATATCTAGAGTTATAAAACTCCGATTCAAGCGAGATTAGTCTCATTGGAAAGCTAAGACATGAGGCTATAAGTTCTCTGAAGAAAAGAGAACCCAGTTTTACACCTCAAATAGTCATAATTGCTCATCAACAAACATTTGGACTGTTCCTGTCGAACCATTAGTGTCTCGTTTTTTAACTGTTACTGTCTGACCTCTCCTCATATTTTTTACTATATCTTGAGTTATAGAACTTAGATTCAAGCGAGATTATTCTTGTTGAGAAGCTAAGACATGAGGCTGCAAGTTCTCTGAAGAAAGAAGAACCTAGTTCTGCCTCTAAGACAATCAAAATTGCTCATCAACAACCATTTGGACTTTTACTGTCTGACCTATCCTCAGATTTTAACGATATCTGGAGTTACAGAACTCTGATTAAAGCAAGATTAGTCTCGTTGAAAAGCTAAGACATGAGGCTGCAAGTTCTCTACAGAAAGGAGAACCCAGTTCTGCCTTTAAGACAGTCAAAACTGCTCATCAACAACCATATGGAGTGTTACTGTCTGAGCTCTCCTCATATTTTTAACTATATTTGGAGTTATAAAACTCCGATTCAAGCCAGATTAGTCTCATTGGAATGCTAAGACATGAGGCTACAAGTTCTCTAAAGAAAGCAGAACCTAGTTCTGTAGCTCAGAGAGTCATAATTGCTCATCAACAAACATTTGGACTGTTCCTGTCAAACCCTTACTGTCTCGTTTTTGAACTGTTACTGTCTGACCTCGTCTCAGATTTTTAACTATATCTTGAGTTATAGAATCAGATTCAAGTAAGATTAGTCTCGTTGAAAAGCTAAGACATGAGGCTACAAGTTCTCTGAAGAAAGAAGAACCTAGTTCTGCCTCTAAGACAGTCAAAATTGCTCATCAACAACAATTTGGACTTTTACTGTCTGACCTATCCTCAGATTTTAACTATATCTGGAGTTATAGAACTCTGATTTAAGCGAGATTAGTCTCGTTGTAAAGCTGAGACATGAGGCTACAAGTTCTCTAAGGACGGAGAACCTAGTTTTGCCTCTAAGACAGTAATAATTGCTCATCAACAAACATTTGGACTGTTCCCGTCCAACCCTTACTGTCTCGTTTATGAACTGTTACTGTCTGACCTCTTCTCAGATTTTTAACTAGATCTGGAGTTATTGAACTTCGATTCAAGGGAGATTAGACACGTTGGAAAGCTAAGATAGGAGGCTACAAGTTCTTTGAAGAAAGGAGAGCCCAGTTCTGCCTCTAAAACTGGTATAATTGCTCTTCAACAAACATTTGAACTGTTACTGTCCAACCGTTACTGTCTTGTTTTTGAACAGTTACTCTGTGACCTCTCCTCATAATTTTTAACTATATCTTGAGTTATAGAACTCCGATTCAAGCGAGATTAGTCTCGTTGGAAATCTAATACATGAGGCTACAAGTTCTCTGAAGAAAGAAGAACCCAGTTCTACCTGTAAGACAATCAAAATTGCTCATCAACAAATAATATGGACTGTTACTGTCCATCCGTTACTGTCTCGGTTTTGAACTGTTACTATCCGACATCACCTCAGATATTTAACTATATCTTGAGTTACATAACTTCGATTCAAGGGAGATTAGACACGTTGGAAAGCTAAGATAGGAGGCTACAAGTTCTTTGAAGAAAGGAGAGCCCAGTTCTGCCTCTAAAACTGGTATAATTGCTCTTCAACAAACATTTGGACTGTTACTGTCCAACCGTTACTGTCTTGTTTTTGAACAATTACTGTGTGACCTCTCCTCAGAATTTTTAACTATATCTTGAGTTATAGAACTCTGATTCAAGCGAGATTAGTCTCGTTGGAAATTTAAGACATGAGGCTACAAGTTCTCTGAAGAAAGGAGAACCCAGTTCTGCCTCTAAGACTGTAAATCCCGAGAAAAACCAAGGCTGGATTAAATTAAAGAAAATAAACTAAACTAAAAAGAAGTGGGGGTAAGAACCAATACACTTAAAGAAAATGGGGCCTAAATGCAAATA
>Ga0307510_10007822_pt1 | contig 12746 bp, 7 predicted proteins | sample 12_EM_MG_FD_207224 | JGI IMG/M metagenome (GOLD analysis project Ga0307510, IMG submission 207224) | Populus trichocarpa ectomycorrhiza microbial communities from riparian zone in the Pacific Northwest, United States - 12_EM | ecosystem: Host-associated > Plants > Roots > Unclassified | place... | reverse complement strand
CCTTGGACCCTGTTGGTGCAGGTTCATCTCCATTTGCATACCAGACTATGGTTTTGTCTGGTATTTTATCGTACCATATGGCAAGCAAGAAGAGATCTGTGTTGCCATAAAGTTGATAAAAGCCAAAGGCAAAGTCACCAGAAGGTGAAAGCCATGAGGTGTTTTCAGAAGTAGAAAGGGAATCACCCACAGTTATATTACCACCAGTTTGAGCAACAGCAAAAGGAGGTAGCATAATGAGCAAGGAAAAGGAAAGGTGAAGGATAGGAAAGGCCATTGCAAAAGATGATGATGACTCCAAACTATGAGGCAAACTAAATTAAGGCACGGTCATTAAATAACCTATGGGAAAGAGAAGGGTGGAGCCTGAGGCCAAACACAAGTCTTCCCGGGCCTTTTCTGGACAACGGTTTTTTCTCTGAATTTTCAAGAATTACAGGCTTGGACATTACTTATGGCATACCATGGCAAGACTTTCAACCATACATAAATGGAAGTGGTTACCTGCCAATTTACTTAATTAGAATCCTTGTGGTCCCTACAGAGTGGGCGTCTGAGTGTCATGGAGTTCTCGGTCCATTTTCTATTAAGACAGATGCTGGTATAGAAGTAATGATGATGGGTTCTACAGAGTATAGTGCATTGTATAGTTATCAGCCGTTCCTATCCTGATAAAACCCCCCATCCAATAGATTCATGAGAATATCTATAGCTACAACATGCTTCACTTACAACCGTATACTAACCATTCAACATGAAATTCAAGGGACCAAGTTGCTGGTTGTTACTTTCTTAATTATGCAAAGGGATAGCGGAAACAACCATGATGTAATGGAATGGTGTTTGATGTTTCACTTTTTGCTGTAAAAAGCTTTGTGACTTCGCATGGCAAGAACTACAGGTTCTTACATGTCTATCACTAAGCGTTTCCTGGAAGAAAAAATGCCCCCAAACAAGCCAAACATCTCTTGACCAAGACTTGTGTTTTTTTATTTTGATTCTCATGGTAGTACAGAGCAAATTGGACTTTAAACCTAATCCCTACCCTTACTCTGCTAAGAGAGTAACACCACGATGAACTTCCATTGGTATATCTGAAGCAAGGAAACTAAAAGAACAAGAACATGCTAACCCCAAGTTTTTGGATTCATCACAACATTTTGATTCCTTGGAAACTAAGTCAAATTTAACACAGAGTTTCAATTTATAAAGCTACATTTCATGGTGGAAGAAACTGTAGAAAAATCATATCTAAGTGAAATAAAGATCATTACTGACTGTATTTGCTAATTGAACTATATGGAAATGGATTTGGAGCAGCAGGAACTTCAACAACTCCTTCAAGCATCTGTGTGACCTTCCTCATGGTGGGTCTGAGAGATGGATCCTCTTGAATACACCAAATCCCGACCTTCAACAGACGCTCTAGTGTGGATATGTCATTCTTGGCCTCCGTGTCATCTCCAATTAAAACATCCAAACTTCCATTCATATAGCAGTCATAAGCCCAATCAGTCAGTACTGGATTCTCTGCTTCACCGATCTCCAAATCTACATTTCTTCTACAACAGATGATCTCTATCAGCATGACACCGAAGCTATACACATCAACCTTCACAGTGATTGGTCTGTTCCTGAACCATTCAGGTGCAACATATCCTTTTGTTCCTCTAATAGCAGTTTGAGTTTTGCTCTGATCCATCACCAAAAGCTTTGCCAGTCCAAAATCAGATATTCGAGCATTGTAATAATTGTCAAGAAGTATGTTCTGGGGCTTTATATCACAGTGAATGATTTGGGTGCCACATTCTTCATGCAGGTACAAGAGTCCTCTTGCAATGCCAAAGGCAATTTGGGTCCTTTGCTTCCAATTAGGCTTAGAGCATCCGAAAAGGAAGTTTGCTAGAGTGCCATTACTCAAGAACTCGTACACCAACAATCGATTCTGCCCTTCGTCACAAAATCCTAGCAACCGGACCAAATTCTTGTGATGCGTCTGGCCAATCACTTGTACTTCTGTTTTAAATTCTTTTTCCCCATCCTGAACCACTTTATCTAACTTCTTGACAGCAACAACCCTAGTAGAGCCTGCCTGTATTGTCCCCTTGTAAACAACACCAAAACCTCCTCTTCCCACCTCATCTTTGAAGTCATTTGTCGCTTCAGCGAGCTCTTTGTATGTAAAATACCGCAAGTTTGTCTCCAAACCACTTCCACCTTCCTGAACTTTTTCAGTTTTCTTGCGATAAATGAAGGAAGAAGTGAGACAGAAAGCACCGACCAATACAAAGTTGACAAATACAGAGGTACCAAGGACTACTGATCCAGTGATGAACTTAATGTCTGGTTTCTTTTTCTCTCCAGGAAGCTGAGGAGGAGGCCTATCCAGAGGAACATAACCTTTCGGAAATTTGAGGAAAGCCTTCCCATTCATACCAATGTCAAGTCTTCCATTCGAGAGTGGTAACTTCTTCTTCCAGCAGCCATCTCTAAAAATGGCAACAGAACATAGACAATCATTCAAGCAAGACTTTCGGCACTCATCTTCGTTAATAGGTTTGTACCTCTCATAATCAGATGTTGGCCAATCAACATTTATTAGCTCCACAAAATCATACTGATCTTCGGTGGAATTGAGTCCATCATCTCTGCAGCTTAGTTCGAAATCTGGTATGCAGCTTCCATACTTGTCATTCTGATCAAGCAAAGAAAAACCTTTTGGACAATTACATTCTGGCCTTTTATCAGCTTTTAGATTGCAGATGCTGTTATATCCACATGCTCCACTACCCAAGCCCGCTCCCATATTGACACATATATCATCTGGTTTGGACCAGACTGAGGACCAGCTTCTGTTACCGCTAGATGCTTTTGGGTAAAAATATTGAGTGAAAACACCATCAAAATTGAGTGTTGCCCTATGATAGAAGTCTGTAGTAGGAAGTGCTGTTTTTGTGAGATCCTCTATCAGCCCATTTCTTCTCAATATGTACATGTAGCCTGACTCATTGAAGATCAATCGATAACCAGAATTTGATGAATTTGAAGCATCAGAAGTTTCACTACTATAGTATTCATCGTAAACAAATTTGGTTGGCAAATTCATGTAATTCAGCACAAGATTTCCATTATCAAGCAAACGGAGCTGGAATCTCCCCAGCGAAAAGTTGGTCTCCGTCCTTCGAGAAGAAACCACCCCTCCAACCTCCATAATCTGAGTAGGCAACAATGTATCAGAGGGATTGCTGAAACTCTCCCACAACCTGTCAGAATTGCTATTTTGAAGCACGAAGTTGCCAGTGTCATTCATAACACCTGACGAAACTGTACCTAGAAGGTTACCAGATGACCATATTATGTTGCCTTGAGGATCAGTAAGCACCAGCCCACTATCACCCCTCAGCTCGACCTTAGACTCCCTTGGTGCAGGATTATCTCCATTTGCATACCAAACTATGGTCTTCTCAGGAATCTTGGCATACCAAATAGACAGCAAGAAATGATCCTTGTATTCCAAAGGCTGAAATCCAAAAGCAAATTCTCCAGAGGAAGAAAGCCATGAAGGAGCATCATCAGTTGCAGTGATAAATGCACCCACGGGCATACTTCCATTAGTTTGAGCAACAGCCATAAGCTGTAACAGTACCATCGTTACTAGGAACATCAAAGTAAAAATAGCAGTAGCCATTCCTAGGATCTTTGAACTCACATACTTGTAACAAAGGATTAAAGAACATATTTAAGCACAAAAATGGTCCATCACAAGGGCAAGCCAGAGTTTTCAAGTCAAACTAAAGTATTAGGAAACCAACTTTCTTGCTTCCAGACCACAAATTTCATTGAAGGTTTGGACACAAAGACTTTTCAAATCCCAACAGCTGCATTCCAGAAGTCTTTGCCCTTACAAGGAGGCAATGTTACATATGGTGGACCAAGTCCATGTTATTGTAGTTATTGAAATGGTAAATTTCGATGAAAAAAAGGTAGAATATTGAACAAGAACCACATAATTATTGGTGTTTGAAACGGTGGAAGTCATTTATTCAACAGAGACTTGGGACCAGGGCAATAAATGAATGGATCCAAAGACTTAAAAATTGCAAAATGGGCCCTCTATCAAGTCTTCACAACCAAACAAAGACTTGCATGTGATGCATGACATCTGTTCGCTTTCAAGCCATCCTGAATCACTCTCTTTGACTAGAAACATTAGTTATAAAAAACATATTTAATAATAATAATTTGATGAAATAGAAATTTTATAATTATAATAATTTAATATTTTTTTATAAATTATTTTTAGTTTATGAATTTTATCTTTACTTTTAATTTATTAATTAAATATTAGATTCATTAATCAAATATCAATAAATATTAAATATAAAAAACCTTTTATTAATAATAAATATATTTTACTTAAATAAAATTAATGTTGTATATAATCAACTGTTGATCAGCTATAAGTATATTAACACTAACAAATCAGTGATAGGTCTTTCATGATTATTTACAAAACTTATTAAATATTAACATATAACCACTAACCAATGAGGAATTGATTTAGTAAAAGCTTTAAAAAATCAATGGAAATCAAGTACTCAATCTTCTTTTTGTACACCAAAGTACTAACATGGCCTGGCACGGCCAATTGCAAGCAGTGGCAAGGTGCACCACTCTTCTTGACGAAAACGATAATGTTTATGATTTTTTATTCTTTAAAAAAAATGGAGAGAAAAAAGGCAAATATATCATCACAAGAGAGTCAGTGGATTTTTTCACTATATTAGTATGTATAGTGAAAACTTCAAAACAAAAATGTCTTCTTCTGAATGTTCATCGCATGGAATATATATTGCTATATTATGTTTATAGATCTGATAGACATGATCAATCCTTAGAAAAAAGCTTGTATGTTTCAAACTTTTAAACTTAATTAGAAGATGTTATTTTAATTTTTTTTCTAGTTAATTTCATATGTTAATTAGTTTCTCTACTTAGCTGTAGTTTTGTTTTTGTTAGGTTTATTTTTATCTCTTTATAACTAGTTGATGTGTTATTTTTTTTTATTAGATTATTGAATTCAAAGACTTTTCAGAATATATTAAAGTTTTTTATTAATTTCTCTGTAGTTTCGTTAATCCTGGCAGAGAATTAAAATGGCACTGCAGGCTCGAGACATCAAAAAAAAAAAGGTGGGTTCTCTTGTGTATGTGTGTGTGTGTGTATTCGCATGCAGGCAAATACCATATTTTGCAACGAGCAAGACTGCCCTCTCTGTCAACAAAACATTCAACAGAATCTTGACAATCTTACCTCCAACTCACTTGCATGAGAGTATCCTTGCTGGCCAACGAAAAACAGCAACATAGGGTACAACTAGAGGGAGGTGCACATGGTGACAGATTTTATATTTTGAAAATCTGCGACCTTGAAGATTTAACACTTAAGTGATTACTTTGAAAAAATGCGTCTAGCTGTGGAATTTCTTTCTTTGTTGTCTCCGTAGTGTGAGTAGGCAACAATGTATCAGTAGGTTTGCTGAAACTCTTTGCCTCCAGGATCAGCAACCACCAGCCCACGATTTTCATAATAATTTTCTTCAAAATAATTTGTGTTCTTCCGAAAACAGGAGGGCAATGGCCCTTGATTTACAGTCAGGAAGTGGTAAAAATCGAGTACTAATCTTGAGGAAAACCATTCTAATGATTGTAAATTCTATTAATCCGTGATGATGTTATTCTGAAAAAATGAGAAGTCATTTTAAACTTACAATCAGAGAGCAGCAAAATTTGAGAAATAATCTTGACGAAATCCATATAACTGTAATAAACACTCAGCTGTGGACAAGATGAAAAGCTCCTTGAAGAAAACTATAATGTTTTGCACTTCTATCACGTAGAATTGGTTGAGAAATGAATATACTGGCAACAGATGAATCATTAGATGAGTATGGATACAACCAGAGTCAGAAAAATCATAACTAGTTGAAATTAAGGCAGTTACTGTTGTTTTCAGGAGCAGCTAATTTCACTGAACGGGAACGGATTCGGTGGAGCAGGCACTTCAACAACTCCTTCAAGCATCTGTGTCACCTTCCTCATGGTGGGTCTAAGAGATGGCACCTCTTGAATGCACCAAATTGCAACCTTCATAGCCCTCTCTAGTGTTGATACGTCATTCATGGCCTCCATGTCTTCTTCAATCAAAGCGTCAAGCGTTCCGTGCCTATAGCAGTCATAAGCACAGTCGATCAATATAGCTCCAGTTCCACTGATCTCCAGATCTACACTTCTCCGACAACAGATGATCTCTAGCAGCAAGACACCAAAGCTATAGACATCAAACCTTCACAGTGACTGGTGTGTTCCTAAACCATTCAGGAGCAACATATCCTTTTGTTCCTCGAATGGCAGTTTTGGTTTGGCTCTGATTAATCGCCAAAAGTTTTGCCAATCCAAAATCTGATATCCGAGCATTGTAGTAGTCATCAATAAGAATGTTCTGCGGCTTTATGTCACAGTGAATGATTTGGGTGCTACATTCTTCGTGTAGGTACAAGAGTCCTCTTGCAATGCCGAAGGCAATCTGAGTTCTTTGCTTCGAACTAGGCCTTAAGCTTCCAAAAAGAAAATCGGCTAGAGTACCATTACTCAAGAACTCATACACCAACAAACGATGCTGCCCCTCGTCACAAAATCCTAACAATCGGACCAAATTCTTGTGATGCGTCTGACCGATCACATTCACTTCGGTTTTGAACTCCTTCTCGCCATGTTCAACCACGCCATCTAACTTCTTCACAGCAATAAAATTAGTAAAACCTGTTTTTATCGCACCCTTGTAAACACCACCAAAAGCTCCTCTCCCCAGTTCATCCTTGAAGCCTTCTGTAGCTTCTGTGAGCTCTTTGTATGTAAATGAACGCAAGTTTGACTCCACATTGTTTTCTTCTCGAACACTTGCTACTTTGTTGCGGTAAATGAAGGAAGAACAGAAACATAATGTACTGATCAATATAAAGTTGACAAATATAGAGCTAACCAAGAGCACTATTCCTGTGATGACCTTAATGTCCCTCTCCGTCTTCGTTTCAGGAATCTGAAGACCAGGATTCCTGGGAGGGATATGACCTTTCTTAAATTTGATGAAAGTCTTCCCGTTAAAACCACTGTCAACTTTTCCATTCGAAAGTGGTAACTTCTTCTTCCAGCAGTTGTTGCCTAAAAAGATTGTTAGAATCTATGAGAATTTGCCTTTATTTGATAGCTGTTAGACTTGATATTTGGTTTTATCTTCATAATAGATTCTGTTATGAATTTTGCTATTATTCTCTATTAGTATTAGTCCAATAATCTCTCATGTTTGTTGAGAATTTATAGCATTTTGAATTTGGTTGAAAGCCTTTAAATAGGCAGTCTTAATTTATAACAATTTTAATCATTATTCAGCTTCAACTTTCTCTCTATTAGAATTCTCTGCAATTGTTATCTACTTATACTGCAGATTCCAATAGTATTTAATATACTGCAGATTTCAACAGTGGTATCAGAGCTAATATCCTACGTGCTGTGGGGCAAGTTTTTTTTTTAGTGCTAAACACGGTAAGGTTGAGTGCTAAACACAGAGATGGTGAGTGTAAAAACTAGTGATTTACTTTGTCTACTGATTCTATGTCTACTTCAAGCAACTCTGCATCTGCAATTCCAGTGTTTAGTGGTGAACACTATCACATTTGGGCTGTCAAGATGAGATTTTATATAAGATCTCAAGGCTTGTGGAATGTTGTAGTGTCTGATTCTGATCCACCACCATTGACAGCAAACCCCACAATTGCTTAGATGAAGGCACATGAAGAAGAAAAACTCAAGAAGGACAAAGCCATCACCTGCCTACATTCTGGACTTGCAGATCACATCTTTACCAAAATTATGGACTTGGAAACACCAAAACAGGTATGGGACAAGCTTCAAGGTGAATTTGAGGGTAGTAGCAGAGTTAAAACTGTTAGACTTCTTGCATTGAAAAGGGAGTTTGAGTTGATGAAAATGAAAGATAATGAATCTGTCAAAGATTATTCTGGCAGATTAATGGATGTTGTAAACTAAATGAGGCTTCTTGGCAAGGCTTTTACAGACCATAAGGTGGTAGAGAAAATCATGGTTTCAGTACCACAGAAGTTTGAAGCCAAAATTTCTGCAATAGAAGAGTCTTGTGATCTGAACAATCTCACTATTGCAGAATTAACCAGCAAACTTCATGTACAAGAGCAAAGAGTCCAAATGAGAGATGAAGAGGCTATTGAAGGAGCTTTCCAAGCAAACACCAAGGAAAGGGGTTCTAGAAACTTGCAACGAAAGAAGCCTTTCAAGTTTACCAAGGGAAAAACTGAAATGTCTTCAAGAAAGCAAAATTACTCACCTTGCTCTCATTGCAAAAGAACCAACCATGCTGAGAAGGATTGTTGGTATAAAGACAAACCTTCTTTCAAATGCACATTCTGCAATAATCTCGGTCACAGTGAGAAATATTGCAGAGCAAAGAAGAAACAATCTCAACAGCATATTCACCAGCAAGCAAATGTTTCAGAAGAAGAAAAAGAGGACACTGAGCACTTGTTTATGGCATCACAAGTTATTAGTTCTCATAAACAGAATATTTGGCTCATTGACAGTGGCTGCACTAGTCACATGACCAAACATCTGGCAATTTTTTCTTCCATTGATAAATGAATTCAACCAAAAGTCAAGCTGAGAAATGGTGATGTTGTGCAGGCTAAAGGAAGAGGAACGATTGCTGTCAGCACCAAAAGAGGTACAAAGATTATCAATAATGTTCTTTACATTTCTGAACTAGATCAAAATCTGCTTAGTGTTGCACAAATGCTAAGGAATGGTTATGCAGTCTCCTTTAAAGAAAGGTTTTGTTTTATCACTGATACACATGGATTAGAGATAGCAAAACTCAAAATGGATGGTAATAGCTTCTATTTGAAGCTTGATGTAGTTGAAGGGCATGTCTTTTATGCTAAGGTTGATGAGAGTATTTTGTGGCACAAAAGATATAGTCATTTCAACTTAAAGTCTTTAAAGTTTATGCATGATGCTAGTATGGTAGATGATATGCCTGAAATCCATGTTAGTGACCAAACTTGTGATAGCTGTGAACTTGGGAAGCAACATCGACAACCATTTCCTCAAAGTATATCAAAAAGAGCCACTCACAAGCTAGAATTAGTCCATTCAGACATCTGTGGACCAATGAGCACAGCTTCATTAAGCAATAATCTGTATTTTATTCTCTTCATTGATGATTTCAGCAGAATGACTTGGGTTTATTTTCTGAAAACCAAGTCACAAGCACTTTCTATGTTCAGCAACTTCAAGAAAATGGTGGAAACTCAATGTGGTCAGAAAATTAAGAAGCTCATAACTGATAATGGAGGAGAGTATACTTCAAAAGAGTTCAGTGTTTTATGTCAAGAAGCTGGAATTGTGCATCAGCTGACAGTTCCATACTCACCACAACATAATGGAGTTTCAGAGAGGAAGAACAGGACTGTGATGGAGATGACAAGGTGCATTCTGTTTGAAAAGAAGCTACCAAAGTTTCTATGGGCTGAAGCTGTAAACACGTCAGTTTACTTGCTCAACAGACTACCAACAAAGTCTGTTCAAGGCAGAACACCATTGGAGGCATGGTCTGGTGTTAAGCCTACTGTCAAACATCTCAAAGTGTTTGGATCATTGTGCTATTTTCATGTGTCATCTGCCAGAAGAGGGAAACTTGATGAAAGAGCTGAAAAAGGAATTTTTGTGGGATATGCAACAGAATCTAAAGGTTACAGAATATACAATCTGAGTGCAGCTAAAGTCCAGATTAGCAGAGACGTTCATTTTGATGAAAATTCTTACTGGAAGTGGGGCTTAAAGGAAGTTGATTGCACAACCACAGCTGCTCTTGAACCAGCAGTAGAAGGAACTGGAGATCAACCAGACATTGAAGGAACTTCAGATACAGCAATACTAAAGGTGAGACCTTTGTCTGATGTATATGAGAGATGTAATCTGGTACATGCTGAGCCTACAAGCTACACTGAAGCTGCAAGATTTCCAGCTTGGATTGATGCTATGAAGTCAGAAATTGATTCCATTGAAAGAAATGGAACCTGGAAATTGACAGAACTTCCTCAGAACAAAAAGGAAATTGGTGTGAAGTGGGTTTTCAGAACCAAATTCAATCCAGATGGTTCAATTTTCAGACACAAGGCTAGATTGGTTGTTAAAGGCTTTGCTCCAAATTGTTGGAGTGGATTATGGTGATACTTTTGCACCAGTTGCTAGGCATGATACCATTAGACTTCTACTTGCACTTGCAGGTCAAAAGGAATGGAAAGTGTATCATTTAGATGTCAAGTCTGCTTTTCTAAATGGGATACTCCTTGAAGAAATCTATATTCAGCAACCGGAAGGCTTTATAGTTACTGGCCATGAACACAAAGTATATAAGCTACACAAGGCTCTTTATGGCTTAAAGCAAGCACCAAGGGCTTGGTACAGCAGAATTGATACTCATCTGATTCAACTGGGATTCAAGAGAAGTGAAAATGAAGCTACTTTGTATTTGAAACAAGATGAAGATGGTCTGCAACTAGTAATTTCACTCTATGTGGATGATATGCTAGTGACTGGTAGCAATGTCAAATTGCTGGCAGAATTCAAAAGAGAAATGCATGAGGTTTTTGAATGTCTGATCTTGGCATTATGAACTACTTTCTTGGAATGGAAATACATCAATGCAGCTTAGGTATCTTTGTTTCACAAAAGAAATATGTTGTTGATATACTCAAGAGATTTAAGCTTGAATCATGCAAAGAAGTAGCAACTCCATTGGCACAAAATGAGAAGATTTCAAAGAATGATGGTGAGCAACTTGAAGAACCTTCTGCATATAGAAGTTTAGTAGGTAGCCTACTATACTTGACAGCAACCAAACCTGACTTGATGTTCCCAGCTGGTTTACTGTCAAGATTCATGAGCTCACCTAGCAATGTTCACATGGGAGTTGCCAAGAGGGTCCTAAAGTATATTAGAGGGACAGCCGATCTTGGAATTTTGTACTCAAAGTCAAGAGGAGTAAAATTAAGTGGATATGCAGATAGTGACTGGGCAGGGAGTGTTGATGATATGAAAAGCACTTCTGGATATGTTTTTACAATTGGTTCAGGTGCAATATGTTGGAATGCAAAAAAGCAAGAAGTGGTGGCACAATCAACAGCTGAAGCGGAGTATATTTCCCCAGCAGCTGCTGCAAATCAAGCAATATGGTTGAACAAATTGCTTGCTGATCTAGGCCAAGGACAAAGCTCACCAACTGAGCTTTATTGTGATAACAAGTCTACCATTGCTATTGCTCAAAATCCGGTTCAACATGGCAGGACCAAGCACATCAATGTGAAATTTCACTCCATAAGAGAAGTTGAGAAGAATTTACTTGTAAAGCTTCATTACTGTCCAACCGAAATACAACTTGCTGATATAATGACTAAAGCACTTCCTAAAGCAAGGCTGGAATTTCTAAGGATGAAACTTGGTTTATCCAAGGCAAATCTCAAGAAGGAGTGTTAGAATCTATGAGAATTTGTCTTTATTTGATAGCTGTTAGACTTGGTATTTGGTTTTATCTTCATAACAGATTCTGTTATGAATTTTGCTATTATTCTGCTTTTAGTACTAGTCCAATAATCTTTCATGTTTGTTGAGAATTTATAGCATTTTGAATTTGGTTGTAAGCCTTTAAATAGGCAGTCTTAATTTATAACAATTTTAATCATTATTCAGCTTCAACTTTCTCTCTATTAGAATTCTCTGCAATTGTTATCTACTTATACTGCAGATTCCAATAGTATTTAATATACTGCAGATTTCAACAAAGATGACAGCCCCACACTGACAGTCATTCAAGCAAGCTTTTCTGCATTGTTCTTCATTTTGAGGTTGTAAATGTTCTGCATCACCTGATGGATAATCAACATATCTTAGCTCAACAAAATCATACAGATCTTCTGAGGAATTTTTTCCAGTATCTTTGCAGCTTATTTCGAAATTTGGTATGCAGCTTCCATGCTTGTCATTCTGATCAAGCAAAGAAAATTCTCGTGGACAAGTACAATTGGGCCTTCGATCAACACTTAGGCTGCAGATGCTGTTGTATCCACACGCTCCACTACCCCAAATTGAATTAAATTTGCATATATTTTCTGGTTCAGACCAGACAGGTGACCAGCTTCTAATAGAAGATGATGTTTTCGGGTATGAATATTGAGTGAAAACACCATCAAAATTGAGAGTTGCCCTCCGGTAGAAGTCTGTAGTAGGAAGTGCTGTTTTTGTGAGATCCTCTCTCAGCCAATTTCTTCTCAATATGTACATGTAGCCTGACTCATTGAAGATCAATCGATAACCAGAATTTGATGAATTTGAAGCATCAGAAGTTCCACTACTATAGTAGTCGTCGTAAGAAAATTTGGTTGGCAAATTCATAGAATTCAGCACAAGATTTCCATTATCAAGCAAACGGAGCTGGAATCTCCCCAACGAAAAGTTGGTTTCCGTCCTTCGAGAAGAAACCACCCCTCCAGCCTCCATAATCTGAGTAGGCAACAATGTATCAGTGGGATTGTTGAAACTCTCCCACAACCTGTCAGATTTTCTGTTTTGAAGCACGAAGTTGCCAGTGTCATTCATAAC
>Ga0307510_10007821_pt1 | contig 12747 bp, 8 predicted proteins | sample 12_EM_MG_FD_207224 | JGI IMG/M metagenome (GOLD analysis project Ga0307510, IMG submission 207224) | Populus trichocarpa ectomycorrhiza microbial communities from riparian zone in the Pacific Northwest, United States - 12_EM | ecosystem: Host-associated > Plants > Roots > Unclassified | place... | reverse complement strand
GATAGAGATTAAAGAGAAAATCTTTCTTAAAAAATGAATATCTCCACTTTAGAAATAAGTGTTTTGATTTATATCTCCTCTTGATATCTATTTTTCTCTGTAAAATAAAAATTAGTATTCATTAGTTACTACTGAAGTAACACATAAAAGATTTAGTGAACTAGATCAATTAATCAAAATTAACTCAAAAGCTAGACTTTGCAGTGTCAACGATGTCTTTGTTTTCACCAAGCAATGCTAACAAGTTTGTTACACATATACCACTTTCTTTAGAAATGATTGTTCAAAAGTTGATTAGTTATCAATATTGAAAACCAAACCGAGGGGTCGTGTCGAGGTTGTTCAGGATAAGAATGATGACTCGAATATGGGAAATGATGTCTTTCAAGTTAGTAAGTTGGTTGAGCTATATTGAGTTGCTCCATCAATTGACTTTGAAGAAAATTCAAATTTTCACATCTTTGATAATATTTTTGTTGAGGTTGACGTTAAGGAGTTGAATGTTCTTCTGAGCTCTAGCGGACAAGCACAAATCAATGAAGATGATGATGACAATTATATCAACATAGAAGATTGTGATGGAGCTGATAATGAGTCAATTAAGAAGAAGAAGAAGACAATTCTAACTAACTATTAAAACATGAAAGTGTAATGTCATAAACTATAATATAATATTTATTGATTAAATTATCTACAAAGAAGTATTTATTTTATTATTGTTATGTGAACTCGTGTTATTATGTTGTGTTTGCAGGTTTCAATTTAAGTATTTGCAGGATGGATAGATAGATAGATAATACAAATACAATCTGACATTTGACAATGTTTCACGCTGATGGAAATACTAACGGTTCGTGTCTGTTGGTGTATTCTAGAGGTGAAAGGAATTGTTCCCCTTCCCAGGACATTGTTCACTGTACATAACACCGATGAAAATACCGACGATTAGTGTTTGTCGGTATATTCCAGAGACGTAGGGAAATGTTCCCCTCCCCTGGTACTATTCATTATGTATAACATTGATGGAAATGGCGACAGTTAGTGTTCGTCGGTGTATTCTAAAGGCGAAAGGAATTGTTCCCCTCCATTGGCATTGTCCATGGAACTTCACACCGATAGAAATACCGACAGTTCATGTCTATTGGTATATTTCAGAGGCGAAGGGAATTGTTCCCTCCATCTCCATCTCCGATCTTTCCTTACATTAGTTTTTTTTTTTTTATTTGATCTCTTGAGCTAGCAGTTTGGAACCCAATGATGTAAGGGTAAAATAATAATTCATGGTCATTAGCAAGTCTATGGGATTTAGTATTCAGACTTCATATATTTAGTGGGTGTTCGAAAATGTGGTAATAATTGTTTTTCAAAGTGTTTTTCGTTTAGAAATATATTAAAATAATATATATTTTTTTATTTTAAAAAATTATTTTTAATAGATAAATTAAAACAAAGCTAAAAACATAAAAAAAAATTAATTTAAATAAAAAAAATTTCAAAACTTTCCCAATCTCATTTGGAACACAATATATATGAAACGAGAGGTTGGTCGTATCCTCGGTCGACTCTTGATGTCTCGTCGATGCAGTCTACAACAGGAAGTCTGTGGGTTTTGGCCGTAAAGGGCGCCGAGAGAGCCCTACCATCAAATGCATTATCGTCTTCATGGGACCGTTTTCTCTTGTAAGGTGTGGAAATTATCGGACATTAATCTCCATCTCCGATCTTTCCTTGCATCAAATTTTTTGTTTGATCCTCGGTCGACTCTTGATATCTCGTCGATGCAATCATGGCAACAGGAAGTCTATGGGTTTTGGCCGGAAAGGCCGCCGAGAGAGCCCTACCATCAAATGCATTATCGTCTTCATGGGACCGTTTTCTCTTGTAAGGTGTGGAAAATATCGGACATTAATCTCCATCTCCGATCTTTCCTTGCATCAAATTTTTTGTTTGATCCTCGGTCAACTCTTGATATCTCGTCGATGCAATCATGGCAACAGGAAGTCTATGGGTTTTGGCCGTAAAGGGCGCCGAGAGAGCCCTACCATCAAATGCATTATCGTCTTCATGGGACCGTTTTCTCTTGTAAGGTGTGGAAAATATCGGACATTAATCTCCATCTCCGATCTTTCCTTGCATCAAATTTTTTGTTTGATCCTCGGTCGACTCTTGATATCTCGTCGATGCAATCATGGCAACAGGAAGTCTATGGGTTTTGGCCGTGAATGGCGCCGAGAGAGCCCTACCATCAAATGCAACAGGAAGTCAGTCTATCGTCTTTAGCTTCATTATCGTTTGTCCTTTCCATTACGTACCAAATGGTTTGCTCTCTGATTCAGGGTGATGCAGCTTTCAGTCATCATTAATTCTTTTTATTAAAAAGAATATTTTACGTCCAAGTCATTTCATGACAATGAATCAATTTATTTAACATATTAACGATTTTTATTTTATTGGTAATATTTTTTAATAAAAAAAAATTAATAGATATTTATGATGCTATATTATTATGAAATATAAATATAAAAAAAAAACTCAAAGAAGGTAAGTTTTATCACTCAAAAAATTTAAAATGGATAAAAATAACATTGAATTGGTGTACTTTGAATTGGTTTCAAAATCTAATGTAGAAACTCCCTTCATACTATGAAATAATTTGTCTTTGTCAATTGAAAATAAAATTAAAAAATAGCAAAAGATATTACCTTTGGAAACTCAGAGGATAATCTTTAGAATTCCCCCTTCCCTCTCATCAAATTATATAAATAAAAAAATTAAGGAATCAAACTTTAATATCTTTTATAGAATTTGATAGGGAATTAGGGCCATCTTCAAGATAGAGATTAAAGAGAAAATCTTTCATGAAAAATGAATATCTTCACTTTAGAAATAAATGTTTTGATTTATATATATCTCCTCTTGATATCTATTTAATTGCAATTATGATTTGACTGTAAAAATCAATTAACTCATAAAGTAGATGGATTAGATCCCTCTTTTACATAAATTAAATTGACTAAGATCTTATTATCACTTGTTGAAAATGTAGTCTCCTTAAAATTCATTTTAGTTCAAATACTTTAGATAAACTCGTTGAATGCATTTTTGAGCTTAATTTTCATTGATTTTATAATTGACCCATTTATAATTTTTAATGAGACATTTGATATAGTTTGGATTTCATAATTACACATTTACAAAATTTCAAAATATGATAGTCATGATGTCCAAGATTTCAAATAGTTTGATTTATTTAGTGAAAAATTATATCATTCAAAGTAGATGTTTTATTAAGTTTCATGAATTTAAAAGTTATTTTCACTCAAAACCTTTATAAATCTATACATATGATTAAAATAATAATAAAAAATACAAAACATAATGTTTATAATTCTTCAAACTAAGTTTTATTTAGTGCAATCATTTGTTTAACAATATTCATGATGCTCTTGAGCAAGATAATAGTTGGCAATTGAAGAAAACTTTAGGATTAAAGCACTATAAGGTTGTTTGAATCATTAATTGCAAGTTATTTCCATCTAGATACGCCATTAATAAATAAAGTGCATTGAATATTTTCATATTTTTAAAATGTGAGTCATATTGTATGTGATTTGAGTGGTGTGTTTATTAAGTGAAAGCTTATATTATTCAAATTAACCTTTTTATTAAGTTGCATTTATTTAATTAGGAAAATTAATTTCACTCGAAACCTCTAAAAATTAATCTATACATATGATTAAAATGGAAAACAAAGCAACACATAATGCTTATAATTCTTTCAACTAATTTTTTTCAGTGCAACGATTTGTTTAACAATCTTAAGATTGTTAAAATGGAAAACAAAGCAACACATAGGGCTAGACTCTGTCCCATCAGTTGGCCCATATGATTGGGCTGGGCCCAACCCAATATACAATAATAATAATAATATATAATATCATATCATATATTTTACAAAACAAATTCTAAAAAATTCTAGAAATCCTTTTTTTTTTATTTTCTCATGTATTTTTCTATAAATTTTAATTAATATTGGTTTGTATTTTTATATTGTAAAAATACAAGTTCGGTATTAAAATATTTTATTTTCTCTAAAATATTAAAAATTACACAAAAAAAAAAATTTATTTTCATGCACATATCGAAGCTTTCAAATATAAAAAAGTTTCATCATGTTTTCGTATAACGAAATAAAATTCAAAAAACATAGTAGCCCATGAAATGCTAACGCCCTTTCTCAACATTGATAAAGCACAATATTAGTCCGACAACAATTTGTTTTGAAATAAACTTTTTACTTTATTTGAATCCAATCAATTTGAAGGCAATTTTCTTTCAAATGATGTTTTTATTTTAATTTAATTACATCAATCCGAAGGTAAATTTATTTCAAATAGTTTTTTTTTTTCCCTTTATACGAAGCCCATTAGTCTGATAAAAAAATTTATGAAAATTTTTCTTTAAAATTTTTTTTTTCATTTTTTTATTGTTTCAGGGTTTTTTCTTTTTATGAGACTATGTTTGATTTTCAATTGTTTAGAGGGTAGATGCCTTTTGCCTTTTGATGAGATTTTTTTTTTTTATTATCATTTTTAGAGTTGTTGACTCTCAATGAGACTTGCTAAAAAATAAAGTGAAAAGTTTACTTTGACCCTTATATTTTTCAATTTGTAAACTTTAAGTCCCTTTAATTTTTTTTTAAATTAAATTTTAGTTCAAAAATTTATTTTTAAATCCGTGGTTTGAGAGTAGAAATAAAAAGTAGTCGAAGTGATAAAAAGAGTTATAATTGACATCAGGATTGTGAATTTTATTCTATTCCGTCCATAATCAGATCAATATATCTTGTACCATTTAAAAAAAACAAAACAAATCTCAAATTACTTTGAATCCTCGGTCTATTTTGAATTTCTTGTCCAAATCCAATTTCATACCAAATTTAACTGATACAAAAAGCTAAAGCAACTCTCTCTGGTCAATACATGTTCATGTTTAGAAATTCCATGCACCTCCATATCATCATTTCTCTCATTAACAATCAAATTGTTAAAATCAGGAACCACTCTTTCTAACCCCTTCCAAGAGAAGAGCTTGCCAGACCTTTCCAAGCTTAATAAAAGAGTGTTGTTCACTGAATTCTGCTAAAGAACAGATATTATTTCCACTCCTTAAATCCTTTACTATGGTTAAGAGATCAGTATCTTCCATTACAAAAGAAAAATACGTTTCAAAACTGTTTTTGAAAAAAATTGATTTTTTTAACTTCAAATTAATATTTTTTTATGCTTTCAAATCATTATATTGAACTAATGATTTTGATATATTTTCAAGTAAAAAATACTTTAAAAAAAAACCGCAACTATACTCTCAAACTCCTCCTTAACACCAAATAAATGAAATTATGGCTAAATAGTGACACAGATTAGTAGCTTGTTCATCATCTCACTAATTACAAAATCTAACAATCCGCAAGCAAAAGAAAGCTTTCACCTATTGTACATTACACAATCAATGGACCTCAATATTTTGGCATTTAAAATTATATATAAAAAATAAAAAGCAGAAGAAGAGTACCTATTTGATGTTTGTTTTCTCAGAAAATTCACTATTGCCGGTTAATTGCATAACGTTTGATAGATAGAGGAATCAATTAGGGTTTTTTTTTCCCGAATCTAACTAGTCAAGAATCGTGGGATAGCTGGAGGGAAAATATTTTATTTGCTCAAAACAAAATCATTAGATTTTTAGTTGCATTTTTATAAATTTCAATCAGAATTTCTTGTAGAGATTTGAGAGATAATATCAAAGGAGTCTTGAATTTGTTGTCGAACACAAATTAGTCACTGATTACGTCCTACTGAAAAAACCACCAAATTATTTGGTCAAATTGATACAAACACAGACGATTCTCAGGGCTTTCGACAGACGAAAGCACAAAAGAAAATAAACAATCATAAAATCAACAAAAATTAATGAGTGAAAAAAGCTGCTAACAGTAACCTTAAATTTACATTTTATTCTAATAAAATCAATCTCATAGAAAGATTTATAATGTCTTTAAGTAGGTCAAAGAATCTATGTATAAAATCCTAAAACATAAAAGAAAATAACTAAAAGTAGAAATAATATAAAAAATCAAAGAAAATTATCAAAACATGATATTCCAAGTCTAATTTTAGGAATTAAAAACTGATCTAACAATCAGAAAAAATAACTTTTTTAAGATAACATGCTAGTCTAGCACAATTAAATCTCCTCTTAAACCTAATCTTATCCCATCAGTTTATAAAAATATTTATCTTTAAATGATTTTATATAATTTAGTGTGGATGACAAGGTAGGGAACGGAATTATTGCACAATAAATCTCTTAATGATTGGAAAGGATTAAAAATTAAAAAAAAAAATTGCTCTTTATATCACTTATTCCTTGTATCCATAAACTCCTCTTATATTTGAATAACAATTTTTAAATCTTGGTTATTAAACTTGATTTAAGAGTAAAGCTCTAGTGATGTATTAAACAGGTTATCTCGAGTTAAAAAAAAAAGTTTAAATGACATAATTTTAAAAAACAAAATTAAAAAAAAAAAAACAAAACAAAACAAGTTTTATCCAGATCACTTTACTTGCTGAAATAACTGCATATTGACTTTATTTTGGCACCTAGCCTAGGTCAGGTATTGGGTTGGCGTAGGTTAACTTACTAGATTGTTCCAGGTCAAATCAAATGTCTTACTCAGTAGAATTGAATTATAAGAAAATCCGAACATGGTATTGCTAATGTCATTCAACTTCATGGGTATCTATACTACAGATTGTTCAGGTATATGAAATCAAGAGGTAAACATGGATTGAAATGGTTTAATTTTCTCAACAATATACAATAGCAGATGAACAAATTGGGAAGTTGGATTAGATTTATACAACCAAAGTGTTGTGACTACGTAGAAAAATCACCTTTGTATGGATCAAAGACTGTATCCTTTTCGAAAGAGGGATCCCAATGGTTTAATTGAAACCATTAGAAGCAGCATATAGGAAGTCCAGGAAGCCTGTTCCCTTGAGAACACCTTTACCAGTCAAGAGTTCAAAATCTATCAAAAACAAGAAGCCAATTATGGCTGCCTGCCCATTTATCAATTCATTCTTGCTGGTGAAACCGAACCCCTCTTGACCCTCATCGATTACCATTCTCACCTGATAAGCATGGACAGAACTTGTCAATTCAACCACACAAAATTGGAGTATGTGTACATTCTTTTCAATTTATAACCAGTCCACATGATTATGTTAAGACAAACCAAAGTATTGCAGTTACCTCATCCACGTTGACATCAGATGCTGTCACACCAGGTTGAGCCTTCCCACTGAAGACAATCTCAGCAGACACATCAGATTTTACACCTCCTCTGATACTGATGTAAATATTTTCTTCATCAGTTTTCACAGGATACACGAAAAGCGCTCTCAGAGCAGGTGTGAGAACTCTGAGCACAGGGTTATTTGGATACCATTCTTTGATGGCTCCAGTCCGAAGATCAAAAGTGCTATCAGTTGATGGACAAACTATGCAACCATCCTACGGGAAAGAAAGAATAAGGAAATATTCTCATGTTTCTTGTTTTCCCTTGGTGTAAGAAAATACAACAAGTGCGCAACAAGTATAGACATAAAACAATTCATTTAAGTTTCAAAAGGTATTGACAGATGCTCCACTACAAAGAGACAAGTGCAAGGTTCCTATTGTCACAGTAAAATAGCAGAGGAAACTTGATTACAAATGAATTTCCCAAGTCTTGGATGTGCATAAAATGTGAAATTCAGTGGAAAACACCTTTCTATTTTATTTTTATTTTAAAGTCATTTTTCACTTGTGTCCAAGAATCCAAGGGCAGCTGGGGACATAATTTCATTTCTTGCTATGTGGCAATCATTTGTAAATATGATTTCAACTGCTGGTAAAATAAGGGAACTGTATGACTTTAATATCTATATGAATATTTTTCTTCTTTTTAGAATGTCTGTTGAAGGAAGCAACTACATTGTATTAGCATAACAGAGCTATTAACCAAAGGTTAAATATTGTATAGTGCAAATTAAAACTTACTACAACTAAACCCATTTTCTGTCACAGTCTGTTAGTTAGAGAGAACATTTAAAACTTAGTTCAATGCCATAAATCCTAAAGATTATTGAGGGTGTTTTATGTCAGACCATAAGTCCTAATCTATGAAAATTCACATGATCTAAAGTGAGGATTGACAATTATATGTTTTATAATACTTGCAGCTTGCAGCCTAACTACGGATATAAACAGTCAATAAACAAACAGAGTAGTCATTTCTGCTGAACAAAGCAGGCACTGAATCCTTTTTTGGCTGTGGGATGAGGAGTTGTAGACTTAAAACTTCAGTTAAATGCACCAAAGGATAAAAAGAAGAAGTTAAATTTAACTCATCTGATGCCTATAGTTTATCTGATCTCTATATGATTGATATGCCTTCCTCACAATGGAAAACCAACACTGCTAACCTAATCTGATCCTGGGTTTCTGACACAATCATTTACAACCACGAAGGACCTTCACAACGGTTACCATGGAAGACATCTGAAAACAAGCATTAACTTCAACTGCTAAGCTTTCACACAATATAACCAAGGAGTGCTAAGCACTTTATAACTCTTAAGTTGAACGGTCCAATCTAAACTATATTCAATCACATCTTAAATCTCTTGCAATTTCTCAAGTACCCAGAATCTGTTATTTTAGAGATCAAGAAATTCAGACCTTGAAATGTAAGAAAGCTATAAGATATTAGGAGCTTAAAGGAAAGTAACCAAAAGCTTACTAACTCTCCCTTCTCTTTCCTTCACCACTGATGTTAGGTATATCCAATTACTATCCACTTGCACTCTAGAAGCTGACCTTTTATTTGACAAGAGTACTGAATTTAGAGAAACAATTACACTTGCAAAGACGATGCACTGGGACTCATGGCTTAACAGATGGCTACTAATAGTCACTATCTATTCCCTTTCTGCACAAAAGATGCTTCCAAGTTCCAATTAAACATTTGTATACAAAAATTCTTCTTTCAGATACTAGGATCCACTACATAGATGTACTCGTGATTTATTGTCTTGTAGTTTCAAACAAAGCAGGCCACAGTGAGAAGAATAAAAGCATCTCTATGACTTTCAACACTCAAATCTAGGATTCAAAATTACTTGATTCAAACGAGGAAAAGAGGCATTATTCACAAATCAAAACATTTCAATCAAAATCTAATCCAAAAGCCCATAAAAACTGGCATTTCCCGTTACCATCTTTTTTTAAAAAATAAAAATACTGCTGCAGCGTTTAAAACTGAGATGAATACAAAACAAGTGAAGTAAATATACCAAACCTGTGTGAGCTTGGCATTAAGCAGACCTTCAGTATAGGCCCCTTCTGCAGGAGACCGATTCTCAATTGCATAAACCTGGTCTTTATACCATAGCAACAGTATAGTCTCTCCATCTTGAATAATCACTCTTCTTTCTCCCTTAGGCAGGGCAGTCAGAGGCACAACTGGAACCCAATTCTCTCCACCAGAAGACGGTGACTCTTCAGTCAACGACACCTCTGTTGCCTTGCACACTATTCTACAGTTAGACCTGAGTGTCTTACATGAAGGAGCAACAAAATGGCAGTTTATGGGCAATGCAAAGGATGGAGGGTAAGTGGGTCGGTGCCAAAAAGAGATGGTGGTTCGCGGTGGAGAGTTGAAGGAGTGGTTTTGAGTAAAAGGAGTGAGATGGGAGGGAGTAGTGGTGGTTTTGGCCATGGAAGGAGGGAGATGGAGGGAATGATCAGAAAGGAAGAGAGGGAATGGAGGAAAAGAGAGTGTGTGGCAGTAAGGATGTGCACGGCCACATAATGTGGATATTAGGAAAGAAGGCGCTTTGGTCGTTCGTGTTTGTGTTTTGTTGTGCGGCGTTGAGCCACAAATTTATATATGCCTCGTTGATGGGGTTTTTTTTTCTTCATATATTTATGTTTTCTTGATTGTATTTTATTTTTATTTTTATTTTTATTTTTATTTTTTCATTGACAATTTCATATAATAATTTTATTGAGAACATAGATTTTCCTTTGATTTCTAAATTTTCTTATAATAATTTTAATGAAAACAAAGATTTTTCTTTTTTCTTTTATTTTTTATTTTTTGCATTGGTGCATAAATAGAAGGATGGTATCAACAATAGATTTAGAGGATTCATAAATATAGAGGCCAAATAAAAAACTTTATTTTTTATAAGTATTATTCTAATATGTGATACTACTTAAACAAAAATTGAATTGAAAAAAAACTATTAAATAATAACTTCATGATACAATTAATTGTTCTAAATAAGTTATTTTATTTGAATTGAGATTTAAAGTACTTTAGAAAGGTGTTTTATCATATTTAAATATGTTTCCTCACACAAAAAGGGTGTCGTCATCTAAGAATATACTCGTATTAGTCTTTCTCCATTTATAATATTTTTTTAATGTTATGTAGAGAAATTAAATTAATTAGGAAAAATTTACGATATGTTTGATGTGAAATAAAAGAAGGTGAAACTAAGCAAAAATTAAATACTATTTTATAAAAAATATCACAATTTCTTTTATTTAACTCGTTTTAAGTAATTTAAATTAAAATTGAATACTTGCCATTTCAGGTTAAATATCTAAACCTAATTTTTTATTCCCAAATAAATGTCTCTATTTTTTTAAAACAAAAGGAAAGAAGCAACTTGGTTGGGGAGGATATGCTAAAAAGAAATTCAAATGCATAAATGAGAAAGAAAAACCTAGAAAATAAACATTTTATACTGCAAAATCCAAAAATCCTCAGCCAAACCATTAACTAGCTAAAAAAACAGCAAGAAAGTCTTTGATAGGCCATTCAATACAAGTCCAAAGTTAGTTCAATAATTCCTAACTAAGAAGCAACTATTTTGGACGAGGTATGTTTCAACTTTGATGAAGAGATGAAGTTTAATAAGCACACACCTCTTTCTTTTTATTTTTTTTATGTTAAATTGCTACTCAAAATATTTGTTGGGCATCTTTTGAAGTTATTTGTTAATTTAAATATAATGAATGTTTGTTTTTAGATGTTTAGTCTTGCCACAATTTAGTTTGATATTTATGATTGTTTATTAGAGTGTTAAATATCAGTTTGAGATATATTTTAGCATGTTTTAATGATTAGTTAATCAATTTTGAGCAATGGTAAGATATGTTTAGTACAAATGTTGCTTGTGGATTAGATTAATTTGAATAGCTTGCTAGGTTTGTTTGGAGTTGCAAACATGAGGTTTGAGTTTAAAAACAATGGAAATAACCAATGAAATAATGTTTTTGCCTAAAAAAATGTTATTTTTTCTTATTGTCATTATGTACTTTGCTTGTTATTTTGCTCTTGATTTTTTATTTCTTGTTGTTTTGATGGTTCAAAAAAGTTATATTGAGCATGCTTAACCAATATATAGTTGCAAGGCTTTGGTTGTTGTTTCTGGGTTTTATATATTTTCTAAGTTTAAAGTCTTTGCTATTTTTTTTAAGTTTTCATTGCTTTTTTGGGTTGATATTTATCTATTGAGTCCTTGTTTTTCATGTTTTTTTTATCGTTTGTTAGCTCCTACATATGCACTTTAGCTTCTTGATTATTAATATAGGATCATAAGGTTTAAAAACACTAAAATCATGGTATTTGATCTTTGATTCTTTCATTTTATTTTTCACAAAGAATCAAATAATTGTGAAATTATGTTGTTTCTTGTGTTAATCCAGCCTCAAAATCTTATTTAAATATTGTTTTTACATGCTTTTATGCCTTCAATTTGACATGATCTAGTCTTATTTTGAATATATATTTTCTAGGTTTTTCCAAGTATTTTTTGTGTTTTTAAGTAAATTCAAATATTTTTTCTCTTTTAATCTTCATTTTTTCTTTTTTAATTTTGAGTTATATTTGTTGGCTTGGATTTTGGGCCAGAAAGCCCAACTCATGTGATTAAGCTTAATCCATTTTTAATAAGGCAGGTTCAAAACAGCGATGAATGTTCACATATATTCATAGTTTGTTGCAATTGGTCCCGATTAGACTAACGATTGATGCCAATTTCTTCCCATCATTTGGGGTCAATCTTCACCATTCCACCTTCGTGTGAATGATTTGAATGCTTCTTCATTAACTCTTTACAGCTCCAGCTCCTTGCAGCACAACCTCTGCCACTTTCTTGTTCTTGTTAGCTATTTGTTGCCAATCAATTGTAAAGGCATTTATAGCGAAACTTCCTTGCTAATCAAACAAAAAATACAAAAAAGAAAAAAAAAACAATTATAGTTGGGATTTCCATCTCCCAATCAACCAGTAAATCAAATGACAGAAGCTGTTTTGGTCAGTATTACTGATAGAATCTTGGGAAAACTAGGGAACCTGGCCCTGCAAGAGATAGGACTGATATGGGGTGTCAAGGAAGAGCTTGAAAAACTAAGGAATACTGCCTCTGTTATCAAAGCAATATTTCTTGATGCAGAGGAGCAGCAAACAAAAAGCCATGAGGTTAGAGATTGGCTCCAAAAGCTTAAAGATGCAATTTATGATGCAGATGATTTGCTGGATGATTTCTCCACGGAAATGTTGCAACAGCAGCTGATGATGCAGGATCAGAAGGCGATAGAGGTATGTGCTTTCTTTTCGAAGAT
>Ga0307510_10007820_pt1 | contig 12747 bp, 14 predicted proteins | sample 12_EM_MG_FD_207224 | JGI IMG/M metagenome (GOLD analysis project Ga0307510, IMG submission 207224) | Populus trichocarpa ectomycorrhiza microbial communities from riparian zone in the Pacific Northwest, United States - 12_EM | ecosystem: Host-associated > Plants > Roots > Unclassified | place... | reverse complement strand
ACCACAGTCAAACGCGTCTGCCTGGATGCTGACAATGGCGCGGATTATGTTAGGGCAATGCTCGATGATTGTGGTGTACTGGTGGACCGAGCTGACAAGCTCCATTGCGCGGCGGCTGAGGCCACGGAAGCGAGTCAGCGAAGGAATGTCTAGCCGCAGCAGGACCTCGATGAGAAGTTCTAGGGGGAGCCTGTCGAGCTGATTAGTGGAAAAACACGTGGAGATGGGCGTGGAATTGTGTCGGCCATTGTCGAGCGGACACCGTGTTTCCAGCTGGGCATCGTCCAAGGTGTTGTCGCAGATATTTTGCGTCCGGTATACAGGTAGCGCGAAATCGGGTGAATTAAGGAGGTTCTTTTCCATCGTAGAGCGGTTTTGAGACCAAGCTACTCGACACCGTTGTTTATGAATGATCAGGGCAGGAGGATTTTAAGGAAATAAGTAGTGTAAGGCGTGCACTCGCCGCGGCCTCAGAATCGGCCATTTCCGACTGCTCCGTTCGTTACCATTTACCTTCCTGCCATGCGTGCAAACGCTGTGCCTGGCGGTGTGCCCACCTATTCCAGTTTACGACGACTTGTCACATCCTCCGGCGACGTATCTCGGGACCCAATACTATACTCGTATCGTACGGCAGATGGCTCTTATAGCAATATTTGCGATCCGAAGATGGGCAAGGCCGACGAGCCGTATACGCGCAGCGTACAGCAGACACATGCTCTCCGGCGCAACATTCTCCCCGATGCTGGCCTTGTGTTTGATACACTCCTCAAATGTGAAAAGGTTCAGGCCTGCGGTCATCTTCGACTTTCATCAACAGTTGACGGATATAGTTTCAGTTCGTCAGGCATCCGGCCGGACTTTCCAGCTTCATATCTTCATTCGCGGGCACTTCTCATCCATGTGTATGCTTCATTTCGTTTTTTCGTCCATGTCCCTGTGCTGGTCGACCTCTCGAAAAGCGTTTTCCGGACATCTCACATGGACGTGAGCATCACCGAGACACCTTCGTATGTCGACCTGGCGCCACTATATGGCAACAACGAAGAGACTTTGAACAAGATTCGTGTGCGTGATGGGCGAGGACTTCTCCTTCTAGATACGTTCGCGGAAGATCGACTTCTCTTGCTCCCACTTGCTGTCTGCGTTCTACTCGTATTGTTCGGTCGCAACCACAACATACGTTTTTGGCTTTTGTAACGGTGTTTCTTCGATTATTGATCACCACGGTTGGTACGTTGCTAACACACTACTCGAGATCAACGAGCGTAACACCTACACCAGCCCAGATGGTCTTCCCTATGATGATCCGCAACGTGTAAAGGAGCTCTCGAATCAGGATGAGGATATCTTCCAGACAGCGAGTCTGATCAATTGTTCTTGGTTCGGCAGTGCGATCTTTTCAGATTACTTTAGTAGCATTCTTGGCCCATTGCATACGCGGCTCTTCCCCGACCAAGTCCACGCGAACACCAGCGGCGGCTTCATGCCCTACACAAACTCTTTTGACCCAGACTTTAGCAAGTGCCCACAGTGCATCGCCATCGATCGCAAGCGGTACGACGTCAATCCTCCTGTGGCGCACTCCTCGATTTGTGTGCAGCGTCTCCACCAGGACTGCATTCAACTGTAATTCGATGGGATTTGATCCCATCCGAAAGTATCAAATTATATTGAATGTAGTACCAGTACTGTAAAAACGAATATGAACGAATGTGATCTAATGCGAATGAATCCAAACGAACGAAATCGAATGCAAACGAATGCAATTAATGCGAACGAAATACGAACGAATGGGATTAGATGGTATGTCAATTACCTTTGGCAAACCTAAAAGGCAACAGGATAGTCGCTACCGAACCATGAGTAGCCACACGCTAACCCTCTCTGAGGCAACCCGTAACAAAATGGCCCAAATAAGAGAGGGCAGTACCGACAATAACCTTCAAGCACAGTAGATAGCTTCTAACGTGTCGTCTCGAACCAGGCACTTGTCTACCTATTCAGTAAGAGAGTATGGCCATCTAAGAACCGAGAATAGTGGTTCAAGTTAGCGTATGATTCGTGGTTAAGCGCTAATTTTATATCACCACCTACATTCTTGTATCTATCACTCACAAATTACTTCTACTCCGCCCCGGAAACTTGGGTCCTCCAGTCTTTCCTGGAGAGCGTTCATCTCGTCTGCGAGCTCCTGGGGCGAACACTTCTTCGCGGTCTCAAAGTCTACTAAAACCACGTCGTGCCCTTCCCGCACAAGAAAGTTGTGTTTGTTGGTGTCGCCAAGCTTGATCCCAAGCTCATGCAATCGCCCCAAAGCCTTCCTGCAGCTCTCGAGGTCTCCTGGCCCCGCGGCCTTCGCATCTTGTACCCACTCAGCAACAAATCCAACCACACGCCCGTCTTTCCCCTCGGTAAGATGGCCGAGAAACCTGGGGCCGATACCCCTGTCGCGGATGCATTCATAGGCAGTCGTCTCGGTCTCCATGGAAGCGATTTCCCAAGGCCAAACGGCAAGTTTGATAAGAACGGGCTTGCCGTCATTAAGTTCGGGGTGTGTTGAAATGCGAACTCGTTGCCTCAGGTGTTCTTGTGCGAAATCCAGCTCGTTCAGCTTCACTGGATGCCAGAGGCCACCCCGGCAAGGGACACTGTCTCTGTCTTGATGAAGGCAGCTTCTCCTGTTTCGGGATCCTTGGCCACGTAGCCTTTGTTCCAATTTCCGGGTGGAAAAGGTGGGAGGAGCTCACTGAGCAGGATGGGCCCGAAGGTCCAGTCAATCTCCTCCCCGGCAAGCGTTCCTGGCGCTGTGGTCACGTATTTGACATAGTTCCCGTCGACGAGGAAGCGGTAATGGCTGTCATCCGGGTCGATCGCGTCCTGCGGCTCGACGAGACACGCGAGGAGCTGGACATTGCCATTGTTTGATTTGGAAACGTTCATGGTGTAAAGGGGCCCCGATACTGTAGATGACAGGAGAGTGAGACGACTGCGTGGTGGGCCAAGAGAGTAGTGCTCTGGATGCAAAATATGGCTGTATAGCTTGACTCCTTGAGACGGCAGTAACAGACTTTGCTGGTGCGATAGGTCAAGAGCTGTTTGGTACTGGGAGTCAAAAGATTTGTTGGACCTTGAGAAGGAAGAGACAGCAGCGTGAGACGATATAATCGTCTCAAGGCACCATGATGCCATGCTTCGACCGGCGGAAAGCCTTGTGTTTGCTGGGTTTGAAAGGTCGTAAGTGTTTGAAAACTCGAAAATAGAGCCCTTCCTCCCCAAACTTGCACCTTCGAATACCTCGAAGTGCTACGTGGGGTTCTGTACCCCGAGGCACACAAAAATGGAATTAAAAAAAAAAACGACTATATATCACTACCTTATTAGGCTCTCGGTGTGGGAAGGTCAGGTGCCGCGGAGAATGAAACATGTCACTGTGACATGCCTGGCCATTGATGCATATATTGATGGGTCGCACCATACTGTACTCTGCCATTCGACCTGCAACCATAGTACACCAGCAACAGACAGCGAAACAGCACCCCCACCTATCTGCTTCATAAGACGACTCTGTCAAGCAACGTCTTAAACTAAGTGAGTAAAGCTCTGTCGCCGTTCGACGTAGACGCATTCCTCACCACGCCCTAAAGACCCACTATGTGCTTGCAAAGGGTCCGCAAATACACCTGCGGTTGCACAAAGTCAGAGGAGTTCGTTCAGTGCGCCCAGCATGCTGGCTCAAACATACGATGTGTAAGACCAACGAAAGAGGAACTACCGGCGCCGCCACACTATTGCAGAGACCATATGGTGAAGGCCGGGACTCAGGACCCATCATACCGCCAGCCCCAGTAGCGTAGTGGCCCGTCCGCGCCCGTTCTGGCAGCTATTTAGTGCGTGCAGCCCCGCAGCCTCACTTTCTAGTTTAGCCTTGTATTTTCCCACAATACGAATGCCGACCCTGCTATGTGTGTTTGCAGAGTCTTGTATGACAAACTGTGTCGTGATATATGAGAAACGGATTGAAAAGCGTAGCGCATCTGTGTGATTAATCGGTGCCGTGCACGGATCTCCACCCCTAAGTCAGTACGAAATATGAATATGGACGGCACTGGTTACGATCCTGCCATGTTCGGATCGTATTAGATCAGGTGCAGCGGGGCGAGCATATGGAGATCTGCTACGGTTCATTAAGTCGAACGCGTCCTAAGCGCAATGTACGATGGACGAATGGTCCACGCGCGAGTTCGGGGAATGGGAAGGCGAGATAGCGGATAGAACCAAAGCACGTCGATCCGAGATCGTGCGATGGAGCGAAAGGTAAAGCGGGCCGCGATTGTTAGTCGCTCTACCGCTGCAGAAATGGAAAGGAAACGAAGGGAAAGAGAGAGAGAGAGAGAGTGTGTGTGTGTGTGTGCTGGCTCCGCGTGAGCCGCTTCAACGATAGCAAAACGCGCGAATAGAAGGGGGGAAAGTGCAACGCAAAACTGGGGCACGGCTGAGGCACTACTCGCCTCCTGCTCACGGTGCTGCGCGCGGGTTTTTATATATATCGGAACTATCTACTTACAGTCTAGCTAACTGTCCATGACTACGGAAAGGATGGTGAAACAGAAGAAAAAGGAGTGATGACAGGAGCGCGCGCGCGCTGTCCTGTGGCGTTGGTCCTGTCGGGCGAGCGGAGGCGTCCGGATTCGGGCATTTGCAAGCCCAGCACGTATCCCGTCGTTACAGCAATGAATACCAGACACGTGCGTAGCCACTGCATGATGCATTTTGAACTCTAGCCGACAGAAGCTTGCGAAAGATTCGTTTTCGGTAAAGGAACACCACAAACTAACTCCGACCAAGAGTCGAATGTCGAATGGGAATAACCAGTAGCTTCAGTTTTTTCAGGAAGAGTCCAGCTACAGGGGCTTGGGATTTTATGAAACAGGTACTCCGTACAAAGCTGAATTATGTAGTGGCAATGTTCCTCGTAACAAGAAGCTAGGAAATGACTACAACGTGATCTAGTCTTTGGTAACGTGCATAAACCTGCCGGGAATCATCGGCATCCTCTCCACTCGTCCATAACTCGCAATGTGCTCTGACATCTCTTCTGTTGTGTATTTGGTTCTGTAGTGCTTGGTTTTCTCGTCCGTCTCGTCCCTGCAGCCGAGGCAGAAGAACCCGTGATCGACCTGCCGAACAGCATTAAGTAGAACCGGCGCGGAGATGATGGCCATGAATCGCTTGGGTTCCCTGGTGGTATTGTCCGACTGTGGAAAACCACTGCCCGCCAGACTCTGGACCACTGTCCGGCGATCGTAGAGTCGAAGTCGCCTCGCCTGCAAAATCCCCCCCCTCGTAGTCAAAGCACTACAGTACCGCCCGGGCAGGCTCAGGATGCTTAAGGGTTTCGCCAACTCTAAGAGTTTGCGAGAGCTTTTAGTATTGCTCTGTGGCTTTGCGTTGGGGGTGAAGAACCTGGATGCTTCGCGACTTGTGAGGGGGAAGTATTCCGCCCGCCGAATGAAACAGAAGTAGCAGACGCGGCGACAGTCTATAAGATAGAGATGGTCGCCAAAGCGATTGCACGTGAAACACCGACTTGTACAAAGCGCTCTGTACAGTGTACCGCAGTCAAACGCGGCCGCCTGGATGCTGACAATGGCGCGGATGATGTTAGGGCAATGCTCGATGATTGCGGTGTACTGGTGGACCGAGTTGACAAGCTCCATTGCGCAGCGGTTGAGGCCGCGGAAGCGAGTCAGCGAAGAAATGTCTAGCCGCAGCAGGACTTCGATGAGAAGTTCTAGGGGGAGCCTGTCGAGCTGATTGGTGGAAAAACACGTGGAGATGGGCGTGCAATCGTGTCACCCATTGTCGAGCGGACACCGTGTTTCCAGCTGCGCATCGTCCAAGGTGTTGTCGCAGATATTGTGCGTCCGGCATACATGTAGCGCGAAATCGGGTGAATTAGGGAGGTTCGTTTTGATGGTAGAGCGGCTTTGAGACCAAGCTGCTCGACACCGTTATTTATGAATGATCAGGGCAGGAGGATTGTACGTTGGGAATCTGTCGGGCAGTTCTGGGACTCAAACTACTCAAACCCAGGTGCATTGAAAACCGGCCCGGCCCCAACAAAAGCAAAGCAAAACACACAAGGCCGGAAATAGCCGCAAGTTGATGATATCTAACTTACCTCCGACGTGACGGTCTCGTCGCGCGCGCAAGACAGTGTTCAACGTTCAACTTCAACTACCAGCACCTCGACCATCATTCCTCCTCGTCCTCTGCCCCTCAAAGTCACTGTTCGCCTCACCTCAAGCCCTGCTGCTGACGCCTCACGGATGGCCCACCGTCGCTGGCCGACGCCACAAATGCGCGCCCCTCGATACCTGTCAGCCCATGTCATGGCATGTCGTGCTTGACCTTGCGAGTCGGACCCCTGCTCGGGACCAGCTTTGCTGGATGCACTCTTACTGTTTATAGGATTATTAAACCCGGTTTCGTACGTTCCCTTATCTTTTTCGTCTTGGATATGCTACGCTTCTTCTGCCTTTCCTATCCTGCCTTAGCCATCGCGCATCGAACGTCGCCGCTTTCTCTTCGACCCTGCGCCCGCCGTCGCGCCTTTAGATACCATTCACTCGCTGCCTTCATCTTGGTCACCAGACTTTTTCACCTTTGTGGAGCGCATCACGCTATGCAAAATCTACGACGCCGCGCGGTCAGTCACCGGCAAGACAACTCCGCCCTCCTTTCCCTTCTTTTTCCCCCTTTCCTGCTCTCACCGTTCGTAGTGTACTTGTATATAACCCTCTCACCTGGCCCCGGCGAAGGGCATCGTCGAACCCATGCAATAGAGCCCTTCTTTTCCCTCTTTCCGTCTCCTCAAGACTCTCGTTACGCCCGTTACTATTCCCCTCGCGCGTTCCAAGCCTTTCGGGAACGCGGCCTCTTCCCCTCTCTCTTTCTCCCTTGCGCCTTTGCCTTCCCCTCGGGAACGCGGACCCGCTTCGGACCTGACCTATCCCCGAACTCACTAGCAGCGCAGACTTTCCACCTGCGATACACTATCATGCATGGACTCACGTTCAATTGGTTGTGCAACAATTTTAAACCACAATTCGGCCGCCGACCGACACCTGCCAGTGCAAGGTAGGTCTTCCTTCGCCCTCTCTTTATGACTTTCGAATATCCTCCAGATGATGGCATATCAACATTTACAGTAACTCACGAACCAGGTTCTCTGCACCTCTGCCCTCTGCGCGCCAACAGAATGCAAGCAAGAGGACGGATGTCTGACAGATGTAGGGAGGAATGCAGTGCTGGACAGCAAAACTTGACAAACTGTCTAGCACCTGGACCTTTTTTTTTTTTGGAAAAATAGAGTCCAGAATCGTTTGGAGTGAATAAGATCACTGGCACAGCACATGTGATTATTCTCTTACTATCACCATATCGTGATCCGAGCCCATTCCCACCACACATCACCCTGGGCCAGTTCCTCCACCGGCATGAGGCTCATGGGCATCCCATTTTCCAGATGTTGGTCGCCAGTTTATGATGTCGTGCATGTATACATGCAATGATTGATGTCAGAGGTCTGTATATGTCCAACGATGGAATTTGATGGAACGTACGAGCCTCGAGGGGTGACTACACATATCTCATACCGAGACAGTTTCACTACATGCGCGTCGCCGTTATTGGCTCTGGTGCTGCTGGTCTCGCACCAACCTGGGTACGCTTTCTTCGACTCTCTCGATATGGAGCACCGCTAGACTATTCTCCCGTCTCCCAGCTCCTAAATGAGTACTCTGATCACGAAGTACATCTCTACAAGGCCGACAGCCGTCCTGGAGGACATGCCAACACCATACGCGTCCATCAGCCAGGAAAAGAGCCCGTCGACGTAGACGGGTACGTTGATACTTCGACGAGTTGAACACGCCCCCCATTTGCATACTCACGCAACTGCTCTTTTCTCATTAGCGCCTTTGTGAGTGTCCCGTGTCCGAAGCCACTAGCATACTCTCGCACATCTACGTAGACATGAGACCTGACTGCTCGTCTCTCGCAGCTCGCCTTCAGCAAGCAGATGTACCCCAATTTCTACCAGTTCCTCGAGCTGCACAAGCGTACAGGCGACCTGATTTCGACCGCCACAACGTTCGGCGTCTCAACCAACGATGGCGCGATCGAGTGGGCCGGGGAGAGCTTCCGACACTTGATTTGCAAGCCCAGCAGCATCTTCGATCTCGGCATGTGGCGTCTGGTGTTCGACATTGCGCGTTTCAACGCGTGCGTTACACGCGTGCTTTCCGAAGACGGAGATCCGACCATCGAGGCATATGTCAAGAGGGAAGGACATTCGGCACAGTTCAAGGACATGTTCTTGGTTGTATGTACCCGCACTCGCCCTCGTCTCTGTGGTCGTTTCGGATCTGTTGTTAATTGGTATAGCCCATGACGGCAGTGTTATGGAGCACCCCACCAGATGTAACTGCAACCGACTTCCCGATCAAGACTCTAGTTTCCTTCTTGCACAACCACGATCTCTTGCGAATCGCTGGGAAAGCTGCATGGCTTACCTTCAGAGGTGGCAGGTAAGGAATCTTTACAGCACCTCTCTCGTCATGATCTTTGACTTTTTTCATAGTAAAAAATATGTAGACTCGATACTTTCTCGGTTTCCAGCAGAGCGGCTACACCTCTCAACACCCGTGCATGCAGTCTCGTCTGGCAAGGACAATGCGATACTCGTGACGGCCACAGGGAAGCGTGAAACATTTGACCACATCATCTTCGCTTGCCACTCGGACGATGTACTACGCATCCTCGATGCAGGCAGCGGGGCAACGCCTGAGGAGCGAGATATTCTCAGTACGTTCCGCTGGGCTAAGAACGATGTCTGGCTACATTCCGACGAGAGCGTGGGTGTCATTCTCCCCTCCCTCTGCTCGGGAGAATGATGGCTAACCCTTAGGCTTGCCAGCTAATGCCTCGCATGCGCCAGGCATGGTCCAGCTGGAACCATATCGGGCGGAAAGCATATAACGAGAAGGGCATTGAAAAGGCATTTGCCCCACATTTATCCTCGTGAGTTACGCTCTGGCTCTCAATCTCTTCCGATCTTACGTCCACGGTTTCGAAACAGGACATGTACGTGAACGCTTCTTATCCTTGATTCCATCGTGAATTTAACCTAAATCGACACTTCCGCTCCGGAATGGAATGGAACAGACTGGTTGAACGATATCCAGCAGGTCCCAGAGGAGGAGCACGGCTACATCTTCATGTCACTCAACCCGTCCTCCCCCCCTTCTGCCAAGCACGTCCTCGGCCACCACACCTACATGCACCCGGTGCAATCCCCCGACGCGTTGCGCGCCCAGACCCGCCTCTCACAGCTCAATGCGCGTGCGACAGAGAGCGGTCGACACCGTGCGTTTGCGGGTGCGTGGACCGGTGACGGGTTTCACGAGGCCGGTTTCACATCCGGTCTCCGCGCTGCAGCGGCGTTGCCCGGCGTCGCGCCGCCGTTCCGGATTGTCAACGCCGACGCGGAGTGCGGTGTGCCGCGCATGGGTGTGGTGGCCAACGTGTTTGACGTGCTCAATGCCCTGCGGTCGTATGTTGTCCTTATCATCGGGGGCATTCTGTGCTTTGTGGTCTGGTCGGTACTGAAGAAGGTAGATTAGAGGCCAGTGAGACTGACTGTTTTTCTCTCCTTTCCTGGAAATTGTATGGCATGAGCCACCCCTAACAGGGTTTGATTTAGATTTTTTCCCGTTCGTACTCATAGAAGTTGGTCCTCGACTGGGCAGATATCGGTGCTTCGTAGTGTAGTATGACCAACCGGGACTTGGTACCCTCTGTACGAAGATAAACAGTAGCCTTAGCATATAGCAGAGATTCTAGCATGCTTTTTCATACTTTTTGTAGCCATCCCGATTCCTCACGTGGTCCTCCCTTGGGTCAACATTAACACCGACCATCGTTCTTCCATGTCAGACGGCGACGAGTCGACGACTCTTCTAGGCAGCGTGCAAACCCGCAAGGAGAGCATGCCACTTTCCATGCCGGTCTCGCTATGACGGTATCAATGCTCCGCAAGGCAACAGCTCCCTTTCGTGAAAGCAAATTGCCCAACATCACGGTATCGCCCGTTGACGGGGAGGATGCAACAATCGTCGTGCCGAGTTTGTCCCATCTGGCAGCAACGCGATCTGGCTCATCTACGGGAGAATCTATCCGACGCGCGTGCGTGCTGAGGAGTGTCAGCTGAACGGATTACTCCAGCGCGTTAGCCATTGTAGCGCGGGTGGTAAGCCCACGCTTGTTGTGAGTTCGGGGGTAGTTCTGGGAACCGAGGCTGGTTCGCAACCCCAAAGGGAAAGCGAAGGCGCGAGGGGAGAAGGAGGGAGGAGAGAGGCCGCGTTCCCGAAAAGCCGAGAACGCGCGAAGGGGGATCGTAACAGGGCGTAAAATGGGGGCTTGAGGCGACGACGGTACGCGAACGGGAAGATGGGAAAAGAGTGGTGTATTGCACAGAGAGGGTTCCTAGGGGTCTCCTTCCTTGGCCGAGGCCAGGCGAGGGGGTTGAATACAGTATGCTATGCAGAGAGGGGAGCGGAAAGGGAGAGAAGAGAAGAAAAATGAGTGAAAATTGGTCTTGCCGGCGACATACCCACACGGCAACGGTAGCGAGAATGTTCGGTGTTCATAAAGAAAGCAGTGAAGTGAATTATGACTAAAAGCGCGACGGCGGGCGCAGGGTCGAAGAGTGTCGTCCTGTGTCCGATGGCTAAGGTAAAAAGAGGAAAAGCTGGAAAACCGAGCGGCAGGTCTAGGACTAAAAGATGATAAAAGAGCATACGAAGATGGGTCGCGTGCTCTTATATACGAGAAGATGCGAGTCCTCCAAAACGTGGTCCCAAACAAGGGCCTGACCGGCGAGGTGTCGTGCACGTCGTGTGTGACGTTGGAATGACAGCTATTGAGAGGCGCACATTTGTGGCGTCGGAAGCAGGGTTTGAGGCGAGACGAGAGAGGACTTGGGCGTGAGGAGCAGAGGTCGATCGACGGGCAACGAACGAAGGTTGGACGAGGCGAGGGAGCGGTGGTTGAGCGTGACTTACGTTGAGCTGCGGGCCTACACAGAGGCCGTGATGTGGTCGAAAGTGCGCTTACACCAGGGGCGGAAGCGGGAACTGAAGTTGTTCCTGGGGTCCTGTAAAAATTGTGACGCCACGAACTCAAACACCGTCACGGGAGGATAGATGGGATTGCTGTTTGAACTGGTAATATGCCATCTCTTGTCCGTTCCGTCGATCATATGACGTCCTGGATCAGTTCTGCCCCTCCTCAGGCTTCGTGAGACAAGCCAAGATTTCCGTTTATCTAGTCACACAAGGAGATGGAGATTGGGACGAGCGAAACAAGCTATGGATGACGGTATAGTACATAATGCAGGACGATTGTCCAACCAGCTGAAAATAAGCTGAAACCCGGGCCGAACCCTTCATATCATCCTTGCAAGACATTCTTAAATGTCGATAATCTGTTTGAAGTATCAATTTTTGTCCGTGGTTGAAAGCGAGAATACCTGCACAATTTTCTCCGCTGCGTTACGTCGCTCGTCCGGACCCAGGCGATTGGTCATATATTTCCGGAAATATTGCTCGCGCGCACGTGCAAGCCGGCACACCGTGACCACTGATAAAAGTGCGGCCTCATCATCTGTCAGCGGGTCATCCCGCAGCACGAGAGCGACGAAGGTGGGGACCACGTGCTGAAGCGGCACGTCGTACTTCTCCGCCAATGAGATGAGCACCGCGTGGCCCAGCCTCGGGTCCGGCGAGTCGGGGCCTTTGTCTCGGTCTGAGTCTGTGTCCGATTTCTTCTCGGCATTCCGGTACTCACTTGGATAGTCATAGATCTCACGGATGGCACGCTTGTACATGTTCAGGAATTCGTAGCGATGCGCGATGGATAAGAGCGCGATCCACCTCGACTGTGGCAAGCGGAAGTCATCATGCACTCTAGAACAGTCGGGAATGCAACACCCCGTCACCGCATTCAGTTAGCTGTCTCAGACTTGTTCACCAGACAGAAGAGGGGGCGAATATGAGGAAAAGTGAGTTATAGATGCTCTTACTTACCCTTTGAGGAGGTACTGAAGCAGCGTTTCAAACTCAAGCACGGTCACACAGGAGAGGTATATCGGGTTTGCGTCGGATTTTCCCTCGATGTTCTTGCTATCATGGTCTCCCTGCGGTAGCGAGAACAGGGATTTGAAGATGGCCGAGTTGAGGGAGAAAAGGCACTGGGGAACGCGAAAGAGGCGGTCCTCGACCTACACAAAGAAAGACACAAGAGGGCGGTCAATCACGACGTTTAACCGACTGATTGGCAAAGCATGTGGTGGCCACAAACCTGGAAGACCGCCATTTCGTCTGTCAAGTAAAACTCGTCATGCCTTCCGGTGATCGGCGATGCGAGGGAGGTAGAGACCCTAGACTTGCCCACCATTTGCCGAGACTAAGGGTAATATTTGGTTCTAACACGCGGTGGAGTATTGATTGTTCTTACCATGGTTGAATCTCGGCGGCGACTCGGAGGCAGAGAGGTAGCCATCTTCCACTGAGCTTGGAGCAAGTCTTTTCCCGGAAGACAAGATGAACTGTGATTGGGAGTAAATCAAGTAGAAGTTGTTGACACGGGGCCATGCCAGTAGATCGATGCCACATGTTATGT
>Ga0307510_10007819_pt1 | contig 12749 bp, 7 predicted proteins | sample 12_EM_MG_FD_207224 | JGI IMG/M metagenome (GOLD analysis project Ga0307510, IMG submission 207224) | Populus trichocarpa ectomycorrhiza microbial communities from riparian zone in the Pacific Northwest, United States - 12_EM | ecosystem: Host-associated > Plants > Roots > Unclassified | place... | reverse complement strand
CCCATGGGCCTTTAGAAAAGGACGGAAAAATGAGAGGCATGGGGGGTATAGGGGGAGATGGTATTACCAGGTGATACAGGGAGATATGTATGTAATACATGAGGGAGAATATTTTTTGCTGATGAAGTTAAGGTCATACTTCGAAATCATGGGGAAGCGAACTGCTTGTTTAAAGCAGGGGATTGGATAGCGCAACTCATAATAGAACGAATTGCCAAAGCCGACGCGATGGAAGTAGACGAGCTAGAAACAACCGAGCGAGGAAAAAAGGGTTCTGGGTCAAGCGATCTAAACCCTAAGGGATTCATCAAGGCTAAAGAAGAAAAGGTCAAAATATGTTTCCTTCATACAGACACGGGCAACAACGGATTCTTTAGCGCCGCTAATATCGGCTATCACCTTCGGTTAATGAAAGAAAAAGAAATGTTATCAAGCGCTGATGTCAACGCAGCCCTGACGCGAATAATAAATGATTCATTTCTAGACAAGATTAAAGTGGCCGGGAAGGAAGATGAGAAGTGGCAGGAACGAGGCCGTGAACTGATCAGATTAGGAGAAAGCGGGAAGAAGATTCCAGACAAATAGATAGAAAAAGACAGGTTACTATATTACAAAAATCGATTATTCATCCCCGAAAACGAATCGCTGCAGACAGATATAGCCCAAGGCTGTCACAACTCTTTGGTGGTGGGACATTTCGGACAAGAAAAAAAGATCGAAATAGTAACGAGGGATTTTTAATGGAAAAAACTCACGGAATGGATCAGAGACTATGTACGATCCTGTGATGAATGTCAACACAGTAAATTCCCGTGGCATGCCAAGTATGGACTACTTCAACTTTTAGAGGTACCTTACGCTGCCCGGAGCTCCATTGCGACGGACTTCATCACACAACTACCGGAATCACAGGGAAAGACCCAGATAATGGGAGTAGTAGACCGGTTCACCAAGATGAGCCATTTTATCGGCCTCCACGAAAACGCGACTGCAAAGGATGTTGCCGACACCTTCCTTCGGGAAGTCTGGAAACTGCATGGATTGCCAACCTAGATTATATCGGATATGGACGCGAAGTTTTCGGGCGAATTTTGGGCATCATTGAGCAAAATGCTAGGAGTTAAACGACGCATGTCAACGGCATACCATCCTCAAAGTGATGGACAAACGGAAAGAACTAACCAAGTGCTGGAAGGTTACTTACGAACATTTGTCAATTACAATCAGCACGACTGGTACCAACTGTTGCCGTTCGCCGCACATGCCTACAATCACTCACCAACTAACACCCACAAGATGAACCTCTTCTTCGCCAACTACGGCTTTCACCCACAGACGGAGTGGATGAAAGAAAGAGAGGCTCATAACCCTGGGGCAACCATGTATGCTCACTGGATGCAGGACATACATCGACAAGCGAAACAAACCCTAGAGAATACATGGAAATCGATGAAGAAATATTATGACTGCAAAGCAACTGAACAACCAAGCATCGAGGTCGGCGACTTGGTAATGTTGAATGCGAAGAACATACGTACCAAACGACCATTGAAGAAGTTCAGTCTGAAACTGTATGGCCCTTTCAAAGTCTTAGAAAGGAAAGGAAGCTGGGCATACAAGTTAGAAATATCGCCACGGTGGAAAATTCATCCTGTATTTCATGTTTCCTTGTTGGAACCCTACCGAGCCTCGAACCGACCAAATCGCAAACAACCCCAACGAGATCCTGAAGACATCGAGGGAGACCTAGAATGGGAAGTGGCAAGAATCGTTAGAAGTGAGATTATTTCTTATACACGAAAGGTTTGAGGAAGAACTAAACCGATCAAAGAGCTTCGGTATTTTGTGAAATGGAAGGGCTGCACGGAGGATGAGAATACCTAGGAGCCACCCGAAGGTATGAAGAATGCACGGGAAGTGGTGGAAAGGTTTATAGAGAAAATCCGGAGATGCCGAGCCCGGGAATGGTTGAGTAACATAAGAAAGGTTTTCAATTCGTGGACAAGTAAACACCGGTGGGTTTACCCATACTATGTGGAGCTTGAGACGGAAGATAGATTATATAATAAACGTAGAGTATTCGGGACAAACACTTTGAGGAGGGGAGCTCGTGTTAGGCGCATGGACTCCCGTAAGGATTTAGAGGGCAAAGTTACCCTACCTTGACGCACGAATTAGTCTGGTCGGAATAACACGTGACTTCTTACAGAAGGTCACGTGTTCGACTCACACCCCTGTCATAGTTTTCATAACTTCATCACCGATCGTTATCAGTCTCTACGCAGCTGCCGGAGCAATGCGACCCAGGGGTTTTCACCGAGTACTATAGAAGGAATATTCCTCTATTCGTATGAAGCCAAATGGCGAAGTGCGAACAGTTGGTTAAGCAGTTATGGCGCCTTAAAGTTAAGCCGACCGACATATGTAGTCTGATAAAGTAAGACATAAGCATATGATTACCCGGCATGAGAAATGTGGATCACAACATGATCGGAAGGTATGACTGGTATGATAGCAAGCCAGGCTGCATACACAGACTAAGTTCTTATGGCGCACAGATCGAGAGGAGATAATTGGACGCAATTATCTCGACCACGATTGAAGGCAAAGTGGTGTGCGAAGATTCAGGGTCAAAAGGTGTTCGCACATTTGCAAGAACTCGTAGAAGTCGAGAAGGTACTTCGCGAGTATGAGGATACTAGGTACCCCAGACGGGGGTATAAGTAAGAGGGCAAGAGCCCGGACTAGGTAGGAAAAACAAGCACGGAGAAGAGATCTTATCAATATATTAAGTGTTTATCGTATTCTTACCAATACTTCCACGATCTACCTCGAAGTACACCATTATATCTAGCCTACATTACTTGTGTCTTCTTAATGAGTGCTCCGATATAAAATTGATTCAGGTCCTAGCTGTCTGACTATCTCACGCCGAAGCTACCATCTAACAGAGACGGTCTATAACATGAATTAGAGTGTTTGCGCAAGGAGACCTAGGTGGCAGGAAAACTGGTTATTTGCTGTTAACCTAAAAGTCTTGGACACCCAGGTGGGTAGCTAGACCTGGAAGAAGTGTAAAATAGCGCCTTTCAGACCTGAAGAAATCCAATGACTGCAGAACAGTAAATCAGTAGCAACACAGTGCTCTTTTTACATTTTATTAAAAGATTTTACTGATGACAGTATTGGGCATTCAGTAGTAGATTATCACCTGTTCTATGGCAGCCAGTATGGTTAGTACCCAACCTGTGTATCCAGGAATCCTCATTTGAGCAAGAAACAAATTTGCGGGCAATGCGGTATTACCCTACTCAATTCCCATCTTCCAGCTACCAAACCACTGAGACCTGGTGCGCAAACTCTTGTTTTATTAAATAAACATTTTTTCATTTAGGGCGGGCATGCTACTTTAAAGCTTATGGCCAGTCAATATTTGCCTACATCCCTCTTCGGCAATGCAATTCTCCTGATAAGGTACTCAGACCCCCCACTCCAGTGACTGCCTTTTGGAACAGCACTTACAACCTACCGGGTGCGCAAAGCGCCACCAGGGCAAAACATCCACACTCTGCAAGGAGACTCTTTCGATTCCTTACCACGAGATAACATCCCCTACCCCCTTTCCCTCCTTCCTAGTGGTCTTTAGGCAGGAAGCACAAAGGCTCCTGAGTACCAGGCTGTCAATGTAACGGGGGCACTCTGTAGGAAGACGGATCCTGAGATTGCGACCGCACCGAAGACTCAAAGTAGAAATACGGACAAATATAATGATAATGATAATTCAAAGTAGAATCAAGCGGTAAAACTTAATATTGTTAAGCCTGAAAGCTTCACTCAATAAGTTCTCTCGAGGATCGTTGGTTATCAGAATAGGGTGTGTCTCGCTTTAGTTAAGTAGAATAATGTAAAGCCAGAGGACACACGTCAACCATTCTGACCTTTCGCAAGCACCCTACTCAGCTCAGGACTGTCCAACTCACCTGCCTAGAGTGAGTTCACACTCGGAGGGAGTTGGACCGCTCGGATATTAACTATCTCCAAAAATAGGAAGAGCTCCCGGAGATGTCTCTCTAACTACATCTACATGAGCGAAACCACTTTCGTATGGCTAGTATGTCATTGGCCAACTGACATACTCACCATAGAGACAATATGCATTGGGACTGACTGGCCCAGCGGTGGTTTCGTCTATACAAGCTACGCAGTCTATCGGCAAATCTACTTGGCTATACTAAGCTTCGAAACCTGACTGCATGCTCCCACGCAAAGAAATCTCCTGCTGGTTGACTGCATGGGCGCTACCCACAGCCAACCATGCAGGACCCTCTTAAATCGTGACAAGACTCACACCTCTAGAGTCGACTAATAACCCATGGTAATGCCACAGTTCAGGGGCTAGCCTGGGACTGGCTTTGGAGTGGTTGTCCTGGAAGCCTTGCAGCTTCCCTGGTCAGCCCCAAGCCCTCTACTATTAGCCATACAACTACCTGGAGGTCAAAGTATGCCCGTAGGTGGTTTCCCAGGTGTTACCCAGGTGGCGCCCCAGGAGCCGGTCACCCTTACACCCCTTATATATCCTGCGAACAGCTTCTGGTCGGTTGGACGGCCACAACTCATACAGTGTTGTGGGAGCGTTCCTATTGATCTCACATTACTAGGAAGCACACAACTACAGAGCCGCACAGTGCAGTCGCTCCATACTAACGCTGGGGCCGCAGGGGGGTGTTAGGAATATCCCCTCAAAGTTACAGGAGGTTCGGACCACTCCTGCTCCGTCAGTATTCCGTTTCGTACCATACGAAGCGGTCCTCTGAACATCTAAGAGCCCCACTATAGTGGGATAACTTTCCCCTAAGTCCGCAGATGACTTTGTCGGTAAAGGTAGGGTAACTGGGGTACCGCAGTAGGGTAACTGGGATCCCAAGGTAGGGTAATCATGTTTCTAAGGTAGGGTAACTTGACCGTGTATGCCTTTATTTCCTTTGGGAGTCCACGCGACCACATATTATATTGCCCCAGGGACCCGTGCACCGTTTACTATGGGTCCTTAGCTTTATGCGAACATACCCTCCGAAGGTTACCCTGCCTAGGAGGGTAACTTTGGCCTACCTAGGTTACCCTGTCTAACCCTATGTCACCAAGTCACTTTGTAGACACTTGTACCAACTCATGTCTACCGGTAGTATACTAAGTATACCGGCCAATGCTCAATATGGTTACCACATGGTTTACCATACGGGCTTGAGTCTATTCCAATGTAGCTACCTATCTGTATTAGGTGGTAGCTTCGGTGTGAGGTATTCTGACAGCTAGGACCTTAATCGTGATTATATCGGAGAACTCGTTAAGAAGACATGAGTAATGTAGGCTAGATATAATATTTACTTCGATGTAGATCGTCGAAGTATTGGTAACGATATAAAAGTGTAGATAACTTATTATATTGATAAGATCTCTTCTCCGTGCTTGTTGTGTCTAATAGCAGCGAAGATGCTTCGATATTTATATTCCACGTCTGAGGAATCGCGGTATACATGCTAACTCTATACTAACTAAGTACCTTGCCCGCAACTCTGCGCACTTCACCTGAGTGTGAACACTCGTAGACCCTGAAAGCTCTCTACGACACCTTTTGCTCCCATGGGCAACTTATCGGTCTGCGCTTTCATTATTCCTGATGGTGTGGAAACCTCGTCAGGTGTCAGCTCATCTGTTTATCCGTTGACAACGATGGTTACGAATTATCTTGCCCTTGTGCTCACCGAAGGCAGTCTAACTCGCTGGACAGAAGATGGCCAATCTTCTTTGGTTGGTTCCGTCGAGAATTCAACCTGCAACTGCATGTTGTATTCTGGTCTTCCGGCATTATACGACTTGTCCTGGGGATCGTACCTATAGGCTTTTTCCCTCGGACTCCATCTTTTACCAACTTGTCCTCTGTGGATGCACCCGATCCACTTACTGGGCATAGTCACCTCCTTCATACTCTACACCACTTAGTAGGTATGAGGGGACTAACTTTCATGCGAAACGTCCCGTTACCTTCGACCCACTCTTCCGACTGTGTGTCTTCGAGTGTCTGTAACCTTATGCGCCGTCGGCTGATTCACCTGCCTCCACTTGCATAAGGTGCCCTGAGGCCTTACCACATTTACCCTGCGAATAGGATCCGGTCGGTCGGACGGCCGCGACGTATACGCTGTTATAAGATGTGTTCCGTTGATAGTGGTCTTTGGTGTTGGGAGGCAACTACCCAGGCGGCCAGTGATGACGCGCCGTCCCAACGCCGGGGCTGGCGGGATCTGTTATCTTTTTCCTTCGAAGTTGGTGTGCGTCCAGGTAGGGTAACCTTGCCCTGTAAATCCTTATGGGGAGTCCGTGCGCCTAACAGTTGTTTTGATTGCATACAGCCCATGCGTCTACAACAAACTGCTGGAATCGCTTTTGAGCATGGAAGCAAGTGGTTGGCTCATCAACTCTGCTATGCAGACGGAACCTGTATAAAGCACGCTGGGCCAGCTTGTTGTTCTGGGCATCTTCCAATGTTCTACCCCAATGCCATCCATGTTCTCCATAAGGAAGCAGGAGAACATAGTGGAGGGGTAGATACAAGGCATGATTGGGGTTGATGAGAGTCAAATCTCTACCCAAATCATTCCCATTCACCCTTCTTGCCAGAACAATATCCCTAAAACCATTGCTTCCATATTCCCCGTACACAATCATGGAGACTTCATCTGCCGTTGGTAGGTTCTGATGTCTGAGATCAGCCCCTCCTTCCACTTTCAGACGTAGTTGTGGATTGAGGTTCATGGGGCAGCGGTCCTCTGCTGCTCTGATCTCCACAAACTATTCCTGAGCTGTGAGATACAGTTGGATCAGGGGGTTGGACTCCTGCAGCATCAAGGTCAAGGAGCGATTGAGATTGGCATCCAGCGCTAGGGCAGATGCAGCTCGCGCTCTGGCTGCATCAGCCGGATCATAGAGGTAGACCTGAGAATACAAAGCATCTCCCCTGCTTACCGCAGGTACAAGAGGTCCCTGCGTATAATACAGCGCCCCATGAATCTGGAAGAGTTGGAATATTCCTCCAATCTCCCCAGATTATGGCCTGCCCACTTAGTACTCTGGCAGATGAAGGACATAGGTACCTGTGACTGTACCTGTAGTCCATCATTGTCTTGATGTAGAGCGTGAGAAATCTTCCCCATATTTGAGGCTGGTGCCACTGCAACTCCAGCTCTGGCTATTGCTCTAGCAGCCTGAACTATCCCAAATAATTAGTTTTGAAATCTAAATACCACAATAATAATCTTTAATAACCTGAAGAATAATATACCAGGCATGATCTGCATGTCAGGAGAAGGGTTCCTCTAGCATTGCTATCAAAATCTCCCCTTGTCCTTTCCCTCTGACAATTCCTACATCTTCTTCCTTCTCCCCCATTCCCTGCAGCTATTTTCTATTAGTCCCCTATTAGACCAAGCTTGACAGCCATACGTACCTGGTTGGATATCTCCCTGAACAACCATCTGTCCTTCCATTCCCGCCTGACCACCAGCTATTTTCATACCTGTGAGAACATATTGAATATTGTATCCATTCTTGCAAATCATACCTGCTGGATCTTCCATAAGCACGACACCAGGGCCTCCCATTGCTTCTTCCGCATCTGTCCCTTTAATGCATGTTAGCAAACATTCTCGGAAGCTCTGAGAATAATATTACCTCTAATTCTAATACCTGTCAGCACCTCGTGTCCTTGCCTTGCACTGGAACTACCTGCCCCTGGGATTTCCATTAGTAAATATTCAGAGCAAGTTTTAAATGTACAATACCTGCTGGCTGCTGTCTCTTCCTGTCTCTCGATTCGCTGTTTGCCACTTGTGCTCTTCTTGCAATTAGTAAATTTTCCTATGCATTCAATTATATTAGAATGATATTTCAAAGCTATGTATGGTGTAAAATGAGACCATGGGGGTTACCAAACACAGGCTGCAACTGAGGAGCAACATCAGAGTTGTCAACAGTTTTGTCTACTAGACATCATGGACAACGTTGCATTGTAGGTGCAATTAGCTTCCACTAATAGGCATGAAAGGTTGTAAATGTATCATTGGTGGAACAAAACCTCGTCCTCAGATTGTGGGTGGTGATGTTGCGATAAAGGTTGTATGAGCTGGAAACATAGATGCATGGGAGAGAGACAAGAGGGAACAGGAGGTTTGTGTAGAGTGAAGGGTGAAAACTTTCGCATTTCTAGCTTGACATCTTGGCATTTGAGCCTCATCACATGGTGTGCTCACAAATACAAAGTGCCGTAAGGTACATGACAGAGCCTCTCAGATCACCCATGAGATCATCTTTTGAGATAAACCTGCATAGTACATATATGACGAACAGGTTATCATTCCCAGTATGACAATCTCAAAATCATAATAACCAATTGTGAATCTAGCCTGATAGAAGGTGTCAAGCTGGCTGGAAAATCAGATAAGAGATGGTGGGAGAAAAAGGACGAAGTAAACAGGAGAATCATTTGGGGACAAGATAGTCCAAGGAACTACTAGTTAAAACATAAGAAACTACAATTCAAGAATTGCCTTTATGAACCCCACAGCAACGACATCAAATGCCAGATTGTGAAGGGTTGTCATAACTGCCAAGTAGGCGGAAATTTTGGAATGAGAAAATCGATTGAGCTAGTGGCAATCTGTCCAGATCGCCTAGTCCACCTAGACTGTCCTGTGAGAGCCTCAGCACAGCTGGTAATACAAGTCCATTGGGTGCAACTCAACCCGCATCGTGTCTGCCTGGTGTACCCAGATGGTCTATATCTCATGATCATTACCTGAAGCATACCCAGGGAAGCGGCCCAAGGGCACCTAGATCAGCGAACTATCCTTGCCCCAGATGGCATCTTCTCACAACAGACTACTTCACAATCAGATAATGGTTTTTCAGTGGAAAAAGGATCTTAACAGGAGATGACTAACTGGCTATTGTCCAGGTAACCACCCACAACATATCCCTCATATGATGACTGGTAACAACTGTCGCAAAAACTTTCTAACTTCTTTCACTTCACCGCTTTATCAACACAGTAGAACAATCTATAATGATCTAGGCACAGCGAGCTATGGATATGCCTTTCCATTCAGGAGGGCCGTATTCAATCTGCCATGGCGAGCGGATTCCGACAAGGCATGTCCGGACTCTGTGGGCTATAGACAATTCCATCCATGACAGCTAGCGGATTCCAATGAGACCCTTCCCCACCCCAGCCGACATCTGCCTGCTGCTGTAGCAGCCTTTTTCTCCCTGTTGACCTCAATAGCCATGTGGACGCTTCGAAACATATACCATTTGATTCCCCTCCCAGTGCGGATTGCAACGTAATGTGTCCCAATGGTGTCTGACCACTAGTTGAAGGGTTATTGTTAGGCGCACAGACTTCTGGCAAGGATTTCTGGGACAGAGTTACCCTACTTTGACGTGAACGAATTTCAGAGAATAAAGATAACACCCCCCTCTAGCTCCGGTGTTGGGACGGCGCATCATCACTAGCCGCCAGTGTAGTTGCGTCCCAACACCAAAGACCACGATCATTGGGAAACATCTTATAACACCGTATACGTTGTGGCCATCAAACCAACCGGATCCTGTGCGCAGGGTAAATGGGGGGATACCCTCGAGCACCATATGCAAGTAGAAGGTAGTAAATCGGAGAACAGCGCATAAGGCTACAGATACTTGAAGACAGACTGGCGCAAGCGTGGGTCGAAGGTAACAGGACGTTTTGCAAAAAGGTTAGGCCACTTTTAACTACAAGGATGCGTAGGGTCTGAAGGAGGTCACTATCCCCAGTAAGTGGATCAGGCGAATCCACCAAGGACAGGTTGGCAAGCGATGGAGTCCAAGGGAAAAAACCCTTAGGTGCGATCTAGAGCACAAGTTATGTAGTGCTGGAAGACAAGAAGATGACATGCGGTGGCATGACAAATTCTCGACGCAGCCAACCAAAGAATAATGGTCATGTTCTGTCTAGCAAGTTAGACCACCTCTGGATAGGAGAGGGGCAAGAGCAGTTGTAATCATTGTTGTCAATGGATAAATGGATGAGCTGACACCTGACGGGGTCTCGACACCAGCAGGAACAACGGGAGCCCAGACCGATAAGTTGACCATGGTAGCAAGAAGATGTGGTAGAGAGCTTTCAGGGTCTACATGTGTTCGGACTCAAAAAGTGTTCCGAGAAAGATTAGCGAGATAGTTCTTAGTTAGTATAGAGATAGCTTGTATACCGCGATTGCTCAGACGTGGAATATAAATATCAAAGCATCTTCGCTGCTATTAGACAGAACAAGCATAGAGAAGAGATCTTATCAATATAATAAGTTTTTACTTGATCGCGACCAATACTTTGACCATTTACGCCAAGGTTCCTCTATTGTAACTGGCCTACATTACTCGTGTCTTCTTAAGGAGTTCTCCAATTCAAGACGATCCAGCTTCTAGCCCTCAGAATACCTCACACCGAAGCTACCACCTAACAGAATAATACAACATCCCTCTCCCACTACTGAACTGCGGCCATGCACCACCAATGTGGCCCGAACATCACCACCAGCATCCCTAACACCCCCGGCACACAGATCTTAAATTCGGAGTTCGGAGCGCCCCCCAGGAATCACCCCATCCCCGCCAGGAATACACCGTTCTGGAAGCCATCACCCATATGCAAAATCTTTGGAGATTTCCTTTTTTCAAGTTTGATTCTTTTTTCATTTTTACCCTAAATACCCAAATACCTTACTGTATACTAGATCTAATTTTTCTTTCAAAGTTCTGAAGTTTCTGTTTGGGAATGATTGCTAGTATGTGTTAGGACTCAAGTAATGATACCATTGGTCACCCTTTCTTTAGCATCTCTCATTGATACCTCCCCTGATGCTGATATCTGATACCTTTTTCCTGATTGGGCATGCCTCGCATTCTTATTCCATGACTAGGCTGCTGTCAGCCAACCGAACTAAGCGGTGCATGATGTGAAAACTAAGATCTAGAGATTTAGTGGTGTTGATTCGACGTCCAGAGATGAGGTTCGATATATCTAATCCGCTTTAGGCATGGCGGGTGGCTTGGCACAATTAGTGTTGCTAAGTGATACTCGTTGAGGCTAGTTTTGGCTTAGGCTCCAGCGACATTAGCGACGCCTGCTACATCAGCAAAGCCTTGTATTCTGTGGAACAATTTTATACCAAAGTTCTGATAAACCTGATACTTAAGCTTGTTCAGAGTACGAACATAATTTTGAACAAATAGAAAACGCCTTTTTTCAGTAGAATGGATTCTTTCAATCCGGAGTGATAGTTTGTGATCCCCCCCCCACAAGATATCGGGTATAAGGCCTGAGGCATTCCATTGAACAACAACCACAAACTTCTAATCTTCACAATATGCAGGATACCTAACACCTTTCAACCTCCTAATTCATACGCTCTCCAAAGAAACCTTGGCCAATCATCCAGTACTGTATTCCGCAATGTCTAGACAATCTCGCAGCAATTCACTCAGCCACCCTGCTCCTCGAGTAGGCAATCAGGACCAGAGTAGACGTGACACAGTACGCGCTGATAGGTGATGTAGATCTGGAACACGGCGAACCAAATCAGGCAGCTCCCATAGTACACAAACATTGCTGGCCAAATTGGCCAGGTCCCACTGTGCACAGTCGTGAGTTCAGAGTTCTTCCCCACCACAAATCTGAAGATATCGTGTGTCACGACGTGCCAAGCGCTCAAGAAGGAGTAGATGACGGAACACGACGGATACAGAACCCTAGAGGGAACCTGACTCACAACTAGATATAGAGCCAGTTGGTCAGAGCGATGATAGCAGGGATGAGAACCAGAACTCGCACACATCTGATCAAACTGAATAGGACACAGAACAACAGGAAGAAGACAATGACCTGCGAGCTGACGTCACTGTACCAGGGACTCGTCACTGCTCATGAACTGGGCTGGACACAGAAGACATGCAAACACCAGGGTTTCGACTATGGGAGTGTTAGGAGCACCGACTCCCCATAAGGATTTCGGGGGCAGAGTTACCCTACCTTAACGTGCCCGAACTTTGAACAAGAAAGATAACCCGCGCTCGAGCCCCTGGCGTTGGGACGGCGTGTTATCACTGGCCGCCTGGGTTGTTGCGTCCCAACATCAAACCCCACTTTCAATGAAACACAGCTTATAATACCGTATATGTCGCGGCTGTCTGTCCGACCGGACCCTGTTGTCAGGATAGATGAGGGGAGACCTCCGGGCACCATATGCAAGTGGAAGCGAGTGAATTGGACGACAGCGCATAAGGTTACAGATGCTTGAAGACAGATAGTCAGGAATGGGGTCAATGGTAATGGGACGTATTGCATATAAGTTAGACAACTCTTACCTACAAAGACGCGTAAGGAATGAAGGAGGTAACTATGCCCAAGTAACTAGAGCGGTTGACACCAGAAAGGACGGGTTGGCAAAGGAGGGAGTCCGAGGGAAAAAACCTATGGGTGCCATCCAGAGGACAAGTCATGTAATGCGGGAAGACAGGAATACGACATGCTGTCGCAGGTCGAGTGCTTGACGCGGCCAACGAAAGAAGAATAGCCATCTGCTGTCTGGTGAGTTAGACTACCTTTATAAAGCACGGGGGCAAGATAATTCCTAATCATTCCTGTCGACGTATACATG
>Ga0307510_10007818_pt1 | contig 12750 bp, 3 predicted proteins | sample 12_EM_MG_FD_207224 | JGI IMG/M metagenome (GOLD analysis project Ga0307510, IMG submission 207224) | Populus trichocarpa ectomycorrhiza microbial communities from riparian zone in the Pacific Northwest, United States - 12_EM | ecosystem: Host-associated > Plants > Roots > Unclassified | place... | reverse complement strand
AATCTAATTTGAGTATTAATCTATTCAATTCAAAAGAAAAAAAAACCCACACCAGTATCTCGATTCTCGATTAAATTTCAACCATGGATTTGATTTACACTCCGATAAACTTCGATCAACAGAAATATTTAACTTATTTCTCATAATAAAATGATTAATCAATTCACCTTTTAAAGTAAAATAAAAACTAATTTATAATCAACTTTTTTAAAAAATCTGGCTATTTGGCACACCTTTTGACCATAATAATTAAATCCTCATTGATTCATGATGTTGCTCAAGATTTAAGTTATATATTAAAATTTTAAACCAGATTAATTTAAATATATATTTTTTATTTTTAAAAATTAAAACCGAGTCTATCACAGGGTGTGGATTAATCTAGTTAATTTTGAACTAGCTTTTCTTTAACATCCAACCCAAACCAGGGATGAGTCGGCAGGGCGTTGGGTCAGTCAGCCGATTAATAATTTTTCTTTGAATTATATTTTATTAAATGGACCCACCAGTCAGCTGAGTACCTTACTCACTAAGCAAAAGATATATACGAGCGCCACGCATCTCAAGGATGACCGCGTAAAGACACGCGTCGAAATCTCCCTCCCCCAATCATAGGAACCAAGCCAAGAAGATCACTTTAAAACCTTAGAGAAGGGTAAAAATCCAACACCAAGACAAGAAGTCCCCACAAATATATAAATACGAAGCCCATGATCTCCCCTTCCTTCATCTCCCCATTACTCACACTAGCTGTTGTCCTTGCCGTTACAATCACCCCTCAAATTTCTGCCTCTGGAGGATTCTGTCAGGAGAAAATGGCCACTCTCGGCGGCGTTCACGACTCTCAAAGCTCCCAAAATAGCGCCGAGATCGACAGCCTCGCTCGCTTCGCTGTTGATGAACACAACAAGAAAGAGGTAAAAACTACGAGCATGACATTAAATTTGTTGGTTTTTTTTTTAAGATTTGAAAATGATGGAGTCTTCTTTTTTTTGTTGAAGAATGCGATACTGGAGTTTGCGAGGGTAGTGAAGGCGAAAGAGCAAGTGGTTGCGGGGACAATGCATCATCTTACGATTGAAGCGGTTGAAGCGGGGAAGAAGAAGCTTTATGAGGCCAAAGTCTGGGTTAAGCCGTGGCTTAACTTCAAGGAGTTGCACGAGTTCAAGGATGCCGGTGATGTTCCTGTGTTTACCTCCTCTGATCTCGGTGTCAAGAGAGGTTGATAACCATAATCTCCCAGTTAGTAGAACAACGTTGAAATCAATCCAAGTGTGTTTTGGTTTTTAATAATCTGTCTGGGCTATCAAAATATTGTTAATTTATCATCGTGTGTGTTAATTTTAAGTGTTTGAAAGGTTGTATTGCGTGTTATTTCAATAATCCTTTATGGGTTTTAATCTGGGAAGCTCATTGTTTGTGTTGTTGTCATGTTTTAGAGCATAGGCAATGGTTGTGTAATTTACAAGCTTTGTAATTTACTAGCATTGATTAAGTTATTTTGTAGTTGAAGAGGGTAGTGGGGTTCTTACATTTCTCATGGATAATTACTAGAAGAGTGAGTGAATGTGGTTTAGAGGAATAATGAAGGCTTTACGTTTCGTTGTTGGTTTGATATGCAGAGTGGTTGGTGCTTGGTGGTACCTGTTATAGAAATTTGAATTGAATCGAAATTTTAAAATCATGGTTGAATTTAGGTCCAAATCTATCAAGAGGGTGCAATTTGTGGAGAAAGAATCTTACTTGTGACAGTGTTGTGGGTCTTTTAGTTTATGGATGCGAACATATTGTGAGGTGATTTCATTTTATGATGGCGGGGCAAGTGGTTTGCATTACTGGACTACTTGTGTTCGTTGCAAACTTCCAAATGTTTCAATAACCCTGTTGATTCCATATGGCACATTGGATTTAAACACAAAGCTTTAGAATTCTTCTGCATATGGGAAGTTTGTTAATCTGGGATGAAGAAAACAGGGTATTTCTCATGAAAAAAATGGCGCGTTATTCATCAAAAAATAATATTGAGTGCTTCATGTTCCATTTATCTGCTTTTCATGCTGAGTGATTGGTTATTGGTACTTGTTCTCGGAATTTGAAGTGCATCTAAATTTCAATTTCATGGTTGAAATCGTGTCTAAATCTATTAATAGGGTGATGGAATCAGTGGAAGCGGAGTCTTATTAGTGGCAGTATTGATGCCTTGATAGTCTATTGATATGATCATGTTATGAGGCAATCTCTTCTTACAATGTAGGCAAATGGTTAACATTACACAGAACAATTCGCAAACTTGTGTCCCACTACTATGTTGTTCCAATCTCATATGACATTGGATTGGAGCACTAAGCTTTAAAGTTCTGCATTTGGACCATTACTATCATACTGATCATGGGATTTGTAAAACAGATGGTCATGCTCCTGGATGGCGAGCAGTGCCAGTGCATGATCCTTCAGTCCAAGATGCAGCAGTTCATGCTTTGAAGTCCATCCAGCAGAGGTCCAACTCTCTGTTCCCTTATGAACTTCAAGAGGTCGTTCATGCAAATGCTGAGGTCAGCTCTTTTTCTTCTCTCTCAATTTTATTTTTCCTGTTGGCGCCTTGTTAGTTTTAATGCAACACATTCATTTAACTCCATTGATATTAACATGTAGAATGAGAAAGCTTTAAAAACATGTGCCGAATTTCCTCAAGACTGAGAGATTATACTCGAATCTAACAACTACCAATCAATCGCTGACTAGTGGGGGGGTGGCTACACCAATCAGTGGCTTTTAAGTGTACTGTTGATTTAAGTTATGTTTAATCTTAGAATAAATGTGCGGGTGCATGCTTGTCCATTAGTTTTCTAGATCATGGTTGTCTTGTGGTCATTGGTTTACCTTGTCTTATTTTCTGAAGAGCAAAGATATAAGAGCACAAACAATCATTGATGAATATTTTAAACTAATTCACAGGTGGTAGATGATTCTGCAAAATTTGATATGCTTCTCAAGGTGAAGAGGGGAAGCACTGAAGAGAAATTCAAGGTATTGGTGCACAAGAACAATGAGGGCAACTACCATCTCAATCAGATGGAGCCACATGCCTGACTTCACAACTTCCTGTTTGACGTGCTAAAATGGCAATAAACTAGAAATATCTGGTAGTTTACAGTGTAATCGTTGTTGTGTTGTGAATGGCTGAAAGCACTGAATGCTGATGCTAATCAGTGTTATGAGAAGAACATGCATGGAATTTTAAAACATTGTCTCTGGACGTGTAGGTTCTCTATTATCAGGAAAATATATGAAAATTGACAGATCTAGCTATGGCGCATGGTCATGGCTCGAATGGGGCTGACCCAGTCCTTGAACCGTCGAGTTCTTGAATATCCAGTAGGAGACAAATCCCCGGATTACGAGGATCGTGCTCACGGTCCCTGCCGACAGTTTGTGCTAATTAATGTATCGATGTGGAGTCAGTTTTTCAGTAGATAAACCTGGGGTTGAGAAAATTAGAGTCCAGGGAAACAAGGTTGATGTGGTTGCATTTTTTGTGATGTATTTAATTCGGTTGACTGGTATTTTTTACATTAGTAAAAATAAAAAAATACAAAAATATAGTATCCTTTTATTATGATAGCAGCGGAGGTACATCTGATGTACACTTAGAAAAAGATTTTTCTTATATTGTAAGTGATGTCATCATTTGAATTATGTGCTATTTTATTTTATTTTTAACGGTTAGTTGACAAGTATAAATTTTTCCCATCACCTGATTGGGTTAAATGCCATTTGGGCTCCGCTGGGATATAATTTTCCTGCCACTTGATAATGTGTGCTAGAGAAATTCTCTATCCAATGATGCGTGGGCTTTGTCTCCTGCGGTGGGCCCGAACACTGGGCTTTGTTGCTTGGATTATTTCATTTCAAGGTCCAGTTCTAGAATCTCAACTAACTTTTTTCTAATGGCCATCTGCTAATGGCCCAACTTTCCCCCAGGAAAAGTGAACAATCCTGGATAATACTATGGATAAAAGCCCCTTATTAAGTACCCGTACAATATTGTGTTTTCGGCAATAATTTTTTTTCTTTTTCTTTTTTTGTTATAAATAATAAGTTTAAATCTAGGACTGATAATTTAATCCAGACTTGATGTATCTCAACATTACCACCGATTTAAATGAAATTTTTTTCTATCTTAGCCCAAACCTAATTTAAAAAATATATATATTAGTATTATATACACATATAATAATATATGCATGTATACATAATATTTATAATTTCTATATTTCATATATATACACAAATATAATAGAAATGACATGACCCACTAACCCAGAACCTGGACGGACCAGTCTAGATGAAAAAAAAAAAACCTATCTAATCTGATAAAAAAGTCAGATTGACTCGTTGAACCATCATGGGGTTGTGTCGGCCGGCTCCATCAATCTGAGTACAAACCCTCATTGCGGTTGTCTTTCAGCAAACAGAAGCCCAATCTGTGAAGTCAGGACGGTGCCCTTGTACCAGGATCCAACAGAGCAGACCGACCCTCTGAAGCCAGTGCTGCACCTGGTTGAACGGCCATGTTCCATCACCTTAACGCCCCAGCTTGGGTCACAATCCACGGGACCTGGCTCGGAGATGCATCCCTCACGGCACAAGCCTTCTAGATTTTCGGGTTAACACGTTCCTAGCAGCGTGGGATTTACTTGAAATATAGTGAAACGGCTATTAAAAGTAACGTGAAAAGTATCAGACCGACGACAGCTATACATCCTACTGGAATATGGCTAAACTAAAACAAAGAGAGTTCACATAAAACATTCTCAAACTACAGCTCCTACTAGGGCTACCCCATCCTTCCTGCATCAGATAGTTAAGTTACACAGACTATCTCACATTTTCAGAAAATCTACCACTATAGGAAGTTGTTAGAGAATGGCATCACAGAGGATGCATAAAGATGATGACACAGAATAAAAGTAGAAATTCAGAACCAGCCTTTTCCTAGGGAGAATGGACAGCGCATATCTCCGTTTTCCACCTAGGGCATCTATGTGGTTGAGCCCTGCTGTTTCTTCTCTCCTTGTCTCCATGCCTATTAATTGTGTTCCCAACCACTAATCTTTTCTAAGAGCCAGCTGATAGTAAGATCAGCCTTCTTCATCGTAATCTTCCTCCTCCTCGTCTAATCTTTTGCTGAGCTGTGCAAGCTGAAGAGGGTCAATAACCATCTTGTCCATTTCAGAAAGTGACCAACCTGGATATTCTTCATGGTTAGTTTCAGCAGCAGGCTCTACTGATGAGCTGGGGGCTGAGGTGGTGGTTGTGGTTGTGGTGGTGGTGGCGGCGGCGGCTGGTGCTGCCGCAGCTGGTGCTGCTGCAGCCTTTGCATCCTCACTATCATTAACCTCTGCATTCAGATCAAAGTTTCGTTCTGGTTGATTGGTAGCATCACTGACTCTGTTATTTTCCTTCACTGATTCCTTAGACTCTGAGCCATTGTCCATCACTACTCCAGGATTGGTGTTATTTTTAATGCTCTGCTGAACAGTTGTGCAGGATTCTGGTTCAAGGTCACGACTAGAAGACTCTCTTTCTATATTTCGAGCACCTCTTCCACGACCTCTCCCTCGTCCTCGACCTCTTCCTCTGCCACTGCTGCCTGCATGGCTCATCTCATGCTGAAGGGAACAAGGTTAAAAACTCTTTAAAATACCTCTCAAATAAAAATCATGTGACAAACTTGAAACTGCTGAACATAACATCTTCCAATGTAACTACCCTTGAAATAAACTTAAAAAGAAGGAACCACCAAAAACCAAACCAATTAATCAATGTATCCTACCATCCTGCTTCTCTTCAACTCCTCGTCACTGTCATTGCATTCATCTCCAGTGGGCTTTCTGGAAGAATTACATGCAACCAGAGTAAACCTAATTTGTTAATCCAAGATCCGCATAAAGAAAATGAGTAAAAAGGAAACAAAACAATAACATGATCTCTCCAATCACCTCTTTTGAAGAGGTCTGTGATCCCCTGTGGAATCGGAATGACCATGACTGTAGTCAGGAACCCTGCTGACAATTTCTCTCAGAAAATCAAACACGTTATAGCTCTGTACACAATGTTTTCTGCAGTTTAAGCAAGGGATTCAATTAGATCATATGCAAAATAGAAGATAAGAAAGGGGTTTAAAGGAAACATAAAAAGATTAATTACAAAAGGGACATGACGCCCCCACCACAACACACACAAACACACTCACACTTCATAGGTGAGCTACAGTTGGAGAGCGAGAGGAGAGGAGAACAAAATGCAACCAGCTTCACACATCTTGCTCAACAAACCATATGTAGATAATAAGAGCAAACCGAGGACTCTTAAACTCAATCATGTTTGGTCTCCACAATGAGGGTTTCAAAAGGGGTATTCTGGTGATGGTAGAAACTCCTAACTACCAACACACAAGCATGCAAAGAAAATGTATATAGAGGTGCTTAAAACTTGCACCAACCTGAGTTGGGCAAACAAATCAAAGACAGTTATTCTGATTAGAGCATTTTAGGAGGACCCAGTATATCCTAAGCCCATTGTAGATGCAAGTCAGATGATTTTATTTTCACTTTCAGAGTTTCAAGAAATGTCTATTTAAATAACACAAACCAATAAAATTTATCTATTTGCACCAGATTCAGGCAGAATATGAATAAAATAATTTGTAAAACTGGGTTTAGCCAGATAAGAGCCTATTATGGCTCATGTAGGAACAATCTTCACCGACTAAAGAGAATCTACATACAAAAAGAAAAAGACATATTTTTCATTTTAATTCTATTTTCTATCAATCTCATTTAAAACAAGAGCCCATGTACAAAGCCTGAGATATGGCAGAATGTATTCACTTGAATGTAAGACCAAACCAACATCATGAACTGAAAGAGGACGGAGCTCCTGAAAATCCATATGTACAGAGAAAAAAGGAAATGTACTAATAACCTGGTGATTAACCTATGAACTGATCAACCCAGCATGGTTTCAAACAACTGGGTGGTTTATTCTCAGACTAAAAAAAAATGTTAAAATTCAATGGTGGGCCTGGAACACAGTCTTGTCACCAAGCTAAGCTCATTAAACCACCGCAAAAATGCCATCTTGCAGTCCTAAAGGTACAGAAGCATGTACACATTTATCCGATATAATACCTTAAAATTCTGCTAGTCGTCCTTTTGCTTTCTTCTCCCATCCTTTTTACAGGGGAAAAAAAACCAAAAGAAAGAATCACAGCAGAACTACAATTTGCTATTTAACTTAAACCTTTATGAAAATAAATGGACAGAGCCTGAGTGCTCATAAAGAAAACCAGCATGGTGTACATATTAGGTTGCACATGCTCATCCATTAGCTCATACAAGAGAGACTCTTAGATGAATAACAGCAATTCCAGACTTACAAATGCAAAGCACTCATAGTCTTTGCTCCTCGCTGAAGGGTGATCTCATGGGTACGGTCACAGAGGTCTTGCAGAAACAATTCCAATGCTTTGGCTGCATTTATATCCAAGAAAAGCATAAGCAGGCAAACATTTTTGTAGAAAGACTGAGAACTAAAGCATAAATAGTTACAGGTACTTACAAACTAAAACAGGCACTGCCAGTGCTATCTTCCCAACATCCTCATCAGCTTGCATAATTTTCTTTATGCGAGCCTGCCAAATTAAAATTGTCCATCATACAACAGTATAAGACAAAAACTTTTTCCAATGCAATAATTTAAAATTTAAATAGAATTTTCTGTCAATTTTCGAAGAACAGAAACATCAACAATGGCACACTCAGTTTTAAGATGTTATATGGCTCTCAAATTGAAGAAGTAAAAAATGATCTAAGCAAGCCTTGAAAAAAAAACTGCACAAGTTGCAGATAGCTTTTTTTTATTTTCTGAATGGCTGTATCACACCTTCAAATTTCTAGAAACTATCTATTCTGTTGGAGTTGGTGACTAGCCATTGGTGTGAAATGTGAAACTGAAGTTTGATAACCTTCTACATGCCATCCCACAAAATAACTAACCTCACCAACTAAACACTCCAACAACAAAGGCAACTTCATCTATATATGCCTCAATATCACAAGGCTGATGCCACAGCTTCCACCAAATTCTTCAAACTGCCAGGCTCAGTAAATTGAAACCAGATCAAACAGGCATTCTTGATTTTGTAACAACGCACTATGTTTCTGAAGTGATGTTGTTGAAGGGGGGAAATTATATACTTAAATCATTACAGAGTAATCAATAGCACCCCAAGTGAAAAGTTCTGTCATATCTCTAATTTGATGGCCATGTTACGATCCTTGATGGGAGTGACTAGTGAGGACTAACCAAGTATAGAATTTATTAAGATGTATTACACAATGATGCAAAGGCGTCTGAAATTGCCAGGAGCAAAGGGAAAGGGATATCTGGGAATGAGAACGGTTTAGAGGTATGAGTAAATTTTCCTTCATCAGAAGCGCACACAGTTGCTGGGTGAGTGTTTGTCTTCTAGGAAAGAAGTGGCTGCTATAGTGAGGGTATGCAAAGGCAAGGCCAAAAAAGCATAAACTACAGTGCAACCTCAGGCTAAAATAATGCATTATAACTTGAAAACAAGCAACTCAAAACACATTTAGATCAGATCCAAAATCCCCAATTCCGTACCATCAAAAACAGTGTCATGCTGGTCATTTGCAGGCAAAACAAGAGAAACATGTAGAAAATTAGAATGGTCCTAATTATAGAAGCAAAGCTAATGCTAGACCTGATCTAAATAAAATACTGATCTTAAATTACCCTAAGGTCCAAAGTACAGGTATATGAATGACCATTTTGAACAGTAACTGACAACCACAGTCAACAGCAAAATCTAGAAGAAAAATAACCTACGTCCCTCGAGCCCATCAACAATAAGATTCCCATCAACTAATTTGAAACACAACTTCACAAACCCACATGAGAAGCCTATGCCACAAACAAAAGAAAATATTAACAAGAACCAAAACCAAAAGAACGAACCTATAATTCAAAAATAAAACAGCCCCGCAATCCAGAAGAGAACACGTTCCGTGCCATTATCACCACAATAGCTCTATAATTGACACAATTACCAACTAATTAAACCCATTAATCATAAAAACACTACTTCCTCAAAAAAACAAAACACCAACCTGCCAATTTCACCTAAAAAATCACAATACTTTCAGTGAAACAATCCCAAATCAAGAAAAAAACCAGAACCAGACCATAAATCCTCATAAACGTTCTATCTTTAAGCTAATTCCAACTCTAAACTAGATACAACAATAAAAAAAAAAAACCTAAAGCAAAACGAAAATGGTCAAATTATCATCAACAGAACATCTAACCAGTCAATCTATCATCCAAAAAGCTTCGAACTTTCCCTTCTTTTTCTCAACTACTAAGCAAACCAAGCAAGCCCCAGGTCACAAAAAACCGCAAAGAAGAGAAAAAAGAGTTCCTTGCAGCCAATAGTGAAACTAACATGAACAGAACAATCAATAAATCAATTAAAAAGTTTCAAACTTTCCTTTCGTTTTCTCAACTGCAAACCAAACAAAGCAAAACCCGGATCACAAAAAGAGCAAAGAGCAAAGGTGAGAGCTTACAGCTGGAAAACGAGTATCAAGCTTCTTCTTCATGGTTTGGTCAGATTTGAAGCATTAAATAATCACAAAACGAAAAAAAAAACTGAAAGAAAGAGATAATAGAAATTATTTGTTTTTAATTCAAAGCAAAATCATTTCCTCATGATTTAACTGTAATAATCTTACAAACAACAACAAGGATAAGAAACATCGATCTTTGTTTAGATCCAAAACCTTATAAAAACAGATGTATCATTTCCATGGATTATCCATCCGTACGTGTTTGACACCCAAGAAAATAAAAATAATAAAATAATAAAAAGTATGATAAGGTGACGTCGCTGGCGGTTTTAGTATAACACGGACTAATAGAAAAAAGCCAAGTGTGTAAGAGGATGAATTTCTTTATTCTAAGTTGGGTTTATTCTTACATGGCGGATTGTGATTGGGCTGTTCAAAATAGGGGAAAAGTAAACAACTTTTCTTTTTGACCTTTTCTTTTTATCTGTTTGTTTTGTAGAAAGGAAAAAAAGGCATAGTTTATGGCGGTGGAGAGAATGCGATTCAAGCTCTCATATTTTTGCAATGTTTAATTAAGTCCTTCTAATGTTATTCACAATCTACGTCGGTTCAATTAGATCCAAATAATAAAGATTTCTTACAATAAGATGAAAATTACCACCATGGCCTTCTTGATCTAAATTTAAATTCAAATTAATTTTATCATCTATAATAAAATAAGAGTTAGGATAGACGAGGTATAATTTTTCATAAAAGGTATCATGAAGTTTTGCAATATTAATGATATATTGAGATTTTATTATTCTTAGCTGCTGCAACATAAATAATAATATAGATTTTTTTTATGGTGATAAATGATATTATTATTCGTAATTAAGATAGTAACCTAATATAATATGTCGCAATTATATTGATGGTTAATGAAAATTATAGTGATTTTTTTATGGGTAATTACAATTGATTTATATTTATGACAAAAATACTAAGCATTAAAAACTACAAAAACAAATTTTATAAAGACTATGAACTTTCATATCATATCATATGATCGTAGTGTTGGACATAAGATTAAATTTTAATTAATCAAATTACTTGTGTCTATTTTTTTTATCATAAAAATATAATAATTACCTTTCAAAATCTAAAATCGCTATAATAACATAAACTGGACAAACATAATAAAATGTTTTTTTAGCTTTTATTTCTTAATTTCTTCATCTCTCTCCCACGTAAACTTTAATTTGCAATACTTCTTATGGACTTTGTTCTTGTTGAGCCTAATGTTTGATGGAAGATTATCCTAGGTTTTAAATTTAATGTGATATTTGCCATAGATATAATAGATTGTAGTGAGGCAATATTCACAAATCATGGCATAATTATGGAATAGGTGTTTATCAAGACTTCAATATCAGAAGGTCGATTGAAATAGAAAAATAAAAAAAGTCCACGTTGTCTCTTCAATAATCCAAAGAGTGATTGTAAATTTCTTTTACACTTCAAGGGCTGATCAACACAAGAAAAAAGTTCTAGGGGTAAATTGAAAAGGTTGATAAATTTCAAGGAGTAAATTAAAAATAATATTTGACTTTTTTTTTGATACTCTCATGTCCATCCAAGGAAATGATAGTATGAAAGACGTCAAAGTTTACTGTTGAAGACATTAGAGAATCTATCAACATGCATCGTAGTGGATGTTTCTAGAAAGTGTTTTTATTAAAAAAAATTATAAAAAAATATATTTATTTTAATATTTTTTTATAATTTTAATATGATAATATAAAAGATAAAAATTTATTTTAATATATTTTAAAATAAAAAATTATTTTAAAAAATATCCTGCAACACAATCTCAAATATATATTTAACCTAGACATTTTATATAATATTATTTTGTTAGTGTAATATGAGATATTTTTTAAAAGAAAATATGCTAAAATGATTTTATTTTTTATTTTTTTAATATCATCATATTAAAAGACATAAAAATTATTAAGTTAATATTTTTTTTAAATTAAATATATTTTTAAAATGCATATAAAAACAGATTGTATCATATTCTCAAACACCTATAAAAAAAAAGACAATAAATGAGCTACTAGCTATAAATCTTTTTCATTATAATTTTATTTTATTTTTATCATATATATATATATATATATTATTTTCTAAAGCATACAACTTATTAAAAAACACTATTTGTTTTTAATTTAAAGTAATTTTTTTAAGATTTTGATAAAAAAAAAACAGGTTCAATATTCTCAATTTTAAACAGGTATAGATAAATTAGTACTATGAATCATGATACATGATGATTTGTGTGCATTTGACCCAGAAATTTTGTGATATTTAGGTTATAACTAATAAAAATTTATAGCATAATAGAGAAATTAATATAAGAGGGAGAGAGAAACATGAAAGAAAATTAAAGATATAATTGTTAAATAAGTGAGTGAATTCTTATAATTTGTTTAGCGAATCCAAATATTATAAGTATTTAGTATATTACATATTAAAGGAAATGTCTCATGTTTCCATAAATGTTTTTCATTAACTCTTCTTATGGAAGTTTGACTTTTCTTTAGTAATCAACCATGTTGACATAGTATCAAATACATGGTAGGAATAATTGTGTGGCAAGCCCTAATAAAATAAAATAAAATAAAATCTTGCAAGATTATACTCATCACTTCAATCCTTTCTCTCTATTGATGCATTGCACCAACACCATAATGGGATTAATTTGTTTCCATTGATTGAAAGATATTCATTCATTCAAGACTCAATAAAAAGAGAATATCCTAAACAATTTTTACTTCAAATCAAAAACTTGGATCATTTTAATTTCCTTTTGTTTTCAATGGAATCAATTGGTGCAGAAAGGTGTCCCTCTAGGACCTCAAGCATCTCAGCAGCCTCCGAAGAAACATTATGCAGACATAGTGGTGATCATGATCAGAAAAACATGATTAATCTGAAGATGAAAGAGAAAGTTGTTAGTGGAACTGAACCATCAACCTTGCCCGATTCATCAAGTTCTCCTGTTTTGCTCGATTTGAAGCTTTCTAATGATGATTCTCTCGGTGGATCAAAGCTA
>Ga0307510_10007817_pt1 | contig 12750 bp, 12 predicted proteins | sample 12_EM_MG_FD_207224 | JGI IMG/M metagenome (GOLD analysis project Ga0307510, IMG submission 207224) | Populus trichocarpa ectomycorrhiza microbial communities from riparian zone in the Pacific Northwest, United States - 12_EM | ecosystem: Host-associated > Plants > Roots > Unclassified | place... | reverse complement strand
AGGCTCTCTCCCCAACTGCTTGGGCTACTGATGTAGTGTCCTCTGTCGCAGCTCTGCTAGCATGATGTTTCGATTGAAGGAAATTGGGGGATCTTTCCTTCTTTAGTTAACTTCTAAGTGGAGAGTGTTGGATGGAGACTGTTCTAGTATCAATCAGGTTGACGTTGTGGTGCCGGTTTGGTCTTCTGGTGATGATGTGCGGAAGGTTCACTACTCTTGTGTTGCTTGGTATAGAGCTCTGTTTGGGTGAGGCTCTCTCCCCAAATGCTTTGTCCTCCTGCTTGTTGCTGTACTGGAGCAGCTGGTTTGATTTTATGGATGATGCCTGGAGTTTTTCATACTGGCCAGCGTTGGACTTTCCTCTCTGGCCAGCGTTAGACTTTCCTCTCTGGCTTGTTACTTCTGGCTTAATGCCATGAATCTCTCTTCCCCTGCATGTGTTGTTGGGTGTGCAGGTTGTGGCTGTTCTTAGCTTGCTGAGATGCTTGTTGATGCGTGGCCCTTGGTCCCTTGTCGAGTCTCTTCTTTGATTGCTCATTCCTGCTCTTGCTGGAATGGTCATGGTTTCCTGTTTGTGTGGCCTATTATATGATGCTATTTTGGGCTCTTGTGACTGGCTGCTGGACATGATCTTGACTCACCACTTTGGTGCTTATGTTGCTATAAGCATGATGTTCTGTTCCTAGCTTGCTCTCTCGCTAGGGATTGTTATGGTATGGTCATGGTTTGCTGGTCTTCACGATGGGTGGAGGCTGCTTTGGTCCTATGTTTGTGTGGCCTGTTATATGATGCTAGTTTGGGCTCTTGTGACTGGCTGCTGGATATGATCTGGCCTCACCACTTTGGTGTTGTTGCTGCTATATGCATGATGTTCTGTTCCTGACTTGGTGTCTGCTCTCTCGCTGGGGATTGGATGCTGCTTGCATTTAATTGCTTTCTGGTCACTCACTTTGGTTACTACGGTGCCTGAGGAGTTTTCTTTGCCAGCTATGATTTGGGCTGCTTTATGTTGGTTATGTTCTTCTTCAGCCTACCTAGTGGTTGTTGGTGCTTTTTAGGATGCTTCTTGGTATTTGGTCGTGCTAGCATTTTGGGATTTCTTGTTGCAGACTATGCTCTACCATGGTTTAGGTTGTTTATGATGTGCTTTCTATCTTCAGGGGTTTTATTCCCTATTTATGTATATGCCTTCTCTATCTGCAGGTTGCTGCCTTGGTTTGCTGCTGGACTGATTCGGTTGGCCTCCCTAGGTTACGGATCTCAACAGTTTGGGTGAGGCTCTCTCCCCACACAATTCTGTGGTGCAAGGTTGGTCAGCTGGTGATGATGTGTGGCTGTTTTGTCATGATTGCTTGGTAAAGGGATCCATTTGGGTGAGGCTCTCTTCCCAATCATTTGGTCCCCATGTATGTTGCTGTGCCGGACTTGCTGTTTTGATTTGTGGATAGCCGGTTTGTTGATAAGGTGGGTTTGTCAGCTACTGCTATCCTTCTCTTCCTGGCAAGCATGTTGCTGGTTCATGTGCGGTTGCAGTTACTGGTTGGATATGCCTGTCATTGATGCTGGTTGGGATCCATTTGGGTGAGGTTCTCTCCCTAAAGCATGCTGTTGGTTCATGTGTGGTGGCAGTTACAAGTAGGATCATGTTAGAGGTTCTACCTATTATTGCTGCCGATACTACTGGTTTTTGGGTTTCTAGGCAAATGCTTCTTTGTCTGCTAGGTTGGTTCTAATGTATGATTATTGCCATATGGCTTCCATGCTTGTTTAAGGGAGCCTGTTCTCTTTGATTTTAGGTTGTACAAGGGAGTCTATTCCCTTTACTTTCTGTCTCGCAAGATTGTCTTGCTATGGTTTGTTCAAGGGAGTCTGTTCCCTTTGCCTGGATATGTATGCCTATTTGTACTGCTGGTTTCTAGCTTGTTCCGCAAGCTTGCCTTGCTATTTTTGATCTATACAATTCTTACATTTGATAATATATATATATATATATATATATATATATATATATATATATGGGCTAATAGATAGACCCCTACTAGTGATATCGGTTACTGCACCTACACCTTATTGAAATCCAGCTTTTATAGAGTAGTTATTAGAATAGTAGCTTCTAGTGCAACATCGAGGGTTAAAAAGGTTATAACTCTGGTACAATGGGTGAAAGACATGAGGGAACTAGGATGTGTGCCTTACCTAGGTGAGGAAAATGCTGAGGTGGCGGGATATTGGCCGAGGAAGGTAGAAAAGGTAATTAATTAGATGTCGGTACTGAAGGAGCTGCAGGTTGACTATGTAAACTCCCGGCTAAATTTTTTCTTAAATACTAAAATTGAGATAAATGAGGATTATAATATGCCCAAAAGTATATGAATAAAAGATGAAGAGATTAAAGGAGCTTTGGTATAAATTTACGTAATGATTTCGGGAGATATAAATTATAGTGTGATAAAATGAGATATAATAAAATGGGAAAAGAATTGAGAAGATAAAAGATAAAAGGTTTATGGTCGAATTTATGCATTGGTCTAGAACCAGAAACCATTTAGTTATTTTATAAAAACACATCCACACTAGAAATTAAGAAATATCAAAGAGAGGGAGAATTGAGATAGAGAGAGAAAATGAAGAAAGGAGAGGAAAAAGGTTCTGGACATGGAAAGTTTTAACTGGTTAGAATTCAAAGTTGAGTATTTTACCTGGTAAGGGGTTTTAAACCTAGCCTAGCAAGCTTAATGAAAAAGGCAATTAATGTTAAATTATGAAATTTGTGTTAGGGTTTATAGTGGAATTTTTTGGGGAAATTCAAATTGATTGTGAATTGAACAAATTGGGTTAGAATAACTTGTAATGAGTGTTAAATTTGAAAGAAATAATGAAGAAAAACTGGATGTTCTTAAGAGCATGTAGGGCCGGCCAAAAAAGGATCAATTTGTATATAGTTAAATTGTGTTTATTTAAGTGAAATTGTGATAGATTAATGTATAATTTTGTGAAGGAAATGATTTTAAATGAGCTTAGTTACGTTATGTAGATTGATTGAAATGTTATGTTGTTGTAAATTGGAAATTGAGGAAGGTTGTTGAACTTAAAGAGGAATGTTATTGTGAGTGTGTTTGACTTCTCATGTAAGGGAAGAGTTAATGAAAACAATTTTAAATAAATCATGGTATAAAAAGAAGTTATGGTGCTGGACAAAGAAAGAATAAATTGAAAATTGATGCAAATGTAATAATGTTTGTGCAGTATAATACATGTGTGGATATGATCATGCAAAAAAGAAGTTAATGGTGTTAATGAAATTTTTATTTAGTTTGTTAAAACTTCTTGTATGTGTAAGGAGAATAAGTACACAATGAGTTCCATATGGGAAAGTTTGAAGAAAAATTCATATCCTCTGTTATTATGTATATTTAGGCAAAATAAGATGAAAAATGAATTTAGAACTCTTGAGTTTAAAATGGTTAGAAGTTAGTAAGTTTTATGTGTTTTGTGTAATTTGATTTGAAAAATATGTCAAGGAATGAATGAATTCGTTATGCCTAATTGGAAGGAAATGAAATTTAATGAGAATTGAAGTGGAAATGAAGGTTAAATTGTTGGGAGTAAACCTAGAATAATATTATGTAAAATGAACATAAAATGAAAAATAGTTGTGAACTTGTTGATACAAGAGAGGCCGTGAGAGCTGTGCAACAAGAGAGAGGTATTGCTCGAGTTATGACAACAAGTAAGTGTCTCACACCTAAACATTTTCTTACTTAGTTTATCATAATAACTTATTGAAAATTTAATATTATATCATGTTAAAAATTATGACTAAGGGTGAAGGAATTTATTTCCTGGTAATGGGTTAATGCCCGGTAAGGGGCAAAGGAATTAGTTTCCCGATATTGGGACTAATGCCTGGTAATGGGCAATGAATTTAGATTCCTGGAAGAGGAAATAATTCCTGGTACTGGGCAATAAATTTGGAATTTTGGAAAAATAATACCTGTTAATATGCGAGGAATTTGGATTCCTCGAAGAGGGAATAATGCTCGATAATAAGCGATAAATTTAGATTCTGGAAGAGGGAATAATGTCCGGGTAATAGGCGATGAATTTGGATTCCCAGAAGAGGAAATAATGCCTAGTAATGAAAAAAAAAATTAGATTCCCATAAAAGGGAAAAATGTTTGGATGTGAGCGAAGAAAAAAGTTACTCGATGTTGGGTATTACCTGGAAAGATTAGGTTTTGAAAATTGATATTTGACAAAGGGTAATGGCAAGGAATGAGATGATTATATTAAGTTTATGATAAAAAAGCGATTTCAATGTGGTGAATGAGTATTATAGATTAATGAATGAATTTTATTAACTATTAATAAGAAATTATTGATAATGTTGAATATACAATCTAAATGGATTGTTATGTTTGTTTGATAATCTATATGTTGTAAAATTAATTATTATTTATAACTTAATTATAGGTACCTCACAGTCACAAGTCGAATGATAGATAAATTAGAAAGGCTTTTTGATAATTTTGAATGAACATGTAATAGTTGCCCCTTTTGTACTATAATAGGCTTTGTAATTAAATGTTAAATGGTTTGAAGATTATGTAATTTTAATTTGATCTCTTTTGTAAACTTATGATGTCTCGTTAATTTATTTTATTATGTCATAGACATTAATGTTGTGATCATGTTTCACTATTTTTAGATGATTTGAGTATATGCACACGCGCGTGTATATAGTGAACTATAATGAAATGTGATCGATGAAATGTCCTAATTTTGTGATGTGATGAGTTGAGAATGATTGGATAGTGACTTAGATGTGAAATGGTTAAGTATTGAAGTGTAACTAGCTTTTAGTCGATAACTTGAGACCTCTTGATATAGAGAAGGCTTAGCTAAAATTTCAGCATATTTTCCCATTTAAGATTTCATATATATATATATTGTAATATTCATAAGTTACCAAGCGATGATTGCGTGTAATTATGAAGGATATTACAGTTTGTATCAGAGCCCTGACTTGGATTCAAGATTGATCATAGAAATTGATACATATTAAATTGTTACAAGATGGTTCGTATAAGACATGGTACGTGAATGGACCCCTCTTCAATGCAAAAGAGGATTCATAATGTGAATCTTGAGGAGAGTCAAGGGGACAACCTTTTGGCAAATATTGCCTCTCATATGTCGTTGGCTGCATTTCAATCAAGACAGAAGGAGTCATTTGGACTCCAAAATGATACCGCCTCTAGAGAGACAGGAGTGTCACACCTAAAGAGAATAGATCGTTAGGGGCAGATTGTTATACCTCCATTAGTGGAACCTATAGGAACCCCTGCTCCGTATGCTAATCTTACTTTCATTGCATAAATAGTGAGAACAATGGTTGACACTATGAAAAGTGCATTAGCTTTTACAGCCCTAATAGCCCCAACTCTAGTGGTACGACACCTACAGACAATGAAGTTGCTTTGGTAAGGATAATGAAGAGTATGAGGGAGATGGACTGTAAGCCTTTTCTAGGAGATCAGGATGAAGGGATTGGTGACAGATGGATTATAAAGGTGGAGAAGACCCTGATCTAGATAAAGGTGCCAGATGAGTTAAGGTGGATTGTGCCACCTAGTTATTATCAGATAGAGCATAACCTTGGTGGAAGACTATGCAATCGAGGAGGGCTACAAGGCTACGAACATTGGGTGATTTTAGAGTAGAGTTCTTGTAACATCCCCTATTTCAGGATAAAAACAACACTCTCATGTCAACCGAAAACAGAGTAATTAATTTTATTTTTTTCCTTATATATATTCATGGTTTTCGTATTAAAATCTACCGAAATTTCAACGGAGTCCCCCCTATTCTGGAAGGTCCCAAGTTATAGACATGTAACCTGTTTACACTTCAAATAACTCGCATCTCATAACTTAATCCCGACCTAATCATCCTGGGTTTCAATTTCCACAAATATTCTCACACCTATTAATCACAATATTCATGATATACATTATATAGCAAAATATCATTATGGATGGATAAAAAAAATATAAATACATAGGCATGAAATATGGTTATATGAACTACAAAGTTAAGTTCATTCAATCGAGAAGTTGAATACAAGGGTATACTCCTATTTAAACATTAATTATACAAATTAAGTTATACAAACATTTTCATGTTTACAAAATACAAGGGTATACCCCTTAGAACCTAAATTACAAGAAGGGAACATAAGCTAGGATCTACTCCTATCGTGCATGCGATGATCCTGAAACAAAATACATATTATTGAAAGGTGAATATCACATAAATATAACAACACAAATATCTAACACTTTCAACAGGGTAACATGCATTCATATTTTGTTCACTTCTCCCTTCTGGTTTTCATTAGAATCTCTTCCTTATTCAACTATTAATAACCATTCCCTCTTTCACTATTAACCTCCATTCCAGACTTTATAAGATCAAACATGATTATTTTTGTTTAACACATTACCGATACCACTTTCACTGGTATCATCATCACCCCGTAGGAGTCGATGCAAGGTGACCCTTACCCGGGATCCTAACATACACTAAATGTATGCTAGCCAATACATGGTGATCCCCTTACCCGGGATCCTAACATACACTAAATGTATGTTAGTCCAAACGTGGCAATCCCCTTACCGGGGATCCTAACATACACTAAATATATGCTAGTTTACGTCTCAAATCACACTTCTCATATTTCCTTTGTCAATGGATAATTTCATCACTTAGCAATTCACACAACAAACTTTCCCCTTGAGTACACATACATTCAGTAATTCACATTTCACATAGGTAATATATATTAAATCATGGAATTTAACTAGAAGGTAAAGGTGCGATTCACCTACCTGTAATAGAAGCTCTACTCGTGCTCCCTTGCTGCTGTTGTTGCACCACGCCTGTGATCCCTCCTGCAAATCATAAGTTCGTCTCATAAATTTTCCTCACTCAAGGATATGTTTTATAATAACCATATCAATAATCAATAAGTCTTTCTTTCAGTCATTTCTTAATATTTTACATTTTTCTCATTTCACCCATTAATATTGTCGCTCTTTGTCCAACCCTAGTTATCATTTCTTTTTTTATATTTGGACTGTTACTGTCCAACTGTTACTGTCTGACCTCTCCTCAGATTTTTAACTATATCTGGAGTTATAGAACTCCGATTCAAGCGAGATTAGTCTCGTTGGAAAGCTGAGACATGAGGCTACAAGTTCTCTGAAGAAAGAAGAACCCAGTTCTACCTCTAAGATAGTCAAAATTACTCATCAACAAACATTTAGACTGTTACTGTCCAACTGTTATTGTCTCGTTTTTTAACTGTTACTGTCTGACCTCTCCTTAGATTTTTAACTATATCTAGAGTTATAGAACTCCGATTCAAGTGAGATTTATCTCGTTAGAAAGCTAAGCCACGAGGCTACAAGTTCTTTGAGAAAGGAGAACCCAGTTCTGCCTCTAAGATAGTCAAAACTACTCATCAACAAATATTTGGACTGTTACTGTCCAACTGTTACTGTCTCGTTTTTTAACTGCTACTGTCTGACCTCTCCTCAGATTTTTAACTATATCTAGAGTTATAGAACTCCAATTCAAGCAAGATTTATCTCGTTGGAAAGCTAAGACATGAGGCTACAAGTTCTTTGAAGAAAGGAGAACCCAGTTCTGCCTCTAAGAGAGTCAAAATTGCTCATCAACAAACATTTGGACTGTTACTGTCCAACTGTTACTGTCTCGTTTTGGAACTGTTACTGTCTGACATCTCCTCAGATTTTTAAGTATATCTAGAGTTATATAACTCAAATCTATAATTTAACATCCAGGCATCAATTCATAATCGACTTTAAAATGACTCATAAGACCATGTTTAGAATACCTTACCCGGTACGAATCAAGGTCTCGATCCCTCCTTTTCTTTCTAATGACAGCCGACCTCCTTTCTTCTATTCTTGTTCAATTTTTCTTGTTAATCCCTTGCCCACCAGTGTTTATTCTACCTATAACCCTTAATCTTGGATGGGTTTTGAAATTTTGGTGTTTCTCTCTTGATCTGTAAAAATGGATACAAAAACTCCCTCTTTTCTTTCTTCACGATAGCTGCAGATTTGTTTTTGGTAAGAAGAGGGGTATTTATGCTCTATAATTATTCTTATTTGCATTTAGGCCCTATTTTCTTTAAGTGTATTCGTTTTGCCCCCACTTCTTTTTAATTTAGTTTATTTTCTTTAATTTAATCCAACCTTGATTTTTTCAGGATTTACAGTTCTAGAATTAGTTTTATTCCAGATATCACTGCAAGATGAAAGAACAAGAGTTTTTAACATTAACACAGGGTGATATGTCAGTGTTGGAATGTGAGAGGAGGTTTCATGACCTCTCTATGTTCGCCCCATATCATGTTCCTACAAAGGAACACATGCTAGATAGATTTCAAGATAGGTTAAGACAAGAATTGAAATATAGGTTAATAACCTTGCAATTTAGGATGATGAGAAACCTGACATAGGCTACCCAAGCTTTAAAGGTGTGTATAGTTGAGGGTCAACAAGAGCAACCTAGCAATGTCAAAAGAAAGGAGATTGACTGGTAAACCCCCAGGCATTCCCTTTTTAAGAAGGGAAAATGAGGACAACACAGTCAGTCAAAGTAGATCAACTACTGGGTCTTATCAAAGTACAAGTGGAGGGTCAACTAGAGGATTATTGAACGTTAAGGGTAGTTCTGCTAGTGGGACTTTATAGTAGAAGACAATTACTTATCTTTATTATGTCAAGTGTGAGCAATGACATCATGTAGATTTCTACATATCGTTAGGGCGATGCTATAATTGCATGCAGGATGGGCATATATGGCAAGACTGCCCCTATTTAGGTCGAGGATGTTACTACTGTGGCGGACATGGACATTTTAAGAAAGATTGTCTTAGGAGAGCCTAGTATGTTTAGAGACAAAGACAACAGACACAAAGTTACCAGCAGTCAATCACTGTGGATAAACCCACTAAACCAATTTAGTCTGGGACTAGTGGAAATCAAGATCGACCTCGAGGACAGGGGGAGAGGACCCAGGGCAAAGTATTTCATATGATTTAGAAGGATGTGCGGCTATCACAGATGTAGTAATAGGTACTTTATTATTAGAAAATTAGTTTGTGCATGTTTTGATAGATCCAGGTGCTATACATTTTTTTGTGGCAAGAAAAATTAAGAATAGACTGAAAAAGCAACCAATGAAATTAGAAAAAGGGTTTTTAAGTAGCATACCCTTGGGGGATGCTGTACTTATAGAACATATGTATAAGGGTGTTAAGATTGTTATTAGGGGATATGATATGGAAGTAAATGTAATGCCGCTAGAATTGCATGATTTTGACTTAATCCTAGGAATGGATTGGTTAAGCAACCATAAGCTTAAATTGATTGTTTTAAAAAAACGGTAACCCTTAAGGGAATAGATGGGAAAAGAATGAATTTTAAGGGGAATCAAAATGTCATATCGAATTGTGTGATTTTATTTAAGACAGCTAGTAAGCTTATAAGGAAAGGGTGTGCGACTTATCTTGCTTATCTAATAGATTCTAAAAAAGCTAGGGTAAAGTTGAATAATCTTCTCATCGTGAGAGAATTTCAGGATATGTTTCCAGAATAATTGTCAGGACTACCCTCGAAAAGTGAAGTAAAAGTTTCGATTGATGTATTACTTGGTATCTCTCCAATAACTTAGGCACCATATAGGATGGCATAAGCAGAACTAGTTGAGTTGAAAGTTCAGCTGCAAGAATTACTACAAAAAGAGTTCATATGCTTGAGTAATTCACCCTGGGAAGCTCGAGTCCTATTTGTAAAACAGAAGGATGGGACCTTTAAAACTTTCATAGATTATAAACACCTAAATAGGGTAACACTAATGAACAAGTATCCCTTTTAACAGATAGATGATTTGTTTGACCAACTAAAATAGGCCAATGTATTTTAAAAAATAAACCTGAGATCGGGGTATTACTAGTTAAGGATTAAGAAGCGAGATGCGCCAAAGACTACATTTAGAACTCGTTATGGGTACTATGAGTTCCTAGTCCCTTTGGATTAACCAACACACCTACAATGTTTATGGATTTGATAAATTGAGTCTTTCGACCTTATTTGGATAAGTTTATGGTAGTGTTTATAAATGATATTTTATTCTATTCTATATCATAATTGGAACACGAGCAACATTGAAGGCAAGTATTGAAGACCTTAAGAGATCATCATTTGTATGCCAAATTGATTATATGTGAATTTTGGCTGAAAAAAGTGTTTTTTCTTGGGCATCTTATATTTGTAGACGAAATATTTATAGATCCAAGAAAAGTTAAAGCATTTCTGAAATGGGAAAAGCCTGCAAATGTAATAGAGATCTATAGTTTTCTGGGGTTAGCAGGGTATTATAGGAGGTTTATTGAGGGTTTTTTAACTATAGCAACTCCATTGACTCGAATGACTAGAAAAGAGACAAAATAGGAGTGGTCGAGGGAGAGTGAAGAAAGCTTTTAGGAGTTCAAAAAAAGGTTAACTACCACCCCAGCGTTGACACTTCCTTCGAGAACTGAAGGATTTGTGGTCTATAATGATGCATCCAAAAAGCGACTTAGTTGTGTTTTAATGCAACATGGAAGGTCATAGCTTATGCATCAAGGCAATTGAAGTCTCACGAAGTTAATTATCCTATTCATGATCTAGATCTGGCTATAGTGGTGTTTGCATTACGGGTATGGAGACATTACTTGTATAGATCGCGGGTTCAGATCTTTACAGATCATATGAGTCTGAGGTATTGGATGACACAAAAGGAATTAATTATGAAACAAAGGAGATGGATAAATAGAATTAATTAAAGATTTTGACTGTGTAATATATTATCACCTAGGAAAGATAAATGTTGTTGTTGATGCCCCTAGTCGTAAGAACAAGGGAATAATGGAGACATTGGAAGAAGGTATGAAAGAAAATTAATAGAATTAAAAAAGATTGATGTCAGGATAGAGGTACGACTTAAAGGCTCATTGTTGGCTAAATTGAGAGTACAATCCATACTTCGGGATAGAGTCTTAAAAGTTCAACGAAAAGACATTGAAGTGGATAAAGTGAGGAACAAGGTGAAATTAGGTGTTGAGACACCCTTTCAGATTTTGGAGGATGAGATGGTAGTGATGGGTAGACAGATGTATACGTTTGGAGATAAAACTTTGAAAGAGGAAGTACTAAGATAGGCTCATGAATCGAGATTCACGGTACATCCAAGAAGTACCAAAATATACAGAGACTTAAAAGAATTTTATTGATGGCCAAACATAAAGAAATACATTTTTTAGTATGTGACCAGGTGTAGAGTTTGTCAACAGATAAAAGTGGAACATTAAAAGCCAGCAGGGCCTTTACAACCATTTATGATACCTAAGTGGAAGTAGGAAGATATTACTATGGACTTTGTGTTGAGTTTGCCTAGGGAAAAAAAGGGCAATGATGGAATCTGGTTATTATAGATCGCTTAACAAAATCTACATTTTTCTTGCCTATGAAAAAGATAGATTCAGTTGATAAGTTGGCCAAGTTGTATGTGAATGAAGTGGTAAGATTGCATGGGGTACCCATATCAATTATTTTTGCTCGAGACCCTAGATTCACCTCATGATTATAGCCAAGTATTCAACATGCTCTAAGAATAAAAGTAAATTTGAGCATAGCATTTCACCCTTAGACAGATGGATAATCGGAGAGAACAATACAAACTTTAGAGGATTTTTTGAGGGCTTGTATTTTAGAATTTAGGGGCAACTAGGAAGAACATCTGCCACTTGTGGAATTCACCTATAATAATAGTTATTAGTATACAATAGGGATGGCTCTTTATGAAGCTTTGTATGGTAGAAAGTGTTGAACTCTTGTTTGTTTGGAAAAAGTTTGAGATAAGAAGTTGGTGGGAACATAATTGGTGCAAATCACTTCAGAAAAGGTAAAAACTATAAAAAGCAAAATGAAAGCTTATCAGGACAGGCATAAAAGTTATGCAAATGTCAAAAGAAAGCCTCTTGGGTTTAATGTTGGAGATATGATGTATTTGAAGGTTGCTCCTTGGAAACATATGTTGCGGTTTGGTATGAAAGGAAAATTAGTGTCGAGGTATATTGGACCCCTCGAAGTGGTGAAGAGAATTGGACCGGTAGCATATAAGTTAGCTTTACCTCCACATCTAGCCAAGATACATGATGCGTTTCATGTTTCTTTATTACAAAAAGCTAATACAAACCCTTCTGAAGTTCTACCACAAGTTCCGCTAGAGATTAATGAAGATTTGACCATGGAAGTAAAACCAGTAAAGATTCTAGATCAAAGCAAAAAAGAGTTAAGAAGTAAAAAGATCCCTATGGTGAAAGTACTATGGAAAAGTTCTCAAGTCGAGGATGAACCTTGGGAAAGGGAATCAAAGATGAAAGAGAAACATCTTGAATTGTTTCTAAAAACAAGTATGGAAATTCAAATTTTGAGGACAAAATTTTCTTAAGGAACTGAGAATGTCCATAAGGATGTGTCATACTATTTAGGCTACTATCTCTGTTAAAAGCCGTTGGTGCAGCTAAGAGAGGGAGATGGTGTTTTCTCTTATTCTTCTTTCCTTTCACCAAGAGAGGGAGATGGTTAGAAAAGTGATAGATAGGAGTGAAAA
>Ga0307510_10007816_pt1 | contig 12751 bp, 6 predicted proteins | sample 12_EM_MG_FD_207224 | JGI IMG/M metagenome (GOLD analysis project Ga0307510, IMG submission 207224) | Populus trichocarpa ectomycorrhiza microbial communities from riparian zone in the Pacific Northwest, United States - 12_EM | ecosystem: Host-associated > Plants > Roots > Unclassified | place... | reverse complement strand
TTTTTAGGAGGTTGTCTATTAGACAGAAAAACTACGTAAGTCATATAATAGAGAGCTAGTACTCTAAGCATATCAATTTCTCTTTTCTAAATAGAGATTTAGAAGATTTCTCACTAGTGGTTTGTGTGGATTACCATTCAAAGCCGGATAATTGGATAGTTTGTGGTTTGCAACAATCCAACCTTTAAAAAATTATTCAAAGCCGAAGAAGATCATATCTTCAGGTAATAAATCCCTAAACAACTCTAGATCTGTCTTATGAGATCTTGAGGACTCTTGAATAATTTTGTTTTATTTTTTTTGTTGCGTGTATGATATTCAGAACCTAACAGTTATAAATGAAAAGTCTAAACTTGGCAAAAACTAATTCCACGAGGCTGAGTTATAGCTCATCGTCACAAGCATGCATGTTGTAACTGCCAATAAACACAAATCAATAAATGTTCGATGTTATCTAGTTAATTTTTTTGCAAAAGCTTTTACCGAACCAAGGAGAGAACCATATCAATCTTAGTCTACATGACATTTGTGGTGGGGACACTGAACCCGAAGGATTGTTTACGCCCTTATATATTTATAGACGATGAAGAGTAGCTCAAACCATTAAGAGATTAGGCTTTAACTAATGTTTTGATTTAATTTATTTGAACTTTTAGTTGAGGTTTGTTAATTAGATTTATTTGTTGGGCTTGATTTAATTATTATTGGGTATTTTATTTAATGGAATATAAGCCCAATTACTTCTTCCAGTTAAGGTTTTAATATTTATATCCTACTTTTTTAAATGTTAGATAGTTGAAGATTGCAAAGTTGCAGAATTTTCCATCCTCTATTTTTTCTCTTCTTCAACTCTTTCTTCTTTTTCTTTGGATTTTTCTTCTTAGTTTATTACTTCATCTTCAAATTTTGTTTGTCCTGCATCAACTTTGATATCAGAGCCTATGCTTTTAATTGTTCTTACAATTAATCGATCTATTAGGACTTATGTTGAATAATAATCAATTGTTAATCTAAACTTGAAAAATAATCCTCTAATCTTTCTATATACAGCACAAATCCGAGAAGTAAAAACCACTCGCGTGATAACACGCCATCGCATACTGCCACATCAATGCACATACTAACCAACAACAATATGCCAGCGCCACATCAGTCAGCAGCAACATATCATCTACACTCCATCACATTCTGCTATGCTAGCACCATATCAGAACATATTTCCATGGCAATGACACGTCAGCAACAATGACATGTCAACACTACTTCATTTAGTCTTTACCACATTAGCAACATCAACTTTTAGCATCTTCCCACCAAGCAATCTAGTCAGTAAATCACTTTATCTTTTGATACGTTGAATTTTACTATTTTGGTATTACACTTGCTATTCAACTTATCATTAATAGTATTCTTTTGTGCCTAAAACAATTCATATCTTGCATTCATATATTTTATTTTTTGCTTATCAACCTCTTTCTTCATTTATATTGAGCATCTAATCATCTTTGGTAATTGTAAAGCTTGCCGAAAAAATAGTGGAAAATTATGACTATTATTTCATTAATTGTTTATACTTAGAAGGTCTAGCATTCCATACTTATAATTTTCTGGGCATTTTATGTTGATTATTCTCAACATTAAAAAAAAATTAGCTTTATTTTTGTATTGTGATTTCACTTGTAAGAATCGTAAGTGATCTCAATTCTATTTTTAAGTTAGTGCTACATGCATTTGTGTCATGATCATCTAGTATCCAAGCTTAAGTCTATACTTACCGTGGACTCGACCCTTAGTGATACTCTTAGATCCATTTGAAGGGAATTGCAAACCTAAATGACCAACATTTTAAAAGAATAGAAATTCTCAAATAAGGCACCTAAGGACTAATAAATATCATGAGAATAACCATTGTGGGCAAGTTCACCCCAAGAGCCACAAATATGGTTATCATTTAAGTTACTCTAAACACGATAACCTTAATGAGCGAGTCATGAGCCCTAACAAAATAGAAGTCCCCACTTTTGATGGTCATCATGACCCTTGGATCTTTGATATGTGAATTTATGACATGGATCAATTTTTTAAGTGGCATAACTTGTTTGATAATAAGAGAGTTATATTTGCTAAGATGATACCCATTGGTGAAGTCAAACTTTATTAGAGTGATGTTGATGACTGTTTAGAGATGAGAAGTAAATCTCTCATAACTGATTGGACCAAAATGAAACAAAAACTACTATATAAATACTTACCCTAGTCTTATAGGAATAAACTCTTAGACCAATGGAACAATCGAAGGCAAGGGAACAAGTTAGTCAATGAGTATATAATACAATTGAATAATCACATGATGAGATGTGCTATAAGTGAAAACAAAGTCATGATTTTGCGTAGATTTTATAAAAATTTGAATGATGATTTTAGAAAAGGGGTCAGGCTCATAGGTGGTTTTACTATTGACCAATTATATACTATAGTGCAAGATTATAAGTTGCTTATAAAGAGTCGATGGAAAAAACATCAAGACCCTCTTAGGACCCTTTTTAGGTCTCAATTTAGAAATAATAATTCTTAATTAAGTGCTCCACTTCATAGGTTTAATTCTAGTAGTGCCTAAATTTATAAAGATAAAGGAAAGCAAGTCATTAATGAAATGTCTAGGTTGAGTTCAAAGGTTCGGTATGCTAAATGTCAAGGTTTTAGTCATATCTTTGTTTAAATGTACCTCTAAACCCTTATTCATCCAAGAACATAAAAATATAAGTCAAAAGAAAGACTATTGTTTTTAAGTATACGAACCCAATCCTAAGGATTTTAGTGACCTAGATGAAGAAGATGTGCAAGAAGAGGGACTTAATACTATAAGTCCACATGACTCTGAAAAAGGAGGTTAATAAAGAATATAATAAGTCTACTTTAGTGGTAGAGGAAGAAGTTTTAAGAAAATCTTTAGTGAAATTTCTCAAAGATATAAATATAGTATTAGAAGAGTCTTATGATATTATTTCTCATAAACCATTACCAGAAATTAATCTGAAACCAACAGACTTACCGATAAAAATTTTTTGTCGGTAATTTGCGGTGATATTTACCGACGAATGCAAATCCCTTAGTAATTATGTCGGTATATACCGACAGAATTACCGAGGGACTATTTAGAATTTTGGAAAAAAAAAAAGCAAGTGGATGACGTGGAAGTTTTTGGGGGCGATTTTACCGACGGACTTACCGAGGGATTCAAATGGGAATCTCCGTACAGTGACATGACCCCTTCACCGTCAAAATTCCCGATGGAATCACCAATGGAATATTTCTGTCGGTGATTCCATTGGTAAAAGAATAAAGTGTTAAAGATGTTTGATAAAAATAATGGATAAAGAATAAAGTGTTTAACAATATCATTATTTCAAGATTTTGTTTTCATATAAGGTGAAAAAATTGAAAAGAATAAAGTGTTAAAGATGTTTGATAAAAATAATGGATAATTATGAATGATAATAAAGAAAAAATCATTTTTAAAATTGAATATGATGAAAAATAAAATTAAATAACATATATATATATATATATATATATATATGGTCTAAACTCGAAGAATAAAATATTGTTAAATTAAAAAGGAGGGAGGGAGTGTCAACAAATCCAAAAAATTCCCTCTACAAATTTCTTTAACCCCTCACCCTTAAAGTTAAATTTTAACCTCTTTGAAAACTTTGTTTTCCTCTACAGGCAAACTACTAATAATTTTTCTAATATTTAAATTATTATAACACGCTATTAAATGATGTACTTGATCTTAAAAGATTAATTAATTAATTTATAATAAATTAAATTATTTAATTTATTTAATTATAATTATAATTTATATTTGAGCCAATATATTAGAAACCAAATGGGTCACACACTTTAAGAATCATTAGTCAGAAATTAATCTGGAATGATTTAATTATGTATAACTTGATTAAAATATATTTTAGAAATTAAGGACTAGAATATAATTAATACAAATATTATATTTATGGACCTAAAAAAATCAAGTAAGGACTTGATTAAGTTAATTTCTAAAATTATCCTGAATTAATATATGGATATTATTCAAGGGGAAAATTAATATTTTGCTAATCTATAGGGTTTTTCAGATTTCTCTATAAATAGTATGCTATACCTTTTATTTTTTTTGGGTTGTTTGTTAGACAGAAAAACTATGTAAGTGACATAATAGAGGGCTAGTACTCTAAGCATAGCAATTCCACTTTTCTAAATAGAGATTTAGGAGATTTTTCATTGGTGATTTGTGTGGATTACCATTGGAGGGCGGATAATTGGATGGTTTGTGGTTTGCGACAACCCAGCCTTTAAAGAATTATTCAAATCCGAAGAAGATCAGATCTTCATGTAATAAATCCCTAAACAACTCTAGCTAGATCTATCTAACAGGATCCTGGGACTCCCGAATAATTTTGTTTTATTTTTCCGTTGCATGTATGATATTCAGGAACCCAACAGTTACAAATGAAAAGTCTAAACTTGGCGAAAACTAATTCCATAAGGCTGAGTTATAGCTCATCATCACACACATGCATCTTGTAACTGCTAACAAACATAAATCAATAAATGTTCGATGTTATCTAGTAAATTTTTCTGCAAAAGCTTTTACCGAACCAAGGAGAGAACCATATCAATTTTAGTTTACGTGACATTTGTTGTTACTCATTTTTGGACCCCACGTGCTAGAGACAATGTATACCTCTTTCGAACCAAGTGCAGGAGTGTAGCTCATATTCGCTGGAAAATTGACAAAAACAGAGAAATAATTTTTGTTATTATTATTTTATTTTTTCAAAACCCTGTTTGAGCTGTTTTCTACTCTCTTTATCCTTCTCCTTTGATGCCAAAATCGTCAGGTTTTTCTTAGATTGATCAGAAGTCTTCATAATGCTAAATTCATTCCTTATTTATCTGGTCTTTAAGGTTAGATAAATCCCTCAGAATTTGCACTAAAAAAACTGGTTCTACTGCTGTCGCAATTTTTTGTTCCAACTTAGTCTCTGATTCTGACTCGGTTTCGTACGATATATGACCATCTTAGGTATATTCTGTCACTCATGACATTTTGAAAAATTAACGTACACCTTTATTAGGTCCTAGGGAGCATTGTTCTTAGGGAAGATTCTCAGTCAGATTTGGATGCTCAGCATTGTCAGATCAAGAACCTTTTTGATCAACTAGATTACTGCCAGATTCTGTTCTCTAAAACGATTTTATCTCACTTCGACTCCTCCATCAAAGTTGTAGTCCTAAATGCATAAATGATTTTGGGCTTTTGAATCGCTTGATTTCGATATCAGAAGCTCAAGATATTCCCATTTGAATATCTAACGAGAAGGTAGAGAATTATGTCGTGCGAAGGATCGTGACTCGAGTTTTGCACTAAAAACTCTATTTCCATCACAAAATTTTGTTGATTTGTTCTTAGATCATACTCTCAATCATATCAGGATTCTCGGCATTTGTCAGTTTTTGAACTAGACCCGGAGATCCTTTTTTTACCAACTAGATTACTGCTAGATTCTATTCTCTAAAATGATTTTATCTCACTTCGACTTTTTCATCAAAGTTGTAGTCCTAGACGTGTAGATAATTTTGGGCTTTTGAATCGCTTGATTTCGATATCAGAAGCTCAAGATATTCCCATTTGAATATCTAGCGTAAAGGTAGAGAATTCTGCCGCGGGAAGGATCTAGCCCAAGTTCGCGGGACTGATTCGAAGGATTTTTTTTGGACCAAGGACTGAATCGAAAAGTGCTAAAATGAGGGATTGAATTGAAGAAGGATATTAAAAGCTGGAAAGGGGGGCTGGATCATCATAAATGACAGGATTTTTACCACAACAAATAAGGAAAATAAGACTTTGCAGCTGCACCCTCCATCTGATTTCTTTCCTTTTTTTCTCTGTAAATTCCTGTTGTTTTTTTCCTTTATCATCACGCCTGATTTTTGGAGCTGCAACCACGTTTTTATTCCTTCATTTCAAAGGGAGCAGCTGGCCCTACGGAAGGAAAGAAAATAGCCACACCATCCTCTAAAATTGGAAAGAAATCAGACGTGAGCACAAAATCAAAATCAGAATATTGCAGTTTCCTTTTTGCGTTTTTTATACTGCAAATCAGTAGGGATTTGCATCCTAGAATTAATGCATTAAATCTTTCCTAAATAGAGATATGTTAGACTATATATAAGCCCCTCTAATGACCTAGAAAGGGTGGTGAAAACGGAGAGAAAAAGAGCATAAAAAGAGGAGAAAAACGCAAGAGAGGGAGAGTAAAAAAAAACGCACTAAATAGAGGGAGTTCCTTTCTTGCATTCTGGTGTTATTGTGAGGAAAGAGGAGAGAAAAAAGACAAGACGGAGAGGGAGATTTGCTGCTAAACCTTGAAAGCAATGTTCGCTTGGTTTTCCATTTCATCTTCTGTAGAAAAAACATTGAGAGCTGCAGGTATAAGTCTTAACTTTCTCCTCCTTTGCTGCCTTTAAATCTGTTGTGTTGACGTTTTAAAAACCTGTTTTGTCTTTGCTTTGCACATTCATTTTCAATTTTAGACTACAATGAACGCTTGCCTTTTGTTATTCCTGACATTTTAAAAACCTGTTTCTTTTTTCTTCTTTTCTTTCTTTCATTGGTTCATAAGGAATCGTGGGAGGGGGGGCTATTGTTTCTTCATCATCAGCTCCCTTTTCTGTTCGTTTTTTTTTCCTGCTTCTTGAGAGATTAGCCGGCCATGGTTTTGTTTTTCCTATATACATGAATAAAGCATGCTTTCCTAGTTTCTGTTTTGTTTCTCTCTGTTGGCGTTGTGAAATGAATAAGGCAGTTCATTTTTAAGGTGAGGAAATAATGGGGTTGTGAGGCACGGACATAGGGGTTTGATTTCAAAAATTCAGTTTTAAAACCGTGGCTCCCTCATGCATACGGGTTTATTCCTTTCCAGTTACAAAATTTTAAGTTGATTTGGCTTTGAAGGGTTTTTGTTACGAATTGTTTCAAGCTTCTTGTAATTCTTATAATATGTATGATGGCTTGCTACTTTCCATTTTGATGTTTATGTCTAATTGTGATGTTTGCGTTTCGACAAAAATATAAAAAAATGTTTTCTTGTGTGTTGCATACGACCAATACCCTAACATGTTTTGAACGCTTTTTTTTATACAAAAAATATTGGAAGTTTCGAAAATGTGTTTTCGCATGGGTTTCTTAAACACAACAAAAATTATTTTCTTGCAGTTCTGGATTTTACAGCATGTTTGTAAAACTCCAAAGGGTATTGGCCAATATTCCAAAAAATATAAAAATCTTATTTTGGAGGGAATTCATCTATTATTCACCGCTAATGTTTGGATAAAGAAATCCTTAAAGGATGAATATCCAAAATATTATTGGGAATAATTTGTTATTATTCACTATTAATATTTGGATAAAGAAACCCGGAGTGGTAAATATCCAAAATAATTTTCTAGGAATAATAAATCCGCACACATCCTTGAAAGAAGCCTTGATTATAATCGAGGACATTTTAATTTTTTTTACTCCACGATTTACGAGCCGTGAGAGTATAAAACACTAAGAAAAAAAATAGGTTTTTAAAGCACCCTAGATTTCTAAATTTTTGTCCCTCCTCCTTGCGATTTACAAGTCGCAAACTCTTGAAAAACTAAGGAGAAAATGAGCTTTTAAAGCACATGGAACTTCCTTGGATTTCTATCTTAATAAATTTAGTTTGAATCAAACCTAAAAAACTGATGGGATTAGAAAACACCAACACTATAGCAATTATAAAGCAAACCAAACACCAAGCAGCTTACCTTAGGTAGGGCGTACTAGGGATGCTAATACCTTCCCTTTACGCAACCAGTCCCTTACCTTAGAATCTCTGAAAGACCAGTTAGGGTTCCTAGTGACCAAATACTAGGTGGCGACTCCTTTACACAAACAACAACAAAAGACCCCGAAATCAATCGAGGATCGCCGCTCCGCCGCGAGGGTGCGACAACATTCATGATGGGGACACTGAACCCGAAGTATTGTTTACGCACTTATATGTTCATAGACAATGGAGGGTAACCCAAACCATTGAGAGGTTGAGCTTTAACTTATGTTTTGGTTTAATTTATTTGAACTTTTAGTTGAGGTTTATTAATTAGATTTTATTTGTTGGGCTTTATTTAATTATTTTAAGTATTTTATTTAGTACAATATAAGCCCAATTGCTTTTTCGAGTTAGGTTTTAGTATTTATATCCTACTTTTCAAAATGTTAGATAGTTGTTGATGAATTGAATAAAAATTTCAAAGTTGCAAAATTTTCCAACCCCTATTTTTTCTCTTCTTCAACTCTTTCTTCTTTTTCTTTGGCTTCTTCTTTCTTCTTTCTTTGGCTTTTTCTTCTTAGTTTATTACTTCATCTTCAAAAAAAATTTGCCCTGCATCAACTTTGGTATCAGAGCCTATGCTTTTAATTGTTCTTACAATTAAGGGATCTATTAGGACTTGTGATGAATCATAATCAACTGTTTATCTAAACTTGAAAAAAATTCTTTAATCTTTCTGTTTACAACCTATATCTTAGAAGAAAACAACCACCTGCGTGATGACACGCCATCGCGTATTGCCACATATCAGTGCACACACCAGCCAATAGTGACATATCAACGCCACATCAATCACCAGCAACACGTTAGCTACACTCCATCATATTTTGCTATTCCAGCGCCACATCATAACATATTTCCATGGCAATGACAAGTCAGCAACAATGACATGTCAACACCACTTCATCTAGTCTTTGCCACGTCAGCAACATCAACTTTTAGCATCTTCCTACCAAGCAATCTAGTTAGTAAATCACTTTACCTTTTGATACGTTAGATTTTACTGTTTTGGTATTACAGTTGATATTCAACTTATCATTAATAGTATTATTTTGTGCCTAAAAAAAAAATCCTATCTTGCATTTATATATGTTCTTTTTTTCTTATCAAGCTCTTTCTTCGTTTATATTGAGCATCTAATCATCTTTATAATTGCAAAGCTTGCTGAAAATAGTGGAAAATTATGACTATTATTTGATTAATTATTTACACTTAGAAGGTTTAGCATTATATACTTATAATTTTCTGGGCGTTTTTTATTCTTGATTAATCTCCACATTAAAAAAATAAAATTAGCTTTATTTTTATATTGTGATTTCACTTGTAAGAATTGAAAGTGATCTCATTTTCATTTTCAAGTTAGTGTTACATGCATTTGTGTCATAATCATCTAGTATCCAAGCTTAAGTCTACATTTATCGTGGACCTGACCCTCAGTGATACTCTTAGAGCCATTTGAGAGGAACTACAAACCTAGATGACCAACATTTTAAAAGAATTGAAATTCTCAAATAAGGCACCCAAAGACCAATAAACATCACAGAAATAGCCATTGTAGGCAAGTTCACCCTAAGAGCCACCAATATGATTATCATTTAGGTTACTATAAACATGATGACCTTGATGAGTAAAGTAAGTCATGAGCCCTGAAAAAATAGAAGCCCCCATTTTTTATGGTCATCATGACCCTTGGATCTTTGATATGTGAATTCGTGACATGGATCAATTCTTTAAGTGACACAACTTGTCTGATAATAAAAGAGTTGGATTTGCTAAAATGATGCATATTGGTGAAGCCAAACTTTATTGGAGTGATGTTAAGGATTGTTTAGAGATGAAAAGTAAATCTCTCATAACTGATTGGACCAAAATGAAACAAAAACTACAGTATAAGTACTTACCCTGCTCTTATAAGAATAAACTCTTAGACCAATAGAACAATCTAAGGCAAGAGAACAATTTAATAATTACATGATGAGATGTGCTATAAGTGAAAATAAAGACATGATTTTGCATAGACTTCATAAATGTTTGAATGATGATTTTAGAAAAGAGGTCAGATTATAAGTTACTTATAAAGAGTCAATTGACAACATCAAGACCCTTTTAGGACTCCTTTTAGGTCTTAATTTAGAAATAATAATTCTTTATTAAGTGTTCCACCTCTTAGGTTTAATCCTAGAGCCCCCAAATTTATAAAGATAATAGAAAACGAGTCATAATGAAATGTCTAGTATGAGTTCAAAGTTTCAGTGTGCTAAATATCAAGGTTTCAGCCATATCTTTGTTAAATGTACTTCTAAACCCTTAGTCATCGAAGAACAGAAAAATATAAGTCAAAAGGAAGACTATTGTATTTAAGTGTATAAACCCAATCCTAAGGATTTTAGTGACCTAGATGAAGGAGATGTGCAAGAAGAGGGACTTAATACTATAAGTCTAAATGAGTCTGAAAATGAGGTTAATAAAGAATATAATAAGTCTACTTTAGTGGTAGAGGAAGAAGTTTTAATAAAATATTTAGTGGAATTTCTTGAAAAGATAAATATAGTTTTTAGACAAATCTCATGATATTATTCCTCTTAAACTACTTGATTCTATATCCACCATGCATGACGTTCAGCACGTCAAAGGTTTAGAGCAACATGCTCCTAACCACCTCATGCTTGACGTCCAACACGTCATAAGTCTAAAGCAACATGTTGTGAGCTCTTTGATCCCCCACGCCTGATACGTGATGAGAAAGATGAACTCCACACCCTTAGTCGTATAATTTTCATAGTTACGAACTTAAAAAGCATGTAGATCTTCTTTCTACGTCTCTTTACTCTGAAATGGCTAATTCAGCTAAGTCTTTTGCATGCAGAGTTCATAATTTGCATGTTGAAATCATAAAACATATTCAAACAAGTAAAGAACAATACAAAATTCAAGTTGATTTATATAAATATCATGATGCACTTAATGTTGAAGATTATTTTATTATACAAATTAGACGTGAATGATGTCCTTTGAAAACCAATCATAAATTGTAAGTGAGGAGTGTTAGACCATTCAAAATATTGTAAATTATTGAATCAAATAATTATATCATTAAACTACCACTACACTTTAAAATTAGCTTTACTTTTGACATGAAGGACCTCGTTATATATAAAACACAATAATATGTCCAAGATGACTCTTTTGAAACCTTCGCCCCATCACCCTTATCTTTGACACAAAAGGAACATATTAATGTTATTTTGGATGCACAAGTTGCTTTTACTAGGGATTGTGAACTTCAACAAATCTCAATATATAATTTAAACAACCAGATTCAAACTATACTTGAATTATTAGATAGACATCACAACAACTTCATGATCTTTAGGAACATTATTTGAGCCACCTTGAACTACACTTAACGGAGTCGAGTTTTTCCAACCCTTAAAGAGTTGGTGGGGACATTGGACTTGAGTGATTGCTTATGCACTCATATAATCATAAATGATGGAAGGTAGCCAAAACCATTAAGAGATTAAGCTTTAACTTATGTTTTGGTTTAATTGACTTAAAACTTTTAGTTGAGATTTATTAATTAAACTTTATTTGTTGAGCTTGATTTAATTATTATTGAATTTTTTTTTAATGGACTATAAATTCAATTGTTTGTTTTAATTAGAGTTTTTGTATTTATATCCCACTGATAAATTGAATAATAATTATTTGTTTTAGATAGGGCTCATTTTTCATTTTCTTTGGCTTCTTTCTTCTTTTTTTACATCATCTTCTTAGCTTATTATTACTTTATCTTCTAATCTTTTTTGCCCCGTACCGATTTGTCAACCATGTATAGTGAAAAAAATCAATTTGTCAACCTTGTATAGTGATAAAAAAATCAGCATTAGCCACGGGTTTACGAGATTTTCCACTCTTGTATTTGCACAACGCAGAGAAAAGGAATACGGCCAGCAACATTTCCACACCTGATTAAACATGTCGTGCTTTAAAAAATTGACCAAACGGCTCATTTACAAAGAAACAAAAACAGTATCAAGCCCTACTTGGAATATTACCATCATTATTTCTTACGTGGATCGACCCAAGGATATTCAATAAACTACCAACAACGAATTAGTCAAGGTATTTGAACAAAACCAAGCCAACAACCCTACCAGCAGGAGGTCCCTTTACTGCCACCCTACACCCCAACATATCATCCCTCTTTGTTGAAATTTCACCAGATTTACAATGACAACTTGATATATAGACTTGGATAAACAGCAGAAACATGAACATCCATAAAACATGTCAGCATACACTTTGGACAAAAGTATTGATGATATTCTGCCATGACTTGCATCCATACATCAGTCATACGGGTACTAGCAAGAGGAAAATTACAAACTTAGATAGATAGTAACTAATTAATAGATAGCGAAGTTCTCTCTAAAAATCTTTCCCGGCCACTACACAAAGGACCAGTTAATGAACATGAAAGCCAGACAGTGGTTGGAATTATCATCATTAAGAACTTTCCATGCAATGGCCTGCTCGTAGGAGACCGGCCTCCCCATGCTGGATACACATATTCCGGCGGGCAGATAAGCATATCCCTGAAATTTATAATAGCACATAGGACACTTTAGAACAGTCTCCAGGTGATACCTCAGCGCATCCCTTAAGGGCTAATATGCTTTAAGAGATGCCAGTGCAATAGGTAGAGATGGAACAAGAAATTTATCATAGTTTCAGGAATAGAGAAATTTCACCTGTTGCATTATTTTAGAGAACTCAGAGCAGAGAATCTTCCGACCTGCTTCATCAAGAATCTTGTCAAGCAT
>Ga0307510_10007815_pt1 | contig 12751 bp, 10 predicted proteins | sample 12_EM_MG_FD_207224 | JGI IMG/M metagenome (GOLD analysis project Ga0307510, IMG submission 207224) | Populus trichocarpa ectomycorrhiza microbial communities from riparian zone in the Pacific Northwest, United States - 12_EM | ecosystem: Host-associated > Plants > Roots > Unclassified | place... | reverse complement strand
GTTGAACCAGATTAATTTGAGTGTTAAACTGGATTATAACAAGGTAATTTTTTTATATTTTTATTAAAATCTAATATAATCTAAACCTTGATTTATTAAATTACTCGAATTATGTATAAACTTCATGAATTAAGTCTTAAAACAAAAGTGTTTATATATACTTAATATTTATCCAAAATATTTTGTTAATGTCAATGTGCTTGACCAGTGTAATTTACTTGCATATAGAAGATAGGATCCTTTTTGGACTTCAGATCTTGGTGGAAATAAATTTGATATCTGTAATTCTTTGATTTTTACCTTTCTGGTTGGCAAAATACTGATCCCCTTTTCTGTAAAATTTGAGACTGGCAATTAGAATATTAAATTAGGGTTTATATGAACTAACTAGAACCAATATTTATAGTATAATTGATTTTATCCAAATAAACGAGGTTTTGATAATATATTTTTATTCCAAACTTGTGGGACAAAACTTGACAATAAAGTCAATTAAAAATGGGGCCAAAAGGAAATCAGAGAGCATACAATCTGTTGACAGGAAAGATCATACAGACCACATCAATCATGTAATCAAAGGCCCTACCGTGGGACCCGAACAGCATTAAATGTGGAGATGACACTCTTAGGCCATGTTTATTTTTTTAATCATTTAAAAATACATATATATATATATATATATATATATATATATAGATGTCAAACTAAGTGTATTGAACAAATAAGGTTTTTTATAGTTATTTTATTAAATTTAAAGATAATAAATAAAATATAAATATTATCAAATCTGATCCAAAACTCAATCCAAACTTATCCCAAGACATGTATATTTATATTTTTAAAATCTAATATAATAAATAGTACTCTAATATTAATATTAATATTAATATAATATACATACATACATATATAGCATTTATAAAAACCATGCTTGAATCAGACGGCAATTAATGGTTGTTGATTGTAGATGAAGTGGAGGACACCACATGAGATTACTTCGTACATAGGGATTTACGCAAAAATTCTTAGGTTAAGTTTGGTGAGATGTGGGCCGTTTGATTGGAGATGGACTTGATAGGGAGGTGATCTAATCCGGGAAATTTTGGAGACCAATTTCTAAAATTATTATTTTTTTCCTCCTTTAATTTAGAATTTTAGATGGGAAGTGGAAACAATAGTAGAAAAAATGTTTATTCCTTGTCGAGTATTATTTTCTTTCTTTAATGATAAAGAAAAAATTGGCAAATTGCAAATATATGTTTTTTCTAGATTATGTTTGGTTGATATGTTTGAAAAAAAAAAACTAATACCTAAAGGGCATAAATATGTTTAATTGGATGAACAAAGATGCATATAAATTAAATTTTTATTCATAATAGTTATATTATTTCAAAATAGAAAAGACATAAATACTTTTTTTTTATCTCAACTATTTTGCTTTTTTTTTTTAAGATAGTAACTAAATACTATTTTAATATTTCAAACTGTATTAGAATTTTAGAAAGTAGAAGTTTACTATGATATTAGGGTCTATTTTTTTTTGCATAAAATATTTTATAAATAAAAAATATCGTACATGTAAAATGTTTTCCCGTAAATTATTTTATATGTAAAATATTTTTCAATGTTTGACCCGAAAATATTTTCTCGTAAAATATATTTTTTTTGTTATGGTAGTGTTGGTGAGAAATGAGATGGCAGGGGTGATGGATGAAAAGATGGTGATAATGGTTGAAATAGTTAGATGATATTTTAAATATTTTACAACATTTCATGATCTGTAAAATATTTTATAGCAAATAAATTAAAATTAAAGATTAATTATAAATGTTTTTCATTAATTATTAACAAACATAATTTCAAAAATAAACATGAAAAGATATGGAAAATACATCTTAAAAGGTATTATACGCAAAATAAACCGATCCCTAGCACTATTGCCAAATTGCAACCGAGTAGCAGAGTGAAAAGGAGAGAGTTTGTCGTGTAAGAGAGGTTTCTTCGCAAGAAAAAAATTGATGTAGAGTGCCTTCAAAGTTCATTTTAATGTGCAGAATTTATGTATTTGATTATTAATTTTTAAAATTCTTCTCCCATGGAAGATCATTAAAATTTGAACTTCATTAATGGGAGCAACACATTTCTCTTCTTAATCTCTTAATTAGCGAAAATACCTGCAATTCAAATGATGTGTAGTACAGGATAATAACAAGTTTCCATGTACAAAATTGGATTCCAAGTCTAATAATTGCTTGAAGAATAAATGGAGGCACACAATTTCAGCATAGATTTATCTATAGAACATGAAAGTATACATGAGAATCTAATCTATGTAGACAAACCTATTTCTTGAAAGTAAGAAAATGCTAATATTTTTGACAGCTTTCATACATCAAGATTGAATCCATTTTTTTATCTGATTAAAAATAATTAATCCATGATAAAACTAAAAAAAATATATATGAAAATTTTATTTCTGACAACTATTGAAATCTTGAACCTTGATAATCACGAAGAAAGCATACCTCATTAATCATCTAAATGTGTAAAAAGAAAAAAAGTATTGTTAATGATGTGTTTAACAAAATTCATGGCCATAGAAATGAATGCTCTCTGGTGGTGGACCAAATCAAAGGTTTTATGAGCATGCCCCTTCAAAGACTGATGGTGCTAACACATGGCAGTTCATTTAATAATTGTTCATGATAGGTAGTCAGTAGTCTTGAACCTTGCTGATCTACCCCTAGATACTGGTATCTGTAGTTTTCCATGGTTACAACTTACAGGTGGGAGAAGCAACTAGGGTTAGTCCAAGTGAAAACAGACGTGGATCATACGTTTGCATCAGTCACTTGATAAGGGCCTTTTCTTTCATTTATATCTGTTCAGGTTTGATGTCAAATATACCCACCAGACCTGCAAACTTGATTCAGTAAAAGTATGCTAGATTGAAAATTACCATAAAATTAGTCACATGTTACAAAAGATCCAAGCCAGACAGCGTCCACTTTAAGACATGCTGGACATCAGTCAAGCAGTAATTTCAGCATGGTACAAGGTTAGCAAAAGGGTGTTTGCTGTAGTCTGAGGTAAGAAAATATACCAAGATACTGGATGAAGGAGGCCCATCTGTAAAGTTGCTCAAGCATAAACTGTCTGCCAAGTTATTCCTATAGTGGATCCTAAACTGGATGCCGGAGATTGCTTATATCCTTGTTGAGGCATCATTTAGTTTTGTGAATTGTCAGCAGAATCTCAATAGCTGGCTATGCAAGAAACACAGGCTTGTATTTAGGTAAGTAAAAATTGAGATAGGTTCCAGATAACCATCCATGGAACCTTTATGAAGCAAAAATAATGTCAGGAAGAAGATACATTTGACTTGGTTAGAAGAAAGGCTGTCGCATCCATATGATGTAGCTGAAAACATGATGTTGCTCGTTGAATCCACTCCTTGATCGCATGATAAAAAGGAAATCTCAAATCATGGCAAGATATGAGTCGAACTAGTTCCGGGATTTCTGCAAGCAAGAAAGGGTATAATCAGTACTTTTTACCGAATTAACTTGTAAATTAAAAAAAAAATAGTGCAGGGAGAGTGCTTGCTTGCATTCAGATACAAATGGGGAAAATGATCGAATATCTTCTATTTGTTAAATCATAGTGAATGGCAAAAATGCAAAGATCCAAATAAACATTAAGAAATGAATACAAAAGTTCATGCACTGATGGTTGATTTTTGCACAAGCACAACTGGACAATTCATATCACAAATTGTCTATCCTTGGATTAGAAATGCATATGGAGTTCAAAGCCCTACGTTTCAGACTATACTTCGAACATAAAAGAAAAAAACAAGAAGATACTAGCATTCGGTTCTCGCTAAATCTTTGACTCCAGAAATTGGTGACTGCCTACAACCAACATGGTGGAATCACAGGGTAGAAGATGGCAAGGAGCTAGAGATGATATGTAACAATTGGAATCTAAAACCAAGAATTGCTGGCTTGTGGGAAATGTTTAAGGTAACTTGTAACTACACAAGTTTTTGGTATCTTATGGTATGTTGCATTTTAAATAATTAGAGTTCTTTATCTGATTTACTTTTCTTTCCTAAAATTTGAGGACTGCAATTTTTTGGAGAGTTTGATAGGATCCCAACATATACAGACACTTGCATATGCATACGAGCACTATAAACATGAATATATCCACATATATATCACATGTTAGTCTTCCTAAAATCTGAAACAGTTCAATGATTTCTAAGTAACCTGATCTCAACCAAATTAAATGTTAATTTCTCTGGTGGGGAGGGTTTCTTAATCAGATAACTAAAAAGGAAATTCTGCTTTGTTCATAAGGAGGCAAAACAGAAGGGAAGCCGAAGACCTATCACACCAAATCTGAGAATTTCCATAAAACTAATCACATGGTACAAGACAGTTACAATGTACAATTAAATCACATCATATAGGTGGGAATGCAAATGGCATGTAGGAAAATACGTTCATAAAGCAAACAACTAATTTGAATTGAGACAGTTAAAATCAGTTGTTATATTACTGTGATATATTAGTCAAGCTGTAATGTCAGTATAGAAACCTTAATTCTGAAGTCAGGGCATGAGATCACCGTGATCCTGGATGACATGGGCAATTTGAACACTTCCTCTTGCATAAAATGTCCTCTAAGTTAATTACTTGTTGAGGCTGGGGCCGGGGGCACTAATTTGGATACCAGAGTGGCCATGCATACATAAAATTGATTGCTCATGAAGGCACTGTTAGTGAGCTGTCATCAGAATCTCAGTCGCTGGCTACACTGCAAACATGAGCAAGAAAGTAAACAAAAACTGAGGTAGCCTTTAGCTAACCAATCCAACGCTCCTTCATGAAAGGAAAACCATGCCACCAAGAACAAAGCTGCCTATCACATCCTTCTACATAAAACTGAAAACTTGGCAATGCTTGTTGAGCTCATCTCCTCGCAAGGAGTCAACTAGCTCCATGAATTGTACAAGCAAGAAGGCTGTTAAAATCACGAGAATTTTTGGGGAAAAAACCCGGCAATATTATGAAAGAAGAAGAGGAATGCATTGAAATACAATTGAGCCAAAAAAAAAAAAGCATTGTTAGACCACATGATTAATTTTAAGCACAGCCAGTGGCAAATCTGCATAGAGACAAGATAAACACTGGAAATGGATGCAAAAGCTCACAGATTGATGATTAGTACCTGCCAAGCACAGCTGGGCAATTGTTACCAAATATTAGCTGTCGTTAGATTAGAATGCTTACGGAGTTCAAAGCCAATTTTCTGATAGTACTTGGAATATATCGGGTCCCAGAAATTGGTGAGAGGTGACAGCCATCCTACTGTGACCACTGTGGTGGAATCAGAAACCATCATGCAAGACAATATAATAGAATTACTTCAGGATTTGAAATATATTTTGATCATGTTCAACTTTGAATATAGATAGGCACTAAGGCTTGATAGCTCATTATTAACATACATTTTCCATGTCTGACAAGTGCTACAATCTGACAAATTTTTCAATTTATAAGCAAGCAACACTCTACAGCAATTCAAGGAAAGAAGAATATGCCAACCATTTGATCAAATATGCATGTGGATATGCAAAGGCCACATAATTTAATAAAAAATAAGCGGAAGCCTTTACAGTTTATCAAGCACAGTGAATTTTACTGTAACTTCAGTTCACAAAAAGGATCACATTGCAATGAAACAACACAGAAGCCACTTGAAAAACCAATAGTATTCCCGCAAATATAAGTCCTCCTCAATGACCCAATTCCATTTAATTCGCTTCTTCTAACATCTCGGATGCGTATAATTGAGATTCACTGCTTTGCCTCATCATCCCCAGGAGTAGTAAATTTTCAGTAATTGTTGATGCTTGCCAACTGAGAGCCAAAATGATTCCTTATACCACCAATGTTATGTAGCCAACCAGTTAGTTGAGCCTCCTCTGCCTTTTCAATGTCATCAACATTGTCCTCCTCATCTGTCGAATCAGAACCAACATCACAACTCAAGTCTAAGTTCAAACCATACTCCCTCTCCCCGTCTTTCCCATTCTCTCCTAAAATGCTCCATCTCATCGTCTTCTCTGTTCCTCATATATCTAACCAACCCCCTATCCACATATGCTTTCCTTGAACTCAACACCACCAACTCACCCAACTTCCTCCTCGCCAAGTACATATCATTCGGCTCAACTAACTCCCCTTTCCTATACGCCTCTCTAAGAAAAACCGTATGAAGCTTGCCATGATTCCCTGTAGTTGAAACATAAAAAATCCCCTGATGCTGAAGCAAGAAGTCCTTCAACTTCTTAGGTAAATTCATAGCCATCCTAAAATGCACAATCCTCTCCATCGTAGTCTTCTTCTCCACCGTCAACGACAACAATTCATGAATACTCGCCACCACCCTCTTCTCCATCCTCTTCCGAGTCTCAATTGACCTCGAATCATAACCTGAAATACCCTCATACGGTGACCAGTAAGGAACCCTTTGCCATTTCCACACCGCAATCCTATAATACTTCCCTATCTTAAACCCGGGTGGAAAATTCACACCATAAACTTAAACCTCACATCCTCAGCATCCATTCCTTTCTCTCTATACTCTAGCTCCCTAACTTTCTCTATTGCGCAAGCCACCAATCTAGGGTCTCTGTCAACCACCTCAATGTACTTATTCCTAGTCTCAATAGCATCAACCAATCTAAAAAACTGCGGATACTTCAAAACAACAGAATGCTCAAAATCATCAGGCAAACCAAACTCATACCTTGCAATCCTGACATGTTCCAACCACAACCGGCCCGAATTAGACATCATTATCAACTTCCTCAACCTGGTAACAGCTTCAGGAATTTGAGCCAAAAGGGCCTCCTTTTCTTGCACAATCTGACTGAATGCTTTACGCGTTAAGCGACAATACAACACACGTTGAACTGGATGCTCATATACCTCAAAAACATGAGGAAATTTGAGGATAAAAGCACCAGCTTCAAAGTGTTTAAACCCCAACCTGCCAGCGAGTTTGTCAAGACGTGAAATGGGAAGTGTTTGCTTGTACTGAGAAAGTATTAAAGATTGAAACTTTTAAGACTTTTCTTGTCTTTTTTTCGATTTCCATGTAATTGTCAAATCCATGGTCACGAAGCCTTTGTTGTTTTTTGGGAATTGATGTCGGTTGAGACATGGGTTTGGTGTGTTTAAGGTTGTAGAGTGTGGATTCAAGTGTTTTGAGGGTTCTGTGTTTAGAGATTAAGAGATTGACAGCAATGCAGATTAGCATTTCTATGTTTTGATTTTTAGGGTGTAGGGTTTTAGCAGAGAGTGATTGGGAGAGGAAAGGACAGACTATTAGAGTGGAGGAGAGTTAGGGAAGAATTCAAGAAATGATTGAGTGGGGGTAAATGGAAAGTTGTGAATGTAATGAGGGGTGATTATGAATTTTTGGAAAACTTGGAGGTGGTAAGTGAAATTCGTTTAGTGCGTGTAATTACAATTTACGAGTTGTTGATGTGAAAAATGGTGGGCCTAATTGTGATTTTGTATTGAAATTTTGAAACTTGCAATGGATTGTTTTCTCACAAGGATGCTCTTTGAGCTTTTCAGACCTTAGTTTTAAAACCCGGGAGTTGAAAAAAATAAAAATAAAAATAAAATAACACTATTTTAATAATAATAATAAAAAATTTAAAGATCTTTTGCCACAATATCTTCGAGGTTAATCCGTTGATTAATATACTCTAGTTCCTTTTTAATCACTAGGGTTTTTACACCAGAAAGGATACACAAAACACACGAGAGTAAGATCAGGTGTCAAGCAAGAACTCAGGCTAACCTTAGCAGAAAACTGTGAAGCAAAATGTAAGTTAAAACACCAGATTGCCTAAGAGCTTGAACTGTTTTCATAACACAAAAGGTTAAAGAACTAGCAGTCTCCAATGTCTATACTGTTTTTCTGTATACGAGAGGACAAAACAAAAACATTTGCTAAGGCTAACTAATTAGTCAATACCCGAACCACAAGACCATGGTATGTCGCCAAGTTAGAACTAGCTCAGCATGGACAGTAACATCCTGAGTCATCCTACACACATCACCTCCATGCTGTTTGTTCTTGACTTGAAACCCTACTTGTGCAGAGTTGCCACTTCAAGCTCCCTCTATTTCATGTCCATTCTATCTGTTTTGCCTTCCTAATACTTTGTATACTTGTATGTCCGAAAAGAAAAGGAAAAGGAGATGTACTAAGTTAAGAAGCCACCATTAGTTGAAGGCTGTTCTGATCCTCTGCATTGTGCAGGAGATGAGATTATGAATCGTCTCGACTGACTCGACTGTAAGTTTGGCTGAAGGAAGGTTGCTCGCCAAAATTTGGAATCCGACAGTAAAAAACGATCCACCTCCATTGTTGCTATCGCTATCTCTTTTGACTGGATTCCCATCGCTGTTGCTGGGCTCACCATTACTAAATGAATTATCTGGAAGAATCACAAACCCTGATGGCAGGAGAGCCACATAGGTAGAGTCTCCACCAGACGTCACTACACTCATCGATTGTATGTCGACTGGTGCATACACTACTTGCGAACCTGAGACATCATTCCTGGTTTCTTGTAATATTAACATGTTGTTCTCACCCGCATCAGCATCAACAGCCTAAAAAGTTGCAAGAAACAGAAATTATACAATTAAACACTTGGTAAAATTAAGAAACCAAAAGGTTGAAAGTTGGTTATGGCCACTCACAGTTGAACGCAGGAGAGAGACACGGTTGCATTGTCCCTGTCCCTTGGGGATTTGGATAATCTCCTGCAACATTCCACCATTGGATAAAATGTCCCAATGGCTCCTTGATTGTTCATCCCTCAAGAAGTCAAATAACCTTTGTCGTGAAACTGGCAGCCAAACAGAAGTCGCAGCACTCAACACAATACCATCTGGCTCACCAGGTTCATTAATACTCTTTCGGGTCAAAATCCTCACATCTTCACTCACATTTCCAGCCACAAGGTTGCCCCAATTGTGCAAAGAAGAAGCACAAACCCCAGAACAGAAGTTATCCACCATTCGTCGTGCTAACTTTAACATGCTTTTCTTACCTCCCAGATTTATCACTGTATCATTATAGTATAATTAAAACACAAAAGACGGCACAAACAATATTAATTCGAGAAAATAAACAAATTAATAAAGAAAGGATTGAGCAGATTCCCAGACCTGTCTGATCTTCACCCAAAATGCTAGGAGACATAATCATTGCCATGCCCTCGTAATACCGTTGAAGGGCAGCAAGCCACCTCTGTGCACCAAAGCCCCTGCCAGAACTAAGTATGGGTCGGTAGAGTTGATGGACTGCACTCTCATCATATTCGGAATGTTCCACCCATGTAACCTGCATTTTAATATCAGTCAGCATTTTGGAACATATAAGCACCTGCATATTCCTAGCATCTATCAACAGTACACCTCTATTTAGCAAGCAATCAAACTTTGGTTTACTGGGTTCCATTCACCTCAAATAAAAACAATTCCACGAAGACGTTTCTATGAGCACAGTTTAAAATGTTTCACTTGTTTTTATCATTAATTAGTAAACCATGAAGCCTGTAAAATTCTGATGCTGCTGAGTTATTCTTAATTCAAAGTTCTGGCGATGTTAAACACTTAACTCTTCCATTAATGGTGAGAATAATAATGAAATGGTGAATACATAGAAAAATAGACTTACAGCCAATGGTTAGAGCAGACTAATAAAGTAACATATATCATGCAGTTCCATACCACGTCGAAAGGAAGTCCATGGAAAGGACAAGAAAAGCTACAAATTCAAGGCACAGTATTGACAAAATGAGGAGAGAGCATTGCACAAAATATAAAATACTATCCTTCTTAGAACTTGAAAATAAGATTTCATGAGGTTTTTCAATTACATATACAGGAAGGTGATTCTATCATATATAATACAGTCGTAGCAGGTCATTACTTGGAATCAGAAGATTAAAATATAATGATTGGACCTGGGTCATGTTACCTCACGGACAACAAGAGTAAACAGCTGAAGAACAGAAGAGATAGGAATAAAAACATCAAATGAAGGAGGTGTACAGAAAAGATTGAAAACCACAAGGCTTTACCTGGATAGAAAGATTGTGAATGCACTGAATCCAAGACCAAGGAATCAAAAACATGTGTGTGTACGCGCATGCGTGTCAAATGCAAGTGATATCGTCGTCTTAGAAACTAGCAATGGGATTAAATGCATGCAGTAAGCAGATTTCGCTTTGGAATTGGAGAGTTTAATTTATTTGAATCAAAGAAGAAACTTTAGTTAAATGATAATCAAAGCTCAGGTTTTCAAGTAAATTAATAATATATTTCATTACAGCAAGGAGAGAATCTTTGGTGCACAACCATAATGAATAAAGAAACCACAAGTATATACAAGTACAACAAACGAAGAATCTATACAAGTCATCACCTTAGAGCAACCATTGTTCATATCTTGTATAATGCAGCCAGAAGGAAGCCTCTTGCAGGTTACAGGGGCTTGTGCATTTAGATTTTCCTGGTTTGCATCAATGGAAACATCAACTACAGCCCACACACCCTCCGTGAGTTGCTTGCATAACCGAAGGAACTTCACTTGACGCACAGGGACAAAAGGCGAAATCAATTGAAACTCGGCGTGTATCTGGAAAAGAAAAACACTCGTAAACTCCAGCTTCACTGCAAAAGACTATAGAACATGTAGGATAACGGCATACCATTTGCAAAGCTCCACTTTTTGTTCCACCCATGCCACTTGATATGATATCAGTGGTGGCAGCTCTAGCAATCAAGCTGGGAAACATCTCCACCCATCCATTCTGTATATGGAAGAGCAGTTAAGCTACCATGCATGTACAAAACTAGAAGCATTTCACCATTTCTAGTTGAATAAATGAAGCATATTAAGATTGAATTTGCAGCTTTCTCAGCACCATCCTTTCAGATAAGGGGATTCAGCAGACGTGAGATCATAAACAAACAAATGTAAACAATCTCACCAAACTATTCTAATCTTGACAAAGTGCTTCAAAATTGATAGTTATATTGTCTTTGACACAAAAATACACTAAGAAAAATGAAATACAGAAGTCAAATCCTAGTAACGAGCTCATGCTTAAGAGAAAAATAATTGAAAAATTCATAACAGCACAAAGAGTTAGGTAGCATACCACGTCCATCAATGTCTCAACTAGAGCCGAGATGTTGACGAGTACTACACCACTCTCCCGTGTAGCCTCAGTAACAAAATTGCTGGGTTTCATGCCAATGCGAGGAAAAGTCCTCGTATACTCCTCATGGTTCAGGACTTCCTTTCCTCCATCTAAGCTTTTGATCCAAATGGGACTTTCAATCTGAGCCATCTTTATCAATTCATCCATAGCAGCAAGTGCAAGATCTACAAATATTGATCTATCATGTGGTACTTCCTTGCCAACAGCATTGCCTATTGGTTTCATCAGAGGCATCATAATCCCTCTATTATTATCAAGCCCCATTGGCAACATGTTGTCTGTATGGCCTAAATTGCCATATCCATTTATCCCAACTGCAAGGTCCAACTTGGAGTTTGTGCTAAACGGAGGGATAGGATTGGCTGAGGATGTGAGGGGTCTGCCTAAAAACTTATTGGCCAAGGCACAAACACGACCTAATTCATCCGTCAATCGAGCATTTTCGATCCTTAACTGCTGTTGCTCATCAGACACTGGACCAGGCACCACAGGACCACCACAATTGTTGCAAATTGGATCACTCATGTTTTGTTTCAACAACTCATTCTCAAGTCGGAGTTTATCATTATCTTGCCTGAGGATTACATTCTCATGCCGTTCCAATTGGGTCTGAAGTCCAAAATGACCAAAATCAAAATTTTCAAGAGGGAAAATAGAAGGAAGCAAATTAAAAGGGTACAAACAAGTCTATCAATTTACCTTCATTTGAGTTCTCCTATTTTGAAACCAAAACTTGATTTGCTTGCTTTCCAAGCCAAGCCTCCTGCTAAGCTCTGATCTTTGTTTCTCATCAGGATGAGGACACTCCTTGAAGAAACTATTAACATCACAAACAAATAGAAACAAAGCTCTTTTAGGAAAAAAAATCTTTCAATCAAAGATAAGTAAACACAATACATAGATCTCTTAGCATAAATAACATAGCCAAAGGAAGAACTCATACGATTCAAGCTCTTGTATTTGATTAGCAGTGTGTCTGTTGTACTTCTTCCTAGGCCTTTGATCGTCTCCAACATCCTGATCTTCACCAGATGCTCCTTCAATGTTATCACTACCAGACCTGCTCTCATAACCATCCTCCTTGATCCTCCCTACCAAACAAGGATCAAAATGTTCCCCAAACAGACCCATATCACCACGACCATCCATCTTATTTTTCTGCAAAAAATCCCACGGACCAACTATAAGGGTCATAAATTATCTAATTCCAAGCACCACCAGTAGGCATGGTGTTGTTACAGTGCACTGCAACCATATCTGTCACAAACCTTGAAACCCCTTAACTACCTTTACCCCCCCCCCCCCCACTTCTTTTATCTTAAATAATCACACCAGTTTCTCTTGAAAAGGTAGCTATCACTTCCACAAAGGTAGGCTTCGATTTTGTCTCGCAAGTTTTGACCTTTCCAGCACTTGCTT
>Ga0307510_10007814_pt1 | contig 12753 bp, 16 predicted proteins | sample 12_EM_MG_FD_207224 | JGI IMG/M metagenome (GOLD analysis project Ga0307510, IMG submission 207224) | Populus trichocarpa ectomycorrhiza microbial communities from riparian zone in the Pacific Northwest, United States - 12_EM | ecosystem: Host-associated > Plants > Roots > Unclassified | place... | reverse complement strand
CTGCTTCGCATCCTCATCTTTACGTGTTGCAAGGTCAATTTCTAGAGTCCGAGCTTCACGGGGTTCCCCTCTTGACTCGATTGTTAGGTTTTCCCGAACGTTAATTTTATTGCAGCACTTACACATTGCCCTCAGCGGATAAGAGTCGAGCCGAAGGTACAACGAAGACGACATGCCATACATACCATATCTTTGATGGTGTCATGAAAGGCGACCGAAATCCGACCCGTCCTAACGCGGTTAACGTCGGAACCGCGACCATTTCCTCGGGTACATCCCGAGATTGGTTACCCAAAAAACCCTGACAAAGATTAGCAAGTGATTGGCAGTTATCATGACGCCGATGTCAGGTATGGTGAGGTAAAAGAGATGTCACTTAGGCAGCATAGGTAGTGACGTGTACTGGTGCCAATAAGCAGGGCATCGCGCGCGCGCACTGTATAAAATGATTTGATTTCCATCCGAGACGTAGTGGCTATCGTGGCACAATGCCCTGGACTACAAGCATGAGATCGATGGGATATTGGTGTGAAGAAGAGGGAATCCATCCCTCGCGGGTAAGTGGGGGGGCATGTGTATGTGGGAGAGAGAGAGTGCACACTTCCGATCCGATGCGACAAAGACAAGTGCGAAAGCAAAACGATGTGCGAGATATGATGGTTGTACATAGGGGGGGGAAATGGGGTTGTATATGGGACAAACGGGGGGAATATTAAGTTGTGTATATGTGAGGGGGGTTCGCCAAAAACGCGTAATCCTCGCGCACACGTGACTTTGACGTGACCGACGCGAAAACGCGAAAAAAGTCATTTGAAGAGATGGCTCACGTGCTCTTTGGGCACGGCACGGCACAAGAGGATTTGGGGTTACGCGTGAAAAGGCACCGCCAGCCAGGGGGATAAGGAGAAAAAAAGAAACGATATACACCTGAGAAAAAAAAATGCGGATTCAGGAACGGCACATGTGGAGAGATGGGGGAAAAAAGACTCACAGATGGAATAGTACAGGGATAGAACACAAATCCACACCCACAAATACACAAGGTTTACACAAGTTTCCAATCGAGGCAGCCCAAAAGTCAAGATTTGCGTGATTTTCGAGATCGCGATGATGTCACCGCTCCCGAGCGGTTTCTCACCCTTCGTGGTGGTGGGGCTTCCGCGGCCGCAAGTTTATCGATTTCCGCGGGACTTCGCGAAACGGTCGTGCCGCCTGGCTTCCTCGAGGAGGGCTTGGGCACCGTCTCTCTAGTAGCAGCAGCAGCAGCAGCAGCAGAACGTCGTCGGGTCCTGATGGGCCGTTTCCCCACCTCGTTGTCGTTGTCGTTGTCCCCCTCCTCCTCCTCATCGTCTTCCTCTTCGTCAGTTTCCTCTCCCGCAAGCGCCTCGGCCTTTTCCTTGCCCTTGCCCTTGCCGATGGCGCTGGCTTCGGCTTCTACGGTCGTGATGGTGGAGGAGGCAGACGAGGAAGAACGGGCACGCTTCGAATTGCTTCCGGCGGCGGAAACTGCAGTCGAGGATCCCGAGGAGAAGGACGGGGACCGTTCGCGGGCACGGCGTGCGGAGGAACGACAAGGTGCAGAGTTGACCGGCGCCTTCTTGCCCGCTGCATCCTTGGTGCGTCCGCGCGACGTGCCTGCTGCCAGAGTGACGTCGTCCTTTGCCGGAGAGTGGGATTCGGCTGGTAGGGAGGAAGTGATGGTGAGCGGACTAGGGGTGGCATCTGCGTGACCCCGCATCTCCGGTGGAGATAACTTAATGCGAGATGGCTCTGAGGGTCCCGCCTTGAGTTCCGTTGATACGTCCGGTGGATCAAGCGTGATGGGCGAATTTGGTGATGGTTCCCTTTCGATTTCATCCGACTTGGTCGTCCTGCTCTTCTTGCGCGGTGGGACCTCGGGGACCTCTGAAGGTTCTCTAGTACTGAGCTCTTGAATTAGTGCCTGCACTGGTTTGCGCTTTCTAAGTGAACGGCGCGTAGGGACCGGGGGTGGCGTGGTCGGTTTTACGCCCTGCGATCTGAAGTACTCCTTCTGAATTCCGGTGAGCTGCCACAGCATATCGTGGACGCCCAACCAAGTCATTGGGGCTGTTGAGATGGGTGAGGGTTTCATGGCTGAATGGGGGAGTAAAAAAGAAAGAGCACAAGTGAGACCCTAATAAACTCGAAAGGGAGGGATTAGAGGACGTACTAATGACCTGATGCACGAACATGGCAGTACTCTCTTTCAAGTTGGGATGCCAAAATGCCTCATAGGATGGGTGGCTAGGGGTGTAAAATACGTGGAGGGCGGCGAGCGAGTATATGGCAGCAGATGTTCTAGATTCGAGGGAGGGGCGCGAAGAAGGGGAGTGGAGGAACGCATGGACGCTGGGGTGCTCGGTGGTCCAAGTGCCGTCGCTGAGGATGCCGGGCGACACGCTGCAGGGGAAGAAGCGAGGAGTGAAAGAAGAACATAGGGCTTTCCGGGCCAAAGCTCCCTCGTCCTGTGCGAGGCTGCCGAGGGGGTCATACTGTATAGGGCGGGAATCGGGGACGGGCTCTGGGGGGAAACTCGAGGCCCACCGAAAGCGATCGGAAGAAGTGGGAAAGCGCGAGCATTGAACGTGCTCGTCGAGGGGACTCGGATGACGATCGATGAGGGAATGGCTGGTGGTGTGGGCGAGACGGTGTGGGGGCGGGGTACGATGGTGGGGATGGAGAAACTCCATGGGTTGGGTGGGTTCTGATGAAAGGCGGGTCGGCCAGATGGGTGGCGGATGCGGTGGCGGGGGAGAAGGCAGCAGCAGCAGACAAGGCGGACTTTAGAGTGACGGGTATGAGGCGGGGAAGTCGGAGGAGCAGTGCGGGGTGGGTCGGATGTGGGAATTTTGAGGGATTGGAAGGGACGGGGGAGAGGAGAGAGGAGAGGCTGGAGGGGAGAGGAGGAGAGAATGAGATGATATCCGACAAAGGATAGGATTTGGCTTGTTTGCCCCTTGGCCCGCTGCACTGCACACCGTCGCACGACATGAGGCTGGTCCTCTCGTACAGGCGCGCATCATTAGATCCAATCGCTTTAAATTCACTTGTATTTTATTGACACCTCTACTCTACCCTTCCCATCCACCCTTGCTCGCTTTATCCCCCGGTTCTCTCTCTCTCGCACGCGCGAATGTTCAAAGTGATTGAACAGCGATATCGCCGGTTTCGCTCCTCAGAAACTTCCGAAAATCTGCAAACTTGACTGACTGACGCCAGGTATCGCCAATCTCCCGGGCTCATCTCCAAAGCCCACATTATGTGCCCTCCTCCGAGGCTCTGGACCCAAAAGTACCCACGCGCGGGGGATTGACCTTGTCGCAGACCTCTGGGGCTCAGGGCCCAAACTCAGACCTCGAGCGGAGAGGATAGTGACGCTCAAACGCCAGCGCGAGTGAAAATCGAACGTCTCGAAGAAAGTCGAATGTGGCGCCTGTGGCCCCTTAAACTGAATCCGCACGTAAACCACCTGCTGTATACGCATCACGCGGACTTCCGTTTTGCACGCATAAATCCAAAAAAGGTGACCCGACGTGAACGTGGCACTTTATCACCAACTCGACTTGATATTCATCGGATCGATTCACGATCGACTCGAATAAGCCGACCTTTTTATCCAAACATATCTACCCACATATCCGCCTATAATTCCACCAGCATATCTACCCCCACCCATCACAACTCCGTAAAAATGCCCAGTTAACCCGTCTCCGTTGCTCACCCATCGATCGCCCTTCTAGTACGCTGGCGAGCATCAGGCTGCATCACAGCACATTCTCCAATGCATCACCATGGGGCAAACGGACACGGACACGCAAGGGAGGGTCCGACGAACCCTGAGCGCCTCCCGAGACAGACGTTGTTGACATGCAGGAACCACGCTCGTGCCGGCAGGGGGCCGCGCTGTGGCAGTTCCGTCACACACGCATTCAATTTTCTCTTTTGTGACCGAAAAGGGTCTTCACGTTCCTCCGAGCACGCCTAGACGTGAACGAAAAAAAAATAATATAATGAATGAAAAACTCGTTGATCAGTTGCAAGGTCGGGCATCCATGTGGGCGAGAGGGCGAGCCACCACATCTCGGCATAAAAGGAGGAGAGTGAGGGTCGCCGCGCTCAGCTCCAGGTCGAGGACTTATTTGCTTACCCGATGCCTCCATCTCCGCGACCGTCTCATTCCAAAGCCGAAGATCCACATCCGGCGAATCGAGCACCAGGATGGCCTGCAACGATACGTGCGGGATGAACACCACATCTTCACGGGGCAGCTGTGCCGACGGCGGGAGGTCAAGGTCCGGCGGGCGCGTGATTTCGGCCTGCTTTGCCTCCAACCCCGTGAGTTCTCGTGGGGGATACACCTGGCAGGTAAAAGAAAAAAGACGTCACCTGAGATCGTCGTTCCAGATAGCCAAGCATGGTCACTGTGCTCCTGGGCTCCCTCAGCCACGGTGAACTGCCCCTCGTGGGCAGACAGAGTGAAATATCGGCAAGGACGATGTGACCATCGTTCCACAACAGGACGGTGGAAGATCTGACGTCATGGCTCAGTACCCTGGGATAAAGTTGTGGGGGAAGGAAGGGGGGGTGGGTAAAAAAAAGGTGATGTGAGATCCGAGAACTACGAGAAGGGTATGTCGGGCTTGATTTGGGAACGTACTTGCCCACGACTCGTAATTTTTTTCCGATGAGCTCCTTTCGTATAGAACAGAGCCGAGTGGGGATAGCAGAATCCACTCGGGAGGACATCCGTCTGTCGCAGTAGCAGGACTTGCCTGTCTGGTCTACGCCGCTGACAGCGCACAGAGTTTTTTGCACCCCCTCGAGGAAAGCGGGTCGAGGAAGCAGGTCGAGTCGAAGGAAATTAAATCGGATAAGCGGCAATATCAATAAGCACGTGATGGGGCGTGTACAGCAAGGGTTTACGGCGGTAAGTTACATCAAGACAACAAACTTGCGATACACACGGGCAAATTCTACATCACGAACAGATCAAACGTCAAAATCTCGTATCACGACACTACCCGCCGCACCCGCGGTGATGATCCGCCGTTCATTAAATGCAATGGTACCTCGTAAAGCTGAAGGATCATCGTCACCCAATTCGGACCAACTTGGATCGCTCGCCAAAGACGCGACCTCTGTCCCCCATCCGTTCTCCAAATCCCACACCCACACCCTCCCGTCAGCGCCGAGGCTCACGCATCGGCCATCCGCGACCGCGAGCGCACTCACAGGGCTTGTCGGGCCGAGTAAACTCCGCACAAAGGTGAGCCTCGGCGTTGCCACTGCGCCCGCACGGAGTGGCGGCGAGGAGAGGCGATACAACTGCAAGGGAAGACTGGCAGGTGTAAATCCCCCCTGTGGGTGTGTCTCACCCGCCACAGCTGGCGCGAGGACGACCCATCTGCCATCTGTCTGAGTGCCGGCTACACTGCCGACCTTACGACCCCATTGTTCACGTACGGCACGTAATTTCGCCTCGTCGATCCACCCTGCTGGGATATCAAATGCACGTGTGCTGCGAGTGGAAAGGAGTAATGAATGCGGTCGCGTAGGCGATGTGAAGGGTGAAGTCGGCGAGTGGTGCAAGGTAGCCCTTGAGAGAATGACCTCCGTGACTCCCACGCTCCAGTGTGCTGGGTAGACAGGACTCGCGTAAGTCAATAACAACTTGTACGTTTGGGTTTCGGGCATGGTCAAAACAAGGGAGGCTGGAGGGAATGAGGTGAATGAGGTGAGGACGTGGACAACTTGCATCGCCTCGTGAGTGAGATCGTACACGGACAGAGAAAAGCTCTCTGAGAGCGTGACCAGCACGGGGTGACAGTAGGCAGCGTGAGTGATAGGAGCTGTCCGTGGCGTCTTAAACGGCGGCGCATAATGGTGCTTGCGAGAAGGTAAATGTAGGTCGTGGACATAGATATCTCCATTTGAGACACACGTCGCGATGTATGGATTCGCACTCGCGCGAGAGGATGATTGGTCAACAGCGAGCGCTGTGACCCGAACAGGCTGTTGTGCATGAATAGGAGCAACGTGAATGACATGTTTTGGAGCAGAAGGGGAAAGGACGAGGATGGATGGGGAATATGACGGTTCGGGTGAGCATATGATGGTGTATTGGCCGGCTAAAGTGATCTGCGATGCCTTCGGCCCTTGCTCCTGTTCGGGACTCTGAACTGTGCTGCTGAGCGGAGATGTCAACGTCTCATCCAGACTAAAAGTGTGACAGCGACCTTGAAAGGGGAAACATCAACCATTGGTTATACACATAGCCCAACAGGGCCGGATCGACATACCGTTGCGCCAATTCGTGCTGATGCGAAACATTCGTTTCCAATCCTGGATCTCCGCGGCCACGCGACCTGGGAGATTTTTGATTTCGCGCCCGTCTCTACGGCCAGAGAAACCCCTAGAGCCCCTCAAGCGGAGTCTGCCAAACTCACGCAAGTATAGGTTCTTCCATAGCTACAAGAAAGAAGAAAAGACAATCCTGAATGTTCAACGTGACCGCGTAATAAAAGGGGTTCCCGAGATGAACGTGCTATGTACCTGGTTGTCGAGGGACAGCCGTGCCAAGTTACGGTCGGACGTCTGAACGGTGCAGAGATCTGTATAGGACAAGAATGTGAAGATGTGGAGGATGAGCTCGTCATATAAGCATTCGAAGGTGTTGGGCCGCGCCGGAGGAAGGGATGTTGACGGAGACGATGCGATTAAGTGAGCCCGCTTGGCGAGTGGGAGGTGTACTGGAGAGAGCGATCTCTTGGCCATCGCTTCGCGATGGTCCAGGTTGACTTGACTCGAGTGACATCCCAAAAGTGGAGTGAAGATGAAGGACTGGTTCGGCCCGGGTAAAGATTCCGGTCGTCCGGTCCTGGAAAGGAAGCATTCTTCATCCAGCCTCGCCCGTCAAACGTTGTTGCCCTCATGGCTCCGTCCCGAGGTCCTGAGCCCCTCCCGCGTGCCCTACACATCACTCTCGAGAATCACAAAGGGCCTGTCCATGTCGTACGGTACGCCAGAGGTAGCGCAAAATACGTCCTCACCGGTGGTCAAGACCGAACTGTCCGTCTCTGGAACCCCAACTTGGGCACACAAATCAAGGCCTACTCGGCCCACGGCTACGAGGTCTTGTCAATCTCAGTGTGAGGTTTCTCTCGGAACCGATCAATGAGGCGCGAGTTTGACCCTGTTGTGCATGCCTTCTCTCTGCTTCTAGCGCACACGACAATACCAAGTTCGTCTCCTCAGGCGGAGACCGATCTCTCTTCCTTTGGGACGTGAACACCGGAAACACGACCCGCAGGATATCCGCCCACTTGGCAAAAATTAATGTGGTGGAGTTTAATAATGACGCCTCCGTCGTGGCAAGCGGTAAGTCGCTCCGATGCCCTTGTCGATGGTCACACCTATGCCAACCGCAATCGCATAGGTTCCTACGACTCTACCGTCAAACTGTGGGATCTCCGGTGCGTTATTTACCCTACCTTATTTGCTCGCGTATCATGTTAGGAGCCGATCTACCAGCTCTCAGAATCGCCAGCCGATACAGACTTTGGAAGAGGCCCGAGATTCCGTTCAGACGCTTTATGTGGGGTCTTCGAGAATCATGACAGGCTCCGTTGATGGCCATGTTCGGACCTACGATTTACGCAAGGGCGAGCTTCGTGCAGACTATATCGGTCGTACGTTGCCACATCCTCTTATTCCTCGGCGATAACCCTTTTGCAACTCGGCGCTTCTTTGTACAGATCCTGTCACTTCCGTTGTCCCCACCCAAGATGAGTCAACCTACCTCGTGATGACTCTGGACGGGCACATTCGCCTCATGGATGCCATCACCGGCAAGTTGCTTAATGACTTTTCCGGCCACGCCCACACTTCATACCGATGTCGCGCCTGCTTTGGGCATGGAGAGGCAAGCGTCGTTGCAGGAGATGAAAATGGTGCCATTTGGGCCTGGGACATTCTTGATGTGAGCAGTTCACCTCCATACACGCCGGTCGCATCCAACTGAACTTCTCGTGATGCAGGCCAAACCCCTCAAACCTGATCCTCCCCCAAAGGTACACCACAAAGTTGTAACATGGACGGAGCATCACCCCACAGAGGCCGGGGAAGTGATCACTGCTAGCGCTGATGGGACAGCCAAAGTTTGGCGTTATCCGGCCTCTGACTCGTGATACTTGTCCAGACGCGATGTATTTTGTTGTGACAATACAGCCCTCGGGCAGATTGATATAGAGAATGACAAAGGACATAAAGAGTCGATATATAGCGGGACACACTATAGTCACCGCCTGGTTTGAGTCACAGCCTCTATTGGTGGTAGGGCAATGATCAGAGATGTATATAGGGAACGAAGGTACGGAACCCACCTCTTCGAGTCGCGTCTTCGAGAAGCTGGGTGTCGACGTATTCTGCGGGTAGTTGGACGTACCGCACGACGGATCCACGTATAAAACAGTTCTTTACTGCCATCTATGAGAGAACCGGGTGACGTGAGGTGCTGAACCCACGAAGGTCCAAAAACACAAGTTCGAGCGCACCATGTGGGGATGCTTCGCCTGGTCCGCCACTTCGATCGCATCCAAACGAATATTTAGAAACCTAAAACAGCGCCGTCAAAGCCGACACGGAGACAAGGGGAGCCACAGAGGGCCTCACTGGTCGACGGATTTCAGGGTGCCCGTGATGGACAAGTCGTTCTTGAGTTCGACCGTGACACGCTGATCTGTCAGCGTCTTGAAAACTGAGAATATTAACTGGAAAGGTACGGTCGACGTCCATTCTCACAAAAACTTCCGCGCAACAAAGCAGAACGTACCATGGCGCGTTATAGTACCTCGAGTCCGAGTCCTCGAAGGTCAAGCCACAAAGGGTTGGGTATTACATAATCAGATTTATCGCGGACCAGCACGCGTGCGCAGCCACAGGCCCACAGTCGATACCTGTTCTGTGTTCCCATCCCTGTACAGGTAAAGGATGACCCCATGGCCCTCCCCCGAACGACCCTGTTCTGGCCAGAGCGCTACGCTCAAGTGATACTCATCTGCTTCCTTATCGATCCTATCACCCATCCCAGATGGGTCTTATAAGTTCGAGGTCAAGTCCCACGCCGATCGTCCCACTCTTGCTTCGGATAACGACTATCCGATGGCGTACTATTGTGGTCGCTGTGAGCGATGGTTCCCCCATAATCGAGCTCTCGAACAACACATAGAGAATTCAAGCTCCCACTGGCTCTGCGATGACTGCAACATTGATTTCGAGAGCGACGAAGCGCTGAGGCAGCACTACATACAAAGCCCGAATCACCACTATTGCGGCATATGCGATCGCCATTTTAACTTCAGAAACTCGAGGATCCAACACATGGTCGACAAGCACTGGTATTGCAAAGTGCACGATAAGGTCATAATTGCTTTGATTTTTTAGCCCTCTCACTACTGCCGAGATTGATACCGTGCACATATAGCCCTTCAAACGTGAAGATGGCCTCCAATCGCACTTCAGACAGAGCCCTGATCACAACTTTTGCATGAGGTGCAGGCGTGATTTCGACGATTTAGAGGATCACGCAGAGGAGCATCACTATGCCGCTTGCCAGAAGTGCCACGAGGTCAGTGCCACCTCATTCGCCACGCCACACATCTTTCTGTTTGACTCTCTACTGAGCGGCAAGGTCATGTAGCTATTCGATAGTTACGAGGAACTCTGGGGACACAATCGTAACGTCCACGACTGGAACATGCTGGTTTCTTGGTGGAAAAGAGTATGGCATTCCCTGTGTAGGTCTTAAGGGGACCGGATACAGGATAAATGTACTGCAAGGAGTGTGTAGTATCATCAGGCGTCGGTCTCAATCGTCCGTGAAATACTGCGTGCGATGACAGCAAACGAGATAAACATTACCACAGTAGTCCCACACCCTGGTCAGGACGAGAATCAAATATTCGGGGACACCGGGCCCTTTGAGTTCGCCTGCTTGTCTCACATGACGCGCAAGCACTGCAGCTCAATCGCCTTGCTGAAACGAAAAACGTGGGCGACAAAGTGTTTGTGGAATGGTAGAACTTGCAGCCACCAAGACGAGACGCCAGGTATTTTACACTTCAACTGCCCGTCGTGACAAAACGATATCTAGTGGGAAGAAGAAGAAAATGGCGTGCTCCGAGGCGTATCCCCAGTGCTCTAGTAGTAAGTTACCTGTGATTTATTAAACGTGCCCGATTCGTACTCTCAGCAATCTTCGAGGTCCCAAAGCGCCCAAGGCTCGGAAACATGTACTGTAACAGGTGGCACAGCCGCCTTGAGGCAGGAGATACCGACGACAACATTGTCCTGACCTCATTCACTGGGCCTTTGACCGGGCGTATGGCAGGGACCACCACCACGTCTTCGATGCTTCGATTTGTCAATGCGGCCGTCCTTTCGATCCCCGAAGGATTTTCACCAGGCGTACAGTTGGCCCCGCGCTGCTCGAGGCAGAAGCGCCTGTAAGCGTTCTCCTTTCCGGATCAAGCAGTCTGCTATGATCGCCCCGCCACCAAGTCGCGACGGCAACAGCAGACCCGATAAGCTCAAACTTCGCCAAAACCCAGTGACGGCGAGTTAGCGTGCTCCCTTTCCGGACTTTCTAATTTCGAGAAAACGGTCCTGGTTGAGGAAACAACGCAGGCTGTTTTGCTGAGATTAAATGTTCTACAGGGGAAGACCGTGACGCCATGTCTGCCGTCGCTTCTAAAGTTGAAGTTTTGAGGCTGTTTTCGACTTTGCTGCAGGCTTCGCTGAATGTGTCTCTGGGAGCAATTACTTGTGTGGTGGTGGATCATATTCGTCGAATTACTTTTCTGCTCCGAGCTGCGCTTCACCTCCTTGTCGGTGTACCTGTGGTCGGTGTATATGCCTATCCGTCACCCCACCATCGGACACTGCCGGGGGGTGCCGTCGAGCATGGCAATTCCTCCACGCACCTTGAAGCACCGAGCCCGGCTCGACCTCACTTTTTCGCACATCGACGATCAGCCCGCCATGCGACACCTCATCAAAGCTCTGCAGGCCAGACCTTTTCGGTGCGTCACCTTCCTTTCGAGACATGGTTGGATACCGCTGGCATCTGCTACCTCCATGTCGTAGATGACTTCGGCGCCGACAACAGACTCTTATCGGGGACGTAATTCTTCGCGTGGTCTCGGCCACACTTGATGAGTAGTAGTATGAGACGCTTTCAGCCACTCATTTCCATATTTTTACCGATTTGCAGGCCCGATGATCCAGTTGTCGACGGGCTGACTGTCGAGTGTCAGCTGTCTAGATTGGTGTGCGTTTCGAGCTGGTAGTGTACAAGCAACGAGGGAGTGGTCCGTGTTGCCACGAAATATTCCTGGCAACTAATTGTATATTTACGCCATCTAGCTGTGGCCATTTGAATCATTTGTCCTTTGTTGTAGAGGACAATGGTGTTTTTCCCCCTAAAACGGTGTTCCATGTAGTTCAGGTAATCATGACAGGTCTTTGCGTTCAAGTCAGCATTGGAAGGGAACAGTGCCAACTGCCGCCGAAAGCGTTCTACTGATTACGATTGGACGGGTATACGCCAGGGCCGCTCGATGAGGACTGGATTAATTACGCTACACGGAACAATTATCAATAAAGAACTATAATCAACACAAATGTTCCCCGTTCAGTTGCGCGTTGTGCGCTCCCACGACGTCTACGATATATCGAACCCGGCAGCGTGGAGAAGGGTGGCAAACTACATGTCAATTAGCTAACACGAGTCCACAAACAGGTGACTTTCTTGTCTTACCTGAACTTTGGCGATGCTCACGAGTTGCTCGAGATCGTATCCACTGCGTTCGCTGAGATCGCCTTTAATATCAAGTGTGTTGAGAAGGGATCTGTTTTCCTCAGAACATGAAAGCTCGTACCGCTGTTGTGGTACATCGGATCAGCAATCCGTCCCGCACGTTCGAATACTTGGGAAGCAGGGAAACCCTGGAAATGGAAGGACTGGGAGGAGGTTCCGTAAGTCTTGGTCCGAGCGTGAAAGGAATACAAAGCGAGACTTGCCTGGTGGTCACTGCAGCACGCCTATAACAATCGGGTCAACTCGGCGCGTGCGCAAGAACGAACTGAAGACACACCGGGGTGAATCCAACGACGAGCTCGGGGGTGTAGATGGCGGAAACATTGGCAACGAGCTGCGTTACTTCTGGTGTGCCGATGCTGTTTACGGACGTGTTGAGAGCTGCGTATTCAACCGACATGCCCTAGAGAACGTACATCTCAGGGAGACCAAGTTGCGGAGGCTCCCCTGGTTCGTGATATGCGATCATGTCAGCTTGTATCATTAGGGTCAAGTTTCTGCCCTCCTCGCGCATTTGTTCTGCAGGGACATTCAGAGACTATGAAATATGCGCAACCCAACAGACGCACGGGCATAGTATTGCGAACCGACCAAGCCCTGTTCCTCACCAGCGAACGCGACGAGCTCGACGTTCGAGTGGAATCGGATACCGAGGCGTTTGATCGTACGCGCGATAGCCAAAAGGCCAGTCGTCCCAGAGCCATCGTCGTTACCGCCTGGAGCTCGCGTGCTGCCAAACGAGCCTCGGCTGTCATAGTGCGCGCTGAGGAGGACCGTCTCGGTGGTATTCTCTGTCGACCGATAGCGGCTACGGTTTACAGACGCGTCATTTCACGCGACGGCTCACGTGAATAAGG
>Ga0307510_10007813_pt1 | contig 12753 bp, 8 predicted proteins | sample 12_EM_MG_FD_207224 | JGI IMG/M metagenome (GOLD analysis project Ga0307510, IMG submission 207224) | Populus trichocarpa ectomycorrhiza microbial communities from riparian zone in the Pacific Northwest, United States - 12_EM | ecosystem: Host-associated > Plants > Roots > Unclassified | place... | reverse complement strand
TGGTTAACGTTAACCTATTTTTAAGGGTGAGCAAAAAAACCAAAAAACTGATTAAACCGAGAAAACTGATTAAACCGAGAAAACCGAAAAAAAAAATAATCAAAAAAACCAAATCGTGAAAAAAAAACCGATTAGAATTTTCAAAAAAACCGACCGGTTCGGTCGGTTTCAATTTTACAAGCCTGAAACTGAAAAAACTGAACCGAACCCAAACTGAAAAAAACAAAAAAAAAACGAGCCAAACCTAGCCAAAACCAAGCTAAACTGGAAAAAAATCGAGCCAAAACCGAGCCAAACAAAAAAAACCAAACCAAACCATTTTGAACCGGTTTTTGTTCTAAAAAACCAAACCGAACCGAACCAAAACCAGTCGGTTTGAATCGGTTTCGGTTTTTTTAAAAAAAAAATTTCAATTTGGTTACTTTTTTCTTATAAAAACCAAACCGAACCGAAAATGATCACCCCTACTTATTCCTCAACATTTACATCCTTTCCAAAAAAATAAAATTGAAAGTCGTTTAGTAAGAGTAAGAGGTTCAGAGTCACATTAATTATTGTTTTTCATATCATACAATATTTATAATTAATTATCAAAATCTAAATTTATAATAATTTATTATATGACTAATGAAATAACGTATGATTGTATAAGTAAGGGATAACAAATCATTAATATGTATATAGGAAATTATATGAATTAAAGTGCAACCTCTATGTAACGTTCATGTGCCTTAATCTTTATACTTAGGTACTATTTATTAAATGTGATTTACGAAGATTTGATTATATTAACAAATATCATCTTGTTATAAAATATATATTGTTACATTTTGTTTAGAGTTAATTGCTGCTTAATTTAATTACAGTAAAAGTGATTTGAAATAGTAATATCATAGCTTCGAATGTCATTAATCCTTATTCAGTAATTAGTATATTCTTATAAATTATCCATTCAAAATCTCTTTTGTATTTAGTAACTTCGTAATTGATATCAAAATACTAAGGTAATTTAATAAAATAGGATTACCCTTTACTTATATATACCGTAGTCATTCAAGTTTTGAAAGTATGATTATAATTGATTTTTAAAATGTTTTTTATTTAGAAAAGTATTAAAATAATATTTTTTATTTTAAAAAAATTATTTTTGATATTAGTATATTAAAATGATATAAAAATATTAAAAAAAATATTAATAAAAAAAATTAGAGAAATTTATTTTATTACAAGGTACAAACAGGACACCAAAAAACGGGGACAAATTTTGAGATAAGGTACGAATCCTTTTCCTGTCCAAAAAAGTTGCCCTAAAGGCAAAACTCATGGATAAAAATAATCACTTCTCAAATTTTCATCTAATCCATTTGCACTTGTTTATTTTTTAATTTGGTAGGCTAAAAAAATTCTCCAAGTTTACATATATTTTATTAAAATGAATATTTATATATAGAAGTTTAATTTAAAAAAAAAAAACTATTTAGCGACTAAACTCCACTTACCATATAATTAAGGGATCAAAAAAATTAACCCTGAAAGGTGTAGCTTAACTGGTCAGATTTTAAGTTTGCTTCTTAGAGGACACCAATTAGAGTCCCACAAGCCTCAAAACCACTGGAGGCTTACATAATCGTTAACTTCAGGGCCCGTGAGATTAGTTGAGGTGGACATAAACTAACCCGGACACCCACATTAATTTAAAAATAAATATTTAAAAATTTTAAGGACCAACATGAAATTTTGTAAAAACCTTATTTAATTTTGTTCTGTCTACTTTGCATTGAACCAAGACAATAACATGTAATGACTCAATTATTAATTGTCCAGATCAGTAAAGTCCAAGACATTCCATTCTCAATTGTGCTAACATATCTAGATTATCAGATCAGTAACATTGAATCCTTTACATAAACTAAATAAGAAAATAAATATTGCACGTGTGCATAAAATTAATAAATCTTAGTAATATTTAACAAAAATAACACGCATCGCTTCAAAGAACTTCAGCCGTTTTTTTTACAAAATTCCATCCACATAAAATTGATCATTTTGTCTCCAAGAACTCTAACCGGGACAAATTTTGTCAATAATTGTTTTAGTAAAGTGTCCTTCTCAAATTGTTGAGTTTGGATGTTTATCTATTCAATTTTAATAAAATTGGATACAATCATAAAAATAAAAAGACAAGGATAGAATTCATTGATGTTTTAAGGGATCGGTATGATGATTTTTTTTTGTTTTTACCTGGGTATTCTCACATTCTTTTAAAAGACGAGACTAGTTCCGTTCGGGTTCGTGGCTGTCCCTCCTAATAAATATATTTTCTAAAAATCAAACTTTTATTCTCACATTTATAAGAATATAGTAGCAGTATTGTAACTACTAGACCAACACTGAATCGATATAATAATTAACAAAAAAGAATGATGACTATTGAAATACATACTTGTGTGTGTATTAGAGTTTCAAATAATTTTTTCTTGATTCTAGATTTTATGGTATTAATTTTTTCTTTATTTATTTCTAGAACACACTTTGAATTTCAAAATAATGTAGTTGTCTTTGTTTAAATTATATAGACACACACACAAATGATATTGATTGAAATAATTATATGGTTTTCTATTTTGTTCAAAGGCAATATCCGATTTTGAAGCAGATCTCTCAAATATCACCAACGCCTGCTCGAGGCACATCGATTTACATAGAAGGAGTCAATAAGTGTTTTATTTTGATTGATTAAATTTTTTTTTTCCTTAATTGTCATCGTATATTTTTTTCAACTGAAAGATCCTTAAATAGGACAGTCTTTTGAATTTGTGTTCACACAAATGTTTGTGGGTTTTTAGTGTCTTGGATTTCAGTTAATTAAAGTTATCAGATTTTTTAGAAAAAGTCTACAAGGCAGTCTAACTTTTGTTACTTTTTGAATTTAATTAAAATACTACAATATTTGGGTCAAATAATAAAACATTAAAGTTTGGGTAACAATTGAAGTACACGTAACTAAAGATTTAGGGTGTGTATTAGATTGAAATAGTGATGACGATTTAAAATACTTTTTATTTTTTAAATAAAAAAATAAATTTAAAATTTAAAGGATTGTGATTTGCATCGCGTTTCCAAACATATCCCTAATTGAAAGACCGTCTATAATGAGTTTAAAAAGATTGTAAATCTCTCTTAAATACATGAAAATAAAAAAGTCTAATCTGATACGATAAAATGCTTGCAATTTAAATTAATTTTTATTTGAATAAGTTGAAGCATTTTAATTTAAGGTCTACTCAATAATTTATATAGAATAATTTATCTATCTATCAAAGATTCCTATTTAATATATATTTTTCTTTGATTTTTTGGGTATATTCCAATTTTAAAGATGTTCTATAAAAGCTATTTGGTATTCTTCCCTATTAAAATCTTGGATAATTTTAGGATCAAAGAAATATGGATGCATAAACGTATGAGTACTTGAAGGTCTTCATATAGAAAATGATGTAAATAATCTAGATTTTATTAAAAAGGATAATTAAAAAAAATAGAAACTAAAACAACCAAGAGAGGAAAATCCAGAAATAAATTGACAACAAATATTTGAAAAGAGTAAATAGTGACAAATTTTATCCAAGGCACATCTAACGACGGGAACACCGCCCGGGTCCACCAAATGCCTAACCTCGGCTAACATGGTTGACCATCGGCTTACCAACACTGCGAAATATATACTGGGACAAATGCTGCAGTGGTTGCAAGTTGAGCTCTTTTTCCTTCCTAATTTACTAAATAAACTTTTTGACTTTTGGCTTAATTCAAACATAGTTCCACCATTGGAATAGAAGATCCCGTCCTCAAATGATCCAATTTAAAATGATATGCATTTTTTTAGTAAGAAGTGACACTACTTTGTAAAAGCCTAAACTAATTTTAAAAAATTAAGTTTAAAATATAATTTTTGTGAAGCAGTTTTTACATGTTTTTTAACTAAGTTTCGTAAAATCTTGTTTGTTTTTACTTTTCAAAAGCGCTTTTGAAAATATTTGAGAATTTTTTAATTTTTTTTCTTTGCTTCAAATTAATATTTTTTTTATGTTTTCAGATCATTTTGATGCGCTGATATTAAAAATATTTTTTTAAAAATAAAAAAAATATTTTGATGCATTTCCAAATAAAAAGCATTTTGAAAAGCAACCGCAACCACACTTCCACCAAACATTTTAGTATTTTTTTGCTACATATAAACTTCAACCATAATTTTTACCAAAAACGTATTTAAATCCAACTAATCGTACTTTTTTTAAACTTATTTTTTTAAAACCATAACCACAAAAGCTACCTCAAAAACAAACACACTAAGAAAAAGTAGTATATTACTTGATTTTTTAGAAAAAAAATAGCATAGTAAAATAAAAAATTTAATGGAATAACACAATTTGAAAAAGTATTGACAAAATAACATAGTTTAAACTTGTCGCGAATTTGAATTGCAACATCTAATAGATGTGGCTATTCCCCAAGCATGACAACCTCCGTGTTGTAATTCTAAATTACTATATTCAATAAATTTTGTTATTCCTAATAGTGACAACCTTCATGTTTCACTTCATAGTAATGACAACTTACTATATTTTGATTCTGAATTGTGACATGTTGTGAAATTTACCCCACCCCTTTTCTTTTCCCTCAGATCACATAACATATGCACATAGTCTCTCATTCTCTCTTTAATTGACGTTGACATCCTTTTTGTGAAAAAACCCACAAACCAGTAGTTTATTGTCCTTAAAACACCCAGAACTCACTTCCATCTTCGTCTTCAGGTCTCCAATGATGTTTTTCTCTTCAAAAGCTATTGATGTTGCTATCACCATTTCCCGGTCTTACAAGCAAGGTAACACATGCTACATTACTATTAATTATATGAATTTTATATTTAATTTGTGATCGTTTAGTTGAAATTAAATTATTATATAGGGTTTAGGTTGAATTTAGGATTTGTTGAATTGTTGATAGATTAGCTATGAATGCCATCAATTAGGATCGATTTGATACAATTGAGCATGAAAATAAATCAAATTGGTTTAGTTTTAATAAATTTGTTTGTTTTTTTATTTATTTTTACAAGGAAAAAAGTAAGTTGTGGGAAATAACCCAAAAATAGATTATGGCAGTTGCCCCCCCTTTTACAATGCTTACGACATAAAGTCTCATAAGAGACTTTATATAGTAAGCTTGTAAACAAGAAAAAGAAATGAGAGATAGTGGACTTATTAGATCAAGAAATGGCCAGTCATTTAGAAGTGAGGGCTCAAAGCGTGCTCAATAAGAGATATAGATAGGGCTAGAAAGCGTACTACCTAGATGATGAGGGCTTAAAGACGCACTCGAAAGGAAAGAGATAGGGTTATAAAGCGTACTATCTGGGTGACAAGGGCTCAAAAGCGCACTAAAAAAGAAAAAAGATGGGGCCTGCAGGCGTATTATCTTGATGGTTGAGATCTCAAATACGCACTTAAGAAGAGAAGAGATATGGCTAGAAAGTGCACTATCTAGTATACGAGGGCTGGAAAGCGTGCTCAGAAAGAAATAGGGTTAGAAAACACATTATCTAATGGTTGAGGGCTCAAAAGCGCACTAAGAAAAGAATAAATAGGGCTAGAAAGTGCACTATCAAGTATATGAGGGTTAGAAAGCATACTCGGAAAGAGATAGGGTTAGAAAACACATTATATGATTGTTGAAGGCTACAAAATGCTCTCGAAAGAAAAGAGATAGGACTAGAAAGCACATTATCTAGAAGATGAGGGCTAGAAAACACACTATCTGAAAGACGAGGGCTCAAAGACTCACTCGAAAGGAAAAAGATAGGGCTGGAAAGCCCACTATCAAAGTGATTAGGGCTCAAATGCACACTCAAAGGAAGAGATAGGGCCTGAAGACGCACTCTCTGAGAGACGAGGGCTATAAAACGCACTCGAAAAATAATAGATAGGGCTAGAAAGCGTACTATCTAGAAGACGAGGGCTTAAAGATGCACTTAAAAAGAGGTAGGGTTAGAAATTGCACTACCCGAAAGATGAGGGCTCAAAGACACATTCGAAAGGAAGAAAATAGGGCTCAAAAGCACACTCGAAAGGAAAAAGACGGGGTTAGAAAGCGCACTAAGTGGTGATGAGTGATTATTTATTAAGTATAGTTTTAATTTGAATATTGTTAGGTTCTTGGATGTATAAGTGTCATGAACCAAATTAATTGTAAGATTAACAAATCAAATAATTGTTGAATTGCAGTTATTATGAAATTCAATCTAATTTCATACAACATGTATACAAGAAGTAATGCATCATGAATCTTATAAGAACCCTTCAAATATGCACGAGGAGATTTGGCTACTGGAATTTCATTGGTTGTGGTGATTTGGCTATTGGAACTTTTTAGCCATTTTATTAGTTGTTGCGGTTCTAAAATGCGACATTTACTTGATCTTGTGGTTTCTAATTATGACTTTTTTTATATGTCACGGTTCCCAATCGTGACTTTTTTATATGTCGCGGTTTTCAATTGTGATTTTTTAATATATAGTGGTTTTGAAATGCAAAATTTATTTGATGTCGCATTTTCAATCGCAACTTCTTTATATATTGCGTTTTGGAACGCGACAATCCCAAATCATGTTATTTTACTAAATATTTTTGCAGTTATGCTATTTTATCAAATTTCTTAATTTTCTATGCTAATAGCCTAAAATCTCCACTTTTTTTTTGTTTCTATTATTGAAACACGCGAATGATACATGCAACTTCATATACTATACTATTTTCTTGATTAAGTTATCCATAATATTATTTTTTTAATATTATATTTTAAGTGATAATTTAATAAAAAACCATTTTTTTTTATTTTTTTTATTTAGTACTTGACATTAAATTAGTTTATATGACATGACATATCCATTTAGCACTATATTATTTTTTGTTTTTTAACATATTTTTTAAATTATTTTTTCTTGTTAATATTTTCAATGGTCTTAGATAATTTTACTATACTAATATTAAAAATTTAATATATTTTTAATTAAAAAGTAATATATTTAAACAGGACATAAAGTTGGCACACCAATTTAAATATTTCGATTTAAAACATGTAAATGCGCTAAAATTATATTATATTATAAAAAATATTTAAAAATATATTAAAATAATATTTTTATTTTTAATATTAACATATTAAAATAATAAAAAATATTATTTTTTTAAATAAAAATTTCAAAAATCACGGTTGACAATGCTAAACGGTGCCAAAGAAAAAAAAATCACAATAATATTTAAAAGGTGTTTGAGAGTGTGGTAGCCGTTGCGGTTCAAAATATTTTTTCACTTAAAAATAATTTAAAATAATATATTTTTATTTTAAAAAAATTATTTTTAATATTAATTTATAAAATAATTTTAAATATATAAATAATTTTAAATATTTTTTTAAAACTTTTTTTAAAAATATAGTTTAAAGCGCATTCACAAATAATGACAAGCACGCAACAGAGGCCAAGTTAATTTGTGGGGATGTGTGCAAAATGAAACTGCTCTTTCTCTCGCTTTCCTTTCCATTTCCTTTCCTTGCTTTTTCTCCATTACCGTTTCAAGCTCTGACTTAGATCACTCACTGTCAGACACGCACACACTAATAAAATCCCTTCAAGTCTCTAGCAAGTAGCAAGGTTTCGTTCTGGTTAGGGTTGCTTTGTTTTTCTTCATTTCTGTAATTTTCATGGCAGCAGCTGCTCTCTAATGTCAAACCCACTGGGACTGGGAGAGCTCTCCTTCTTGAGAGAGCCCTTTGTTCTTGTTTTCTTTCTTATTGTCAAAAACTTCTTTGATGTGATCACTGTGACACTGATTTGAGATCAAATAATCTGAAGTTTGGATTTTTGCTCTCTTTCAAAGCTGCTGGTTTTGGTGGTTTTTTTTTTTTTTAAAGCAGTAGTTGGGGTCTTTTCTTGAAACTAAAAACAAACGCAGAGGTTTCTCACAAAATTACACACTCAGATTATGTGTCTGTTCATAGTATTACATATGTATTGTTCTTAACGTATGCAAAAGAAGAAGAAGAAGAAGAAGAATTCCATCTTTCTTTTTGTTTAAGTTTCAAGATTCTTCTTTGTTAAGCTCAAATCATACTGTTCTTTTCCTTTCTCCTTTCTTATGTCTTGCGAAGAGGAAGGGAACCAAAGAATCTAAAACCCCATAAAGAAAGCAGACACCTCCTGATTCCTTTATTTCTCTCTGTGTTTGATTATTTATTTTGTGGTGGAAATGGCCATGGAAGTGGCCCCTCTGCACCGAGAGAGCAGCAGTAGTGGGAGCATAAACAAGCACCTTACTGATGATGGGAAGTATGTTCGGTACACAGCAGAGCAAGTGGAGGCTCTTGAAAGAGTTTATGCGGAGTGCCCTAAGCCCAGCTCTTTGCGTAGGCAACAATTGATTAGAGAGTGCCCCATTTTAGCTAATATTGAGCCGAAGCAGATCAAAGTCTGGTTTCAAAATCGCAGGTTAAGTTAAAAAGAAACTAAAATTACTTAAATCATTTACTTCGACTTTTATTTTGATTCAATTTTTGGGTGATCAGGTCTTAGAGGGGCTGGATTAACAGCATTTAATAAAGAAGTTGTACACTTTGACATTAAATGCATTGATGCCAAATAATTAAGTTTCATTAAGTATCAGATTGGTAAATTAAAGAGTACAACCAGGGTAGCTTTTTTTTTAAAAAAAAAAAAATTAGGTGGGAGAAACACTACATCTTTTCTGCAATTTGAATTTTGTTTGTTTGCAAGCTTCTTCCCTTTTGCTATTAGTATAAACCTTCCTCAATTGGGTCATGATTTCACACTGGATTTATGTGCTTCCATTCATAGGATGCATTAGTTTGTATGAGTCACTCCAATATGGGTTTTTGATAAGTTGAAGTTGGGATGTGTATAAAGAGATCACATTGTTAATTTCTTCTGGGGATGAAGGGGTTTCCTGGGACACTGAGAGAAGTTGGGTGCTGTTTGAATGTGCAGGTGTAGAGAGAAGCAGAGAAAAGAGTCCTCAAGACTCCAGACTGTGAACAGGAAATTGACAGCAATGAATAAGCTGTTGATGGAGGAGAATGATCGCCTTCAAAAACAGGTGTCACAGCTGGTGTGCGAAAATGGTTTCATGCGGCAACAACTGCAAACTGTAAGTCTCTGATCATGGTCTTTTATTTGTAAATTGTTGTTTCCATTCATTCATTACGATGATCCATATTGCAAATTGGGTAGTGCTGGGGATGATATTGGAATATACGTTTGGCATGATGACCCAAAGTAACTTTAACTAACACTTCTGGGTGGTTCCAACTTTGATGGTTTTACCATGTGTCACAGATTTTGCGGTGTAGAAGGTGCATTTTATCTGTGTTAATGATGTTCTAATCTATGTATGATTTTTGTTGCAGCCTGAGGCCCTAGCATTAACTCTAGTCTAAACAAAGCCAACTTCCAGGGGAAGGAAAAATTATAGTAACTACATATCATTATTAGCATTATGTACTTTTCTTCATACCAGCTAGTAATTTTAAACTTATTATGTGCCTCTATTTTCTTGTCACATTTTCTTCCCATGTTTGGTCATGCTCCGCTTGGTGCTTAATTAGTTGTAGCACCAATAGTATGTTTTTGCTGTTTTGTAAATGTAGTTCTAACTGAGCTCCATGAATTAAGCATTTGATGTAATCTTATTTGCTTTCCTTCATTCTTGGACATGATTTATTTAAGTTGATATTGGTACAGGCACCAACAGCAACTGATGCAAGCTGTGACTCTGTGGTTGCCACTCCACAACATTCACTAAGAGATGCCAATAACCCTGCTGGGTAATCACAGTTACCTGGATCTCTTTTCCATTTTGTTTGTTTGTGGTTAGCCGAATGCTTATTTGTTGGTGTGCCATCCAACTAATATCATGGTTTTTTTTTTCAGACTCCTCTCAATAGCTGAGGAGACCTTGTCAGAGTTCCTTGCAAAGGCCACAGGAACTGCTCTTGAGTGGGTCCAGATGCCTGGAATGAAGGTTTTTTGTTTTCTATATATGTGTGTGTGTGTGTGTGCACGCGCATCTATTCCACTGGTCTTTTAGTTGATAGATTTTCTTTATACACCTTTTCTATCTGAATGAATCATTTAAATTTGTCGGCAGCCTGGTCCGGATTCGATTGGGATTTTTTCCATTTCACAAAGGTGCGGTGGAGTGGCAGCAAGAGCCTGCGGTCTTGTAAGTTTAGAGCCTAAAAAGGTATTCACACTCATATCTGTAAATAATTTAAGTTGTTTCTTGACATTGATTACTGGCTGCTTGTTTTAATGTGGTATATATATGCTATATGAATTTTTTTTTTCAAAATATATGACAGATTGCAGAGATCCTTAAAGATCGTTCATCTTGGTTCCGTGATTGTCGGAACCTTGAAGTTTTCACTATGTTTCCTGCTGGAAATGGTGGAACAATTGAACTAGTGTACAGTCAGGTAATCAAGAATGGATAAAGGCTTGATTTCCTCTGCTATTCTTTATGGATTTCTACGCTATTTACCAGAGCAGCTAAAAGTTGAAATTGGTTTAGATATATGCTCCAACTACTCTTGCTCCAGCACGGGATATGTGGACTCTGAGATACACTACAAGTTTAGAGAATGGCAGCCTTGTGGTACACATGTCTTCTATAGTTCAGCTCATTCGTATAGATTAATTCTTGATTGACAATTCAGCTTTAGTGTCATGATCAACGCTGTATTCAGCTTTAGATGTCTCATTTGTACATCTTATATTAAGGTCTGTGAGAGATCACTTTCTGGTTATGGTGCTGGCCCCGATGCAGCTGCCGCTGCCCAGTTTGTGAGGGCTGAAATGCTTCCTAGTGGCTATTTGATAAGGCCATGTGAAGGAGGGTCAATTATCCACATCGTGGATCACCTGAATCTTCAGGTACAGTTTTAGACAGTTGGCATTATATGTCTCTTCATAAGTCAGAGGTAATTCTTTCATATTTTTTCCAGGCATGGAGTGTGCCTGAGGTGCTTCGACCACTTTATGAATCATCAAAAGCAGTGGCACAGAAAATGACCATTGCGGTGAGTGGGTTCTTACTGCAACCATCTTTCATAAAGCAGTATCGTAAGGACTCAACTATCTCTGCTTTTTATTTATTTATTTACTATTCTTATAACAGGACTTATCCTCAATAAGAATTCTTATCTGATCAATTTTTTGCATGGGATTCAGGATGCAATAATTTGAGTTTGTTTTAAATTGTTACTTGATTTGGTTGAGATGCCTTATATGCCTGTGAAATTGGAGGCTATTGCTCTACTAGTCGAAAATTAGGAACCTTTTCTTTTTCGTTTCTTTTTCAAATGTGGGCATAGTTCCTCTATTGTTAAACGTTATTATATTGATATGTGGAGTGTTTATTTATTGGTCCGCTGTGTATGGAGTTACAGCTTTCATGGATAAGACAAGTTTCAACTCTATAGTACTGATTATCTGGTTGCTTTCAAGGCACTGCGTTATGTCAGGCAGGTAGCTCATGAAACCAGTGGTGAGGTGGTGTATGGTTTGGGCAGGCAACCAGCTGTTCTGAGAACCTTTAACCAAAGATTAAGCAGGTACTATGACTGTGTCTGTTAATTTAAGTGGTTTTCTTGCGAAGACATTCATGTGGACCAAATCAATGTGTATTTGATCATTCAAGGTGTGCATATGGATGATTTAATTGTATATTTGTGTTCCATGTCAACTTCATGTAGAGGTTTCAATGATGCCATCAATGGGTTTAATGATGATGGCTGGTCACTGATGAATGCGGATGGAGCTGAGGATGTAATAATTGCAGTTAACTCAACCAAGAATTTGATTGGTGCTAATAATTCTGCTCATTCTCTTTCGTTCTTGGGAGGGATTCTTTGTGCGAAAGCTTCCATGCTACTGCAAGTAAGTTTTGAAACTATGATCACAAATTTTCTATTGCCTATTGAAACAATAAAGAAATATTTTGAGGGTAATTGTTAACTACATTCTTCTGCATTTCCAGCAAACCCTGAATAAGCAAGCTTGTTTAATAAAGTACATTTTCTGATCAATTTAATATTTTGCCATGACTTTGACGTTGCTTATAGTTTTCATCATATTTACTTTCAACTTTCTATTTGTTCTTACTTCTGAAATCTGGATTTACAACAGAATTATTTTCAGGATATTCACCTGATGCTCTGTGGCTTTTTAACCTTCTTGCTATGTATGGACAGTCTTTAAGTTCAAAATTTCCTTTTCAAAAGATGCCAAATTTTGGTTTACTGGTTTTTGACAAAGAGGAAATCTTAGTTTGCCGTATGGAGTTAAAACTTTGGAGGGAAAATGTTAAAAGAGAGAGCATTTAAGGGTGAAGTGTTAAGTGTTTGTTAGGAATTGAAAAAATTAGGACTCATATTGGGTCTCAATTTAAATCAAATCAATATTACAATGAAGTTTTATCTTAAAAAAATCAAATAATATTATTTGTAGTTCGAAATTGGATGTGGAATAAAAAAAGAATAAATATTAAATTAAAAAAGAGAGGAAAAATCATGAAAACCAAAAAATTTTCCTCCAAAATTTCCTTACCTCTCTCCAAACCTTGAAAATTTCCTCCCCCCAAATTAATACCAAACAAAAGTAAAGGGGGTGAAAAGTTT
>Ga0307510_10007812_pt1 | contig 12754 bp, 6 predicted proteins | sample 12_EM_MG_FD_207224 | JGI IMG/M metagenome (GOLD analysis project Ga0307510, IMG submission 207224) | Populus trichocarpa ectomycorrhiza microbial communities from riparian zone in the Pacific Northwest, United States - 12_EM | ecosystem: Host-associated > Plants > Roots > Unclassified | place... | reverse complement strand
AGACGCGCCGGTTCCAAACGAGAACATTCCCGCTCCGGTCAACACACGGATTCTTTCACCCCCTCCCGCACCCGTCCCCATCCCTAAACCGCGTTCGTCGAACTCGGCTAAAGTATTGAATCCTCCAAGACTCTTTAGCCCTCCCCCGCGGCCTTCTACGCCACCGAGGCACGTTGCCGAGCCCGACTTATCCAAGTTCTCACATGGGCCCCCGCGTCCATCAAAACCTGTATCTAGGACGCGCATCGCTCTCGCAACGGACGTGTGGACAGATGGCGGAAGGGCAGATCTATTAGGATTAGCTTTAGAACAACATGGCATCCAGCATGCAACACCGATGGAGAAGGCAGTTCGAAGAGGTTTGGAAGTGAGCCCTCGGAAGTCTGGGGGCATTGGCAAAGAGATTCGATATGCGAGGTAAGCTTTCGGTTTTGAAAGTTGCATCGTCTAATGTCCTGATTTGCATAGCGGGGGACTGGCGGAGCAAGCGTCACAAGTGATTAAGAAGAAGACCACGGCACTCTCACTCTGGCGGAAGAGCGCACCGTCGTCAGAGACTGCGAATATGTTTGTGCAGGTCGAGGAGATCATCAGTGTACCGAAACCGCCTGGTCAACGAGGGAGGACGGGCATGGTGTTATGTCTCGCACGTTGCCGGGCCAGAGCCGAGGGCTCAACCTTCCTCATTTTGTTTTCTGTGCCCGCGCACGACGCACAGAATGCCGGGATGGCTGATCTGAGGGTGGGGTGCAGAGTCGCATTGTGGGAGCCCTTGCTGGAAGTGTCGTCTGGAGAGTACCTTTGTTCTCGGTTTGTCGTAGTGCTGTAATAGATTAAATCTGTCGTGCTTTCGCCTTTTCACTCACATCAATTGCGTGCGAGTTCGAGTATGTTCTCTGCCCTTCGTCTTTCTCCTCTGCACAGTGCTTAAAACTCCCATCAAGCCTCAAATCGGCTCTGCCTCCCTCCAGTTCAGCAAGCTTACACCCTGAATCGGTACCTTGCATGGTATGTCCCCTCAAGAGGTCGAAGCTGCCTTTCGCCCTCGCGGACGCTCCAATACCAACAGTTTTCCCAACTTTCCATGGCGGCGCCGTAATGACCCCCCATCGAACCCCCTCCCGACCGCGCCAGAGCCAGCGCTATCCGTCGAGGAGATGATCGCAGCCCTGACTCCACCCGCCGTCCCCTCCCTCGCCACCGCACGCGCACTCGCGGCCGCCCTCGCAAACCCATCGAGCATCCAGCTCTTCTCCCTGGCGCCGATCCTAGCCGCCCTCTGCACGGCCGATGCGCCCGCGTCCCTCCGCGCAGCGGGCTACGACATCCTCACCGCCTTTCTCGAGCGCATCCCCGCGCCCGTCCTCAGGGCCTCCGACCGCCTCGCCCTCTTCTCGCTCTTCCCCGTCCGCGGGCAGAACGCGTGGCACCCCGACGTCTGGGAGGCGCGCTTCCGCGCCTTTACCGCCTTCACCAAGGGCGGTGCCGAAATCGCGGGCATCGAGCCCCAGCTCCTTGAGATGCTCCAGACCTGGATCGACGCCGCATTCAACGGCCTGCTCGCGGCAGGCGGCAGCAGCGGCGGCCTCATCATCACTATCTCCGCTGCAGAGCGTGCCGAGAGGGAACGCAGCGTCGACATGCTCGGTCCCTTCTTGACCGTCACCACTTCAAGGCTGGAGACGCTCGCGCGGCTGAGCGAACCCACGATCGGAAGCGTCCTCGACTTCTTTGGCGGATTGGTCGAGCGAGCGCTTGCGCTGCCCAGCGACCCGTTCCCCCTTTCTGCATACGCCAGTCCGGACATCCATCAGGGATCGCATCCGCCCACGCCCACCACCCGCACCGCACAAACCCACCGACGACACCACTCCTCCGCTTCGCTCCCCCTCGCTTCGCCCGTGCCCCCGTCACCTCTCGGTCCCGCACCTCGCCGCCCCGCAGACATCGCCGTCGGTCTCTACCTGGACCATCTCGATGCCCAAGCGCGTTATCTCAGTCCGATCCACCTCAAGACCATCATCCCGATGCTCTTCCGCTGCCTGGCCTCGTACGCGAGCCAGCTACCCAGACTCTCCCTGAGCTCGAGCGACCAATTCGACACCCAGTTCCCCCTCGAGCGTCACATCGTCCAAGTCCTCGATCCGATCCTGAACGGGCCCTACACCGCCAGCTGCTTCATCATCCTCCGCCAGCACCTGCAACCTCGCACCGGCGCGGGACTCGCCGCGTGGCGCGTGGGCGTGCAGACCGCCACGGGTGCCTGCCGCACGCTGCGCATCTACGTGCGTCGCGCGCTGTGCACTCGCCTCGCGAGGTCGTACATCTCCCGCATGAGCGCAGACTCGTACACGCACAGCGGCGCCCTGGGCCACATCAGCCTCGAACAGGGCCTCATGGAGCGAGCGTGGGCCAAGGACGAGTTCACGCGCGGGGACCTCGGCAAGGTCGGCCGCATGTTGCGCAGGGCCGCCGAGGCGTGGGTGAGCGTGCAGCCCGAGGCGGACGGCGGGTCGGACGCCGAGAGGGAGGACGTCCTGTTGGAGATCGCGGGCGCGCTGAGGGACATCTTTCAAGAATACGACGAACGGGCAGACAGCTTTGATGTCGAGGTCGGCGAGGACGAGACGAACGTCGTCGGTGAGACCTTGCTCGTTTTGGCGCGCTACATAAGTCCTCTCCGGTCCGTTCAGCCTCTATCCCCCCCTCTTTTATTCAGTGCTAATTCTGTTTTGTTAGAAATATAGAGGGAAATTTGTTCATCGTGCCGCTCGCGCGTCCGAGTGATGCCCCAACGCCATTCCTCAAGACGTTGTCCGCCCTCTTGTCCAGAGATCACGCCACCACTCCTTGCAACCCGTGCCTATCGACTATCCTCCTTTCCATCGCGGGACATCTCATCGATGCGGATACTGCAAATATCATTACAATCATGTTTGAGCGCGGCGACCTCTCCCCCATCGCACACGACTGGCTCGCGAACTGGTCGTCGATACTCGGCCTGCAAGAGATAAGCTCGGTCGCGCGGCCCCTCACGCGTGCTGCGCTCCTCGAGGCGCTGCAAGCGGTGAGCGCGACGGTGCGAGACGTGCCCATGCACAGACAACCCCTCGCGGATCTCGTCATGGACTTTTGCGTGCGGCAGGACTACCACAAGGGCGAGCGCGACGGGTACGAGGTCGTGTGGAACATCCTCGCGGACGAGCTGGTGCTTCGCACGATCGAGGCGCAAGAGAAGGAGAAGGACACGACGAACGCGGAGGATGCGGACAGGGTGCTGGAAGAGACGCTGACCACGCCCATGCTCGACTTGCTGAAAACGACCGCGGCGGACGGCGACGACGTCGACGGTGAACCCCTCACGGCGGGGCATTTGCAGACGAGCACGGCCTCGTCTGGTGGCAGTGCCCCCCTCGTCGGTTCTGGTATCGGGTCGTCGAACATATCGCCCGTGATGGCCAGAGGACAATTCGATTATCCCGGGGTACAGCGCGACAGGGACAGGAGCGGGGAGTCCTCCACCATCCCCGGCGTCATGTCGATCATCTCCTCATTCGCCACCGGTGGCTCGTTGGGAACCGCAACCACAGCGGGACGTTCGCAGGCGGCCCAAGGGACGCCGCGCGCAGACGACTCGTCTTCCGTGAACATTCCCTTGTCCTCTGCCCCGGAGCCTCCCGGGATGCCCGCGGCCCTGGGCGCCGTCGTCGCCCTGGTGCACATCTTTGCCCAACTCGCCTTCACGCCCTACTCGCTCTCCGACCGCAACCGCGCGCTCGCCGTGCGCGTCTTCCGCATCCTCGTCGACCTCGTCTCCACCGCCAAGTCCGCCCGCGCCCGCCTCGCCATCCTGCAGTTCTTCTTCCGCCTCCGCGTCGACCGCGACCACAGGCTCTACTCGGTGTACGGCAGGTACGACCGGTTGGGCAGCATCGCCGCGCTCGCGGGTCTCATCGGCAGGGTCGGCCTGGCGGACGTCATCCCGCCCCCGGCCAACGGTGGTGTTGGCAACGAGCCTCCGCCGCCTCCGGCCCACGAGGAGCAGCCTGCCGTCGATCCACAAGAGATTCTCAGAGCTCGCGCGCGTGCCCCTGAGCGTAACGGGCGGCACGCGTCCCGCGGACGCGAGGCGCGGACCTCTCGTTCGACGTCCAGTCGGAGCCGCTCGAGGGTACCCAATCGCCAGGTGACAGGAAGTGGTGGTGTTCCCTCTTCTTCTGTGGAGAGCAGCAGACCTCGGAAGCCCATCTGGGCCGTTCCCGACTCGCTGCCGTTCACCATTCCAGAGTCTGACACCCCCTCGGACGGACTGATCTCGTACGACCCGCACGGGCCCGGCAACCGCATCGTCCTGCCCGTCTCTTCGCTCCTCCTCGCGATCGTCGACATCGTCACCAAAGAAAAAGACTGGGAGATCCTATCGTACGTGCTTTGCCACCTCCCGACGCTCCTCGCGAACAAGCACTTTTTCTGCGGCCCCAAGTCCCGCGCGGCCATCTCGAAGCTCTTGATCACGCTCTGCGGCAAGATCTCGCAGGGCGACTTGGGATCGGGCGTCACGAACTGGCCGACAGGCTTGAAGCCACGCGACGCGCAGGGCCTCGGATGCTACTCGCTCTCCGTCCTCATCAGCTACCGCCGGTGCTTCGAGCCCGCGCGGCAACACGTCCTCGTGGAGGTCCTCATCGCCGGGCTGAGCGGCCAGCAGTCGACGATCAAGGCGTGCCTGCAGGCGCTGTCGCTCTCCGCTTTCGAGCTCCCGGACTCTGTGAAGCGCTTCTTGCCCAGCATCCTGGCCAAGCTGTCGCAGATCATGACCAACGCGAGCATGGCCGTCCACATCATCAACTTTCTCGCCGTCGTCGGCTCGCTGCCTCACCTGTACGCCAACTTCACCGAGGCCGACTTCAAGCTCGTGTTTGGCGTCGCGCTGCAGTACCTCCGCTTGCACAACAGGCCCGAGGTCTCGTCCTCGTCGCCCGAAACGTCGTGGGCGCTGTCCCAGCATCTGCGCGTCATGTCGTACTACATCGTCTACCTGTGGTTCCTCGCCCTCAAGCTCGTCGACCGCCCCAAACACGTCAAGTACATCACCCGACAACTCCTCCTGGCGAACGGCGGACAGGACGACATCGACGAACCGGCGGAGGTCTGCTTCGATTGGCTCGCGCGGTACACGTACGCCAGCGCGGATCCCCGGCCGGCCAACTCGATGCTGAATGACATCGTGACGAGCCCGGTCACCCACCACCAGAACGACGCCTCCTCGCCCGAGGCCGTCACGGAGAAAACGTGGATCGTGGGCAACGCCGTCGTCACGATTCGCGCGCTCCCCAGGACCGGATGGGTCGAGGTCACGGCGCGGCGCGCGTCCGGCCTGACGCGCATCTTGGCCCGGATCGAGAACGTGCCCATGGTCGGACCGGGGGAGGTCGATCCCGACGTCGTTTCGGTTCCTGCGATGCTGGCCATGGACCACGAGTCGCTCGGAGAGGAAAACGAATTGTACCAGGTGCGCGCGTTTCCCGTCTCTTTGTGTCAAAGTCGTGCTGCGAGCCCACCCGTATTTTTTTTTGCCGCCGCAGGATATTGTACGGACATTTTACCCCCCTAAAACGGAGGAGTCGGAAGAGGCGCCTCCTCCCAGGCCGGATCCAATCACTGGTTACGTCTGGCAACGATCCGCACCTTCTCAGCGGCGGAAAGAAGTCGCCATCGATCCGTCCTTTTTCGCGTTGCAGCTGTCGCAGTACGGTCGCAAGGTCGGTCAAAGGAGAAGCAAAGTGGTGGACATGTCCGGTCTCCCCGCCTTTTTCCGTAGCCTGGACCGTATGCCCGTCATCGACACGCACAAAGTCGGAATCATGTACGTCGCGCCTGGCCAAACGCACGAGCGGGACATCCTGGGCAACAACCACGGTTCGCCGGCGTACACGCGCTTCCTCGAAGGGCTCGGGCGGCTGATCAACCTGCGCGGTCAAGTGGACGTGTACGCGGGTGGGCTCGACCCGGACGAGGACGGCGAGTACGCGTACGCGTGGTGGGACGACATCGGGCAGATCCTGTACCACACCGCGACGCTGATGCCGAACCACGAGCACGACCCGCACTTTGACAACAAGAAGCGGCACATCGGGAACGACCTCGTGCGGATCGTCTGGAACGACTCGGGCGTCCCTTATCGCTTCGACACGCTCTCGACGCAGTTCCAGTTCGTCAACGTCGTCGTCGAGCCGCACTCGCTCGGCGCCATCGCAGCCTTCTCGAACAGCCTGCACGAGAACGAGTACTTCCGCGTGATCGTCCAGCGCGCGCCCGGCATGACCGAGTTCTCCCCCATCGGCAACTTCAAACTTATCTCGGCGGAGAACCTCCCGTTGCTCGTGCGCCAGCTCAGTCTGATCGGCGACTGGTTCGCCTCGGTCTTCCAACACACGCAGGGCGACACCGCCCAGGTGGAGTTGCAGACCAACTGGCGCGCGCGCCTGCAGGCCATCAAGCGCTTTCGCGCGCAGATGCCGCCCGCGCCGGAACCAGAGGACGGAGAAGGGTTTTTGCTGCATGAGTCTTCGCGTGATTTCACGGTAGAGTTCTGATACTGTACCAGGACGTTATCCAGTTGCCCCCATACAAACACTATCCCAAAAAACCCAATTTCGTGCGTAGAGTCTACTTTTTTTTCTCATCCCAGATGGGCTATCATTATCTCTCGCTCTGGTTCTACTTGCTTGGTTAGTACTTTTTCGAATGCCTGCACTTCTACCGAGTCGTTGTTCTTTTCTTCCTTTCACCCCATTTGTATTGTATCACCATTTGGAGCAGTTTGCGCATTGTTTCTTTACATCTTCTCTTTCGATCTGTACAGGGCATTAATACCCCAAACAACAAGCTTTAGGCAATCGGTCTAACCAATAAAGTACTGAGACTTGATGAAAAACTAAAAATATGGTACAGAACTACGCGAGTAAATCATGTTAGATCGATAACCTCGGGCTCGACAGTAGCTGTAATAGCGGGGGCAGGGACCGACCGTTTCTGCACACCAGTTCGCGAGCGCGCTATCAACAGGGGTGCCACCGGCGCCAATAGGCCTTCGAGACCGCCATCACATTCATCATCGCCCTCATCGTCAGAATCGCTGGAAATCGATATGACCGAGGTCTCTGATGCCCGCCGCAGTTGGATGGGGCTCTCAGGAAGCTCATCGTCGTCCGGCAGCGTAGGTTGCACCGAGCGCTGCCGTTGCTTCGTCCACTGCGGGCTTTTTCTGCGGACCTTGGAAGGCGAAAGCGAGGAAGACGGTTGTCTCGAGGGACGCTTTGCGAGACTTGAAGAGTCATGCCTAGGTGACAGAGTGGCGCTGTGCGCGTGGTCCGCCAATGTGCGTGATTGAGCTTGTCTGAGGGGGTGCAATACAGGAAGTTCGCCAGACATTGCGTCTGGGTCGTCGCTGGACTCTTCCTCTTCTTCGCGTACTACCGGTTCCGGTCTCTGTTGCAGCTGTGCCCGCGGACTTGAAGCAGGCGGTGTGGTCGGTATTGAATAGAGCAGGTGGTCACATGCATAGCTATTGGGAGTCGTCGGTCTGCTCAGGTCGCGATCACTTTCGCTCGATTCCTCTTTTTCGAGGGCTATTGGGAACGGTCGCAGCGCACGAGGATGACTGAAAGAAGGTCTGGGTGGCGTAGTCGGTGTCCGTGCCTTGCTGCTAGTGGTGTTTACGTAGAGATTCAGATCTAGACCCTGTAGCACTTTGGAAGGTGACGGAAGATGATTTTTGAGCGTCTTCGAAGGTCCGGGAGAGCCATCTCTGTCGTCGTCATCAGATATGACATCCAGGATTCCTTGTGGGCTCTCTTGAATACGGGTGGAATGGGAAGAATCAGAAAATAGGCCATTGATCACGGGCACTACAGCAGCACCGGGTTTCTCAGGAAGGGCTGTTGGCAAACGATCGTCTTGCGATGAGGTGGTGGGGAGAGGTCGCGAGTGACGTCCCCGTGGTAGAGGTGATGTCCGTCCCTCTGACTCTTCCGACGAGCTGACATTGAGGTCAAAGCATTCCTCATCAGCAGAGGCGCGTGCCGCCTCGACAGCCTTCTTCGACGCCGGCGCAGACCTTCCTTTCCCCTTAGCCTTCGGTGCTGCTCGCGCCGTACCCCTCGGCACTTTCGACTTGGACTTCTTGGCACGCTTTACCTCGAGGGCCGTTTCGTACTGCTCAACCAAATCGGGGAGCACATATCCCACCATGCACGCTGGCATCCACACGCGCAGGTGGCTGTCAGGCTCCGGTGGTGGGCCGCCACCACGGCGTTTCTTTCTTCCTTTCGTCCCCTCGCCACCACCCTCATCGTCAACCTCGTCACTATCTTCCGACTCTGAGGGTAAGACGTCATAAGTGGTGTCCGCGGGCTTTCTGAGACCTTGAATTCCAGCGGATGCAAGACACACGAGTTGTGCAGGCGCGATCTCGAGCCGATATTCAAGGATACCATCGGTGTAAGCATGCATCCGTGACCCATGGATCTTAACGATGAGGTCCTTGAGAATGCCATCTTCGTCTTCGCCATCTGATCTGAGAGCCATAGACGAGAAGTGTCGTGCAAGCTGCTTCGACGGTGTCCCCGGAACATCTTGGTGAGACGATTCCTGCTCTCCGGTAGGTATGCTCGGGGCCCTGGCAGCCTTCGTGTCGGCCCCGAGTGCCGAGTGGCGCAGAGCGCGAAGGACCATGCTCGGCCATAACACGGTGCGAAATCGCTTTATTATGGTATCCTTGAGGCCCCATTCGAAATGCAGCTCGCAAACCTGGGCAAGCTTTCCGAGGTCAGGCTCGCGATCCCAGCGGGGCGGCGTGTGTGTCCGCCGCGCTCCAGCGTCCGTCGCGCTCGTGATCGGATTCGTGTACGAGAGCAGGACATCGATGTCGGGAAACGAGTCTGGGATGACTTTGGCCAAGGAGGGCTTCTTGGAGCCGAGGTGTCCACGCGAGTTGGTGCGTAGCTCGTTGCGCAGACTTTCACGCCATCTGGCGAGAAACTCGGGGAGCTCGTCACGGGTGAGAGATTGGGCGGCCTCGAGGAGTTCATCACCGAGATCACTTTTTGCAAGCCCGTGAGCAATTCCCGGTCCGCAGCGCGAGAGACCGGCAGGGTGATAATCACCACCAGAGAGAAGTCCGATGAGAATAACTCCACCGCGAGTGAGCTGGACAGAGGGATGTGCGAGGATGTCGGCCGAAGTATAGATTGTCGAATGGTTGCCGTCCACACGACCGTCTGCATTTTTGGTGGCGTGCTTATTGTTTCCGGTGAGATTGACGCTTGGGCTATAGTGGGAATGATATGGTGTGAATGGTAGTACAGATTGGGCGTACGTGTAGAAGTCCCTACGCACTTGCGAATGACCGTTTTGGCGCCAAACAAGAAGTTGTCAACGTCGTCTGACAGGATAGCGTCGATGACACCTATGCTATTCAAGTGGGCCAACTCGGCTTCTGCCTCCCCAGGGGCCTTCACGAGGCAAGACAAGCACTCAGCAGAAGGACACTAAACGACCATAGGCAAGCGCACCATTCTCCACTCAAAGCCAAACGCCTCAATCATACCCTTTATGCTATCGACGAGCCAATGCTTTTCTCCAGAGATTCTCTTGCCACGCTTGACCTTGGGGCGCTTGGGGCCGTCGAAGACAAAGAGCGGGAGAAAGGGAGCGTTCATGAGGCGGGCGCAACGAAAAAACAGGGTTCGCAATTCGGGATTTTCGCCTTCTCTTCCGTAAGCGGCATGAAAAAACCAGATGGAGGCATCGATTCCAATGCGGAGACCCCTGAGATTGGCAGGGTTCGCCTCGAAACCGTCAACGACTGCGAGGTGTGTGAGAGATCGCAGTTTACTAGCTGGTCGAAGAATCTGCGAGAGTTTCAATGAGCGCTAGACCATGGAAAAAAGCTGGAGGGATGCATACTTCCCAAAGGCCTGTTACACCCATCCCCGAGCCCGTGCAACTGTCTAATCGCGACTCGAACACGACGCGCGACGGACTTGGCCCGCGTCTCAATCACGTGATTATCTACATGACACATCATGTGAGTTGGCACGTGCACGTATGGTGACGCCGTGGTTGTGGCCCGAACCAGCTCAAGCCACAGCAACACTATGCACGTACGTCTTGATTGACATGTCAATTTGAATTGAATTCGAGTATTCTTCGAGTAAAACAGGTTTATTCGTGGCACGAATAAACCTGATTTACTCGAAGAAAATGGGGCCCGGGGCGACCACATAAGACAAATGTTGGAAACTGTTCCAGACTGGCAGTCTCGAACCAAATGTTGCCATCTCTCTCCAGGAGTCCTTGCCGACCAATTCTCCCCTTCATCGAATAAACCACTTTCGCACTTTTACGCCTCAGTCTAGTATTTCGCAATGCCTCACGTCTTCGTCTCACTTCAACTTGCCTCGCGGTTTCTGTCACTCAGAAAAATGTTTCAAGGACTTGCCCATTGGATCCTTGCCCTCAGAAACCTACGGGCCATCTCCTCCAACCTTATTCCCGCTCTTCCCCCCCCTCCACCCTTTCCGACACTCGATGCTCCAACGGTTATTTCTAGCCTCCCGAATGACTTTTTTATGCCTTCTGTCTCTTCTGTCTCTGCCTTGCCTGCTGCCTCTGCCGTCTCTGCCGTCTCTGTTGCCTCTGCCGAATTAATTGCCATCGAAAGCCAGCCTTCCTTTTTATCATCGCCTATCTCTGCATTCCAGTCTTCTCTTATGCTTGCCACGCCCAACCAATTGCCCATATATATTTTCATCCTGCTTTCTATCATCTCTGCCTCTCTCTTTTTCTTTTCAGCAAGTCTCTACTTCCATAACAACACTGCCAACATATCGTCCGCCTTCACACGCACATCAAGAATATTTGCCAAGCTATTCAGAACCAATCCGATTCCCTATCTCGTTCCCGCCTGCGTTCCGCCCATCTTCGCCCCTCTTCAATTGGTCATCTGCCTCATCTCTCTTCTAGTTTTACGAACTGGACTGGTGCGCATCCACTTATCTTCGCATTCGCATGTGGCTTATTGACCGGATTTCTAGCCCATGTTCCTGTTGTTTTTCACCATGACCTGGATCACGTTGATTCTTACCAGTGAGCAAACCAGGAATTCGGTACGGCCATTTCCCCGACGTGTTTTCTGCGAAGAAAATTCTCACCACGAGACTGTAGATCGTCACCTTCCCAGAGGAGTGGGGGATATGGACCGCTGAGGACACCCGGACGTCAACCATCATCGATACAATTTTCGAACAAATCATGCATAATGCCTCTGAATTCGACAATCTCGTTGCGATCAGCAATCTCTTGAACGAACACAACAAACGGCAAGGGGTTGCGTACTCTGCCATTACTTATTTGCACCCGCACCCGCACCCGCACCCGCACCCGCCAACTGAACCCAGCAATCACAAGTGGGGTTCCCAACAACGACCGGAAACGCGACCGAAGAAGCCGAAGGAGGACAAACCCCAGCCTATTCTCTCCAATTCCGCATATTCTAACACCCTCCGCCATCAGCTACATGTTTCACGTGCTCAAGAGGAGAGGGTACACGCCGACATACACGCCGCAGCTCGCTATACCGAGGTGGAGGCGACCGCATTCAAGTTACGCGCAGAACTCGCCACTGCCATGGACCGCGCTCAAACAATACAGGAACAATTGCAGAATCAGACAAAGCTCGCATCAAGCAAGGACCACATCATCCAATCGGTCACTGAAGAGTCGCAGATGGTCCAGACGAAATTGAAGGACGCAACAGACAAGGTTGTGCGTCTCGGTCTTAAACTGCGATCTGAGCGTATTCTTCGGCTTCGAGAAAAGGACAAACAATCGGACCAGCAATCCAGGATGCGGGATTGTCACGAAGCTGAGATCCGTCGTATCGCACAGGAAGCTTGGAATGCCCAAGAGAAGCTGGCGACGTTACATGACTTACAATCGCGAATTCGTACTGGTCAATACTCTCCCGTATATGGCGTTCTCCCGCCCCGAGCCCCATCCCCGACGCTTGAGGCGGTGCACACTGGTGAGTGTCCAACCTCACGAGGGATTCTACCTACTGATACACCACCAGTTAGCTCCGCCATCAATTCTGATTCTTCCTGGCCTACCAAAACGGCACAGGATCCTTCGCTCCACGATTGGGGAGATTCCTCGACCCTCCAAGTTGATCATCTGCTTCAAATCTCTGCCTGTTTTGATCAAGTATCCCACGTCGCGGAGTCACATGTAGCTACACTGGAAGAGCTCCTCCAGCGGATATGCCAGCTCGAATCCGAGCGTTCTCAGCATGTGATGCCACCAGATAACCATAGCCTAGGAAAGGAACTCACAGCCACCATGGAGAAGCTCCGCGTTACTGAAGAGGAGGTGCTCACTCTCCGTCGAAACCTCGGTCGGTCTAGAAAGGCGATGTGCGACATGGATGGTCACACGCGGGACGTCGGACATGAGTTAAACAAGTGTCAGGCAAAGTTGCGAGAAGCGGAAGACGAGCGGCGGGCCATGAAGAACAAATTTGCCGAGCGCCTGTGTCTATTGAGTGCCGAGCTTGACTCAACAAGGGCCCAGGTTGGGGCGTCACAATTAGAATGTTCGGAGGCCACATCCATATCAACCGCGCTGCAAGAGCGCATCAATGACTTAGAAGTCCAAGTTTCAACGCTGAAGCGCACAAGGAACTATCCCCCTA
>Ga0307510_10007811_pt1 | contig 12754 bp, 9 predicted proteins | sample 12_EM_MG_FD_207224 | JGI IMG/M metagenome (GOLD analysis project Ga0307510, IMG submission 207224) | Populus trichocarpa ectomycorrhiza microbial communities from riparian zone in the Pacific Northwest, United States - 12_EM | ecosystem: Host-associated > Plants > Roots > Unclassified | place... | reverse complement strand
CTGCCATACCCCTGGGCCAGTTGTGGTGTTCCAAGTTTCAACTACCTGCTTTGCTATTCATCTCTCCGCCGCAGGTCATGTACTGGTTTCTCGAGCAACCTGGATGTGCATTTGAATGCGCACGTACCGTGACGTGGCGTAAGTGCATTTGAGCGCAAGAAGTATCAGCAAAGCAAAAATAACCCACAAGTCGCCAGTGGTCAGGCCTAATATACGAATCGCTGGACGTCACTGGGAGGATCCTCGAATGACTCGAGAGTAAGCAGTACGTCGTGGATTTTTGTCTGGGAAGGAGTTGCCAAAATATTGCGATCTTCTTAGAGCATCGTTCATCAAGGCCCCTGTGACTAACTGTCAGTAGGACATGCGTTACGAATAGCTTACTGTAAAAGTATCCCCAGCGGGGTAATTCGCGCACCAAAAAAGCCAAGTGCTATTGTCGCAATATTGCCTACGCAGGTGTTAAACTTGGTCGAGGAGAGGTACTGTTCTCTACATCGCCGGAAGAGTGATATCCTTTCGAATTATCAGAGATCCACTGGCAATCACATCGTCGAGAGAAGGCGTTTGAATAGCAGTAGGAACGCAAGATTTAGGTTGGGGCTATTGCTCTGGCGGCTGTTTGGTACAAGTCAAATTTACAAGTCAACTGCAGCGACAGCTCGAGCCCTCAGGCCTGAGGTCTCGGGAGCGGGCAGTGCCAAATGCGCTAACTGAACTGAATACACGTACGCCACATCTCACCAACCGATCACTCATGACGCCCCGACATCATTCTAGAATTTCCACCAGTTGAAATTTGTCAAAAACAGAATGGTCAGTATTGGGCGCAACTGTCCTGCACTAACCTGAGCGACAAGCGTTATTGGATACGTTTCGTGCTGGTAACAATAAGAAAAATATTAATAGTTTGGCCACGTTCACCGATCGAAGGGCGACTCGGCAATTACCGAGCGACATGAGCGACACGCACCCGCCACATGTCTGCGCTTCCGTTCATGCAACCCACACTGTCACCCCACTAAATGACCCCCACAACAGACACCTTCCAAGCAAAGCTGGCTGGAGGAACGAAGTCATTGTTATGCCCAGACTCCCGGCTCCTCGGACCATTGTTGTTGACCTCATGGTTTCTCAGAACTGTGAGTATGGGCGTACGAGAACTTTGATCTACTCGTGAGCAATTGCTGGAGTTCCATGCAAGTCTCTCATATTCCCCCCACCCCCCCCCCCCACTACTACCGACATCTCGTGCCTACGATCCATCATAGACATCGCCTTCTACCCCATTCGCCTTCCATCACAGGCCAACCCCTTGTGTTTTATGGGTAGTCCTTCTTCCCATTCGGCATCTTACTACCTTTCATTGTATTGATCGCGGTCATCGGACATGAAATTTTCATGTGGTTTGGATACAATCCGGCGGGAGGGGGAAGCCCTAGGTGAGCCTTAATTTCGATCGCATCTTTGGACCCTCGCTGAGATGCTCACCTTTATCCGGAGGCTCTTATATTCTGGTCTTGCTCCTCTAATGGAGTACCCTTTTGATTACGTCTAGGAATAGCATGATCAGGTAAAACATTGACAGGTAATAACCTACACACAATGCATACATCCAGTAATCGATATCCGACAGGACTCGATCACTGGACACGAGGCGGTTGCGTTTTCTCAGCGTGGAATAAATGAAAGTGGGGGATGTACTCAAAGTAAGCTGAGATTAACAGCGAACAGCATGGGGCCATGTGGTATCTGTTCCGAAGCCCGGCGTCCTGCCAGAGAGAAAAGGGTGCCTTCTCCCGACAAGGGTTAAGGGTGGCGAAGCCAAAAGGTGGTTTCATTCAAGTGCGTATGCAAGGTATAGTAGGAGCCAGATGGCAGTCCACTGCGTGTGGAGTTCTCTTCCACCATGAGCTAATTGCCGCTCATAGGCTGTTTCAGGGCCCTCAGGGATCAAACTGATCACCGATGGACCCACCCATTTGGGCTCAATTTAGGAAATGTCGTGTAGGGCACGGAGAATTCCGTTTGCTGAGGCGTATGACTTCTCAGGGTCTGGGGTGGTGAGTGATGCTAGACGCGTGCCAGCCAGTGTACGCAGGTCGTTTGTTGCTCACCTCAGGTAAAAAAGATAGAATCATCAGGAAGTCCCCATCCACACCTCCGACCCTACCTGAGGGTGTGTCAGTCCCCCATGTGCGTGGCGATTTCTTATCCATTGTTTTTCCGAGGTCTATCTTGCGTTTGTTCACCCCAATCTTTGCGGTTAGCAGAAGCCCTTGAGACAATGTACGTGCCATACCTCAACCCTGAGCAGCGGTGGTTTTGCCACCCTTCCAGTTCGAAGTTCTTCGGTCAATATTGTCCCTAGCAGGACTTCCTCTTACCCACTCCAAAAAGTTCGTTTCGTTACATGGTGTGTTGATCTATTTTGACATCCCTTGACGACTTTCCAAATAGACGACGGGTCGGAAGGTCATACCACGGGCTGATTCACTCAAATCATTGGGATATTGGGGATGGACCACCTAATGTAAGACAATATCTGAGCGAGCTGTTGGATAGCTACTAAATACGACTTACCTAAAATTCATATCGGACATCGAATATATATCGGTCTTACCTTAGGTTTGAACATTCCTCGATCACAATGGTGCCCTTACTGTATCCCTCGAACGTGTAAATAACTTCCGGGGGGGTCCTCAATCGGCTCGGAACCATACTCCGACACGTCTCCCACAAACTGAAGGTCTCATACACGTGTATTTTCCTGATCCCAGCTGAAGATGTCGTTTCTCCTGCATGATACATACAACAACCTGTTTTCTGACTCTGGCCTAGGGAAGTGCGTTTGAAACATGAGGATGCATCGGGCTGCACATCATGCAAATGCTTCTGCCTGCAATTTCCACAGGCGAGCGTAGTCACCCCCAGACTCCATCAGAACCTCGTGGGTTCCAGTCTCTACGACCGTGGTCTCGTTCATGTATCTAAAGGGCAGGGTCGTCAACGGGTATTTCCCGATCGTGGAACTTCGAAAGTGCGTACACGATAATGTCCGCATACTTCGTCAAGTTTCCAAAGCGGTGAGTCGAGAAGACCATCGTCCTCTTCCCTCGAGTTTCGTGAAGCCGCGAGAAAAGTTCTGGGTTTGCGCGCCGAAAGTCATTAGCGGAGGAAGTGGGGAGCCGAAAAATGAACCAACCATGCTCTGCGACAGGATCAAGGGCGGCACTTGGCTCGTCAAACAGCAACAGCCCAACGCCCGAGTCTGGTCCAACGACGTGCATGAAGGTGCGTGCACTGTATCTATACTCGTATTCATCCCTCAAGGACGCTTTCTTTACAGACTCACACGGCGATTCTTTGCTCTTGTCCACCACTAAGCCCTTGTGGCGGTTCCGTTCCCGTCAGGTCGCGCAGCGCGCGACCAACGGAACCATTTTCATCGTCGTGTTGGATGCGAATCACATCATGGACGGAGTCGGGGCGGGAGAGGTAGGTGTCCCAACTGTCAGACAATCGTCTGATCACGCTGTCTGCACCCCCGAGACGTGCCGCCTCGGCGATGAGCTTTTCATCAGTGGCATACTTGGGGTTACCAAAGGCGATGTTGTCTTTGATCTTAACGGAGACTTTTTAGGGCGACCACATAGCAACCGCGATCGTGAGACTCGGACTCACTGAGACTGGGAACAACGTGTAGTCTTGAAACAGAACTGCGATCGAGCGACGTAAATCATCCAGTTTAAGGTCCCGGATATCGCGATCATTGATGCGGATAGTTCCTTCAGTTACGTCATATATGCGGGCCAACAGCTTTAGGATCGTGCTCTTTCCAGAACCATTGAAGCCCACTATGACCTGGTCGGGAATGAGACACGGAGATCAAAAGGTAGCCATTCCCCTACACATAGTTGGCCTTGCTGAACTTTGAATGACACACCCTGTAGTGCATAAGTCTTGCTCCCAGGATATTTGAAAGAAACGTTGCTTGAATCCTATCAAGGAGGGTTCGAGGAGATGTGATACCGAAGACCCACTCGAATTCCAGGGATATTCCCTCATGTCCATTTTGCAACTTTTTGGTGCCATCTACAACCTGGTTCCGGATCTCGCTCACGGCATATATTGCGCGGAGACTAGAAAGTTGGCTTGAAAGGTCTCCGGTTTGTTGAAAAATCGAGTTTAAATTGAAGCGAAGATTCTTGGCCGTTGATTGGATGATGGTGAAGGCGGTTAGGGCCATCGGAAGGTTGGCCGAGTTCCGAACCATAATTAATACAAAGGCGATCTTGGGACACGAGTGAGTAGCGTGGCCATACCATCAAAAGTTACACGCTCACCTCCGGCAGTTCTCCAGAAAACCACTTCAGTAGATGAATTGTATGATTGGCCTTGCGTTGATGAATGAGAAAATGGCTCCAAAATTCACCTGCGCGGTTTCCAAGGCGGCAACTAAGTTCTAGGAAGTCTAGAAACGGAAACCTTTAATGCATGGATCGTTGTCAATGCATTGCGAACGCACGACGGGTAAGATATGAACCGAGGCCGTTGGCAACAATCTCTTGGCGGTGTTCTCTATCACTAGCGAGTTGCTTCAGTCCTTCCATCTTCACGTAGTCCTGATTCCGAGTCGTGGCTGCATATGCTGTAGCCAACACGACAATGAGAAATTGACCTCCAAATCATGAGCAGAAACCGACCGAGGCCCTCCAAGCTACTGTTTGCGAGCTCCATCTGGGACAGGACACAGACGACCAGATGGCAAACGCAAGTTAGAAGGCTCAAAAATGAGCCGATTCCTTGTTCCCGCAAAATGGTGACGAGCACGCTGAATTGGGTGAGAAGGACGAGAATGCTACAGCCGCTACGCAACAGGCTGTCAAGAGTGCGCCCAACGGAGCAGAATCCGTATCTGAGCGAGACCGCGTCCAACCGTTGAGAGACCGAGGGATCCATAAAAGTCGGCACATCGATGCGTGCGACATGCTCGAAAGCATAACGCGAGTAATGGTACTTGACAAAGTCGTCGAAGGCAAGGTAAAGCCATCCGTCTATCCTTTCCAGCACGCACTGAACGAAGGAGCATGCAACGCGGCCGCACGTGAGTCGAATCATCATACTGCTATCCAGTTCCTGGCCATTGATTGTTGCCTGTACCTTTTCTCTGGGCTCGAAAGTATCAGGTGAGGTCTGGGAACGGGCTCACCAATCGCAAAAAATTGCCTGTAAACCTGGATTCTAATTTAGCTTCTGCTATCAGGTCACCATTGACAACTACTAACCAAAGCGACGCCGCGGGAGACAGGGCAAGACCTGCAGAAACGGCTAGACGGGCATATAGCAACCAACTACTAAGATCGTATATAGCCTTCCATAAGTATTGCAGGTCACTGATCAAGAGCGTCTTGTCCGCGTTAAGGGGGTAGAAGGGGATGCGCCACTTGACTGGGCGCTTTTCGATATACAGATCCCAAATGCCAAGGACGAAATGACCGAAATCGTCTGCAAGTCTGGTGAATTCGACCTGGGGGCGTTCGGGGGGTTCGGTAGAGTCGCTACTCTTTTCTGGGATCGTAGTATTGGAAACAGGGATTGACATGGTCGTTTGCTGGGGTGCTACTGGGAATGTTGCACCGAGAAGTGGTCTTATATGCTGTCCTCCGACTGCAGAGCAGAAAGTTTTGTCCATATAATTAACACCTAAAGAGCGCTCCGTGGCAAAGGCATAAATAGATGAAGGTGGAGGCATTGCCGAGCCGTGCTGTACATCTGATGGAGTGATTTTGGCCCCAGCGGAATTTGAAGCTTGTACGATAGTACGGAAGAACGGAAGAGGATATGACTTTAATCGATGTGTGAGGCCTGAGGCCTGAGGTCCGATATGTTGGTACTGCGTCCGAAAGCGAACTTGTCCGGTTGTCCCAGAAGGTGTTAGTTCAGAAGGTGTTAGTTGCAGTGCCTTCACAGATGACCAAAAACAACTGATAGACGAAAACAGACAGCCCGAATCCCGAAAGACAATGAACGTCCTACGGCAGGCGCTTGCAACTTTGGGCAGCGAAGCCCCCTTAAGGGGAAGAACGGTAAATATATGATCGATTCAGCCTTCTTATTCAGGCATGTGTCACATCATGAAAGACCTCAAGGCCTCCTGTAGCAAATGCCAGTGGCGGCAATGCTACACGTTCTCAGGACGAAAGCACCGTGACTCCGCCGTGATCGTCTGATACGCCCGCTTAATGGAGGGATCGGGGCAGTAATACATGCCGTAGTTAGACGCATGTACTTCTCAGTAGTTCCGGCGCCTCAGGGTTCTCCGGAAAAATACCTGTAGCTTCGCCTACTGTCAATGGTCAAAGAATTTCAAGTTGAGGCCCGGGAAAACGGTGATAGAAGGCTCCGTTATGGGAACGGGACAAAGTTGGATTTGGAGAAAGGGACGTAAGCTGAATGGGGACGTTATTGGCACTTGAGTCACTTGACAGGATAATCTCAACATGTGCTGGCCTTGCAGGTAGCGCGCGAATTATAGTGGTGATCAGATCGCGATTTCGCGATGGTGGCGCCAAAGGCGACTGGGCTTCAAGTTCTCGGTCTATATCAAGTCGGGTCGAATCGCAATCAAAGTCAATCCGATTCGAGTTGGCATTGTGAGCATTGCCACTATGCGATAACCGAGAACAGCCGGGCGGCCTTACAATCTCTCATGAAGCGGGCTTTGATCGGATAGTCCGAGTCCGCCCTACTTGCACAACTCCGACCAGAGGCACCTTACATGTTATTTGAAGGTCATGAAACTGGAATTAATCCAATATGCGGACCGGAACTTATGTGCACATTCTCTAGCCTGGCATTCTCATTTGCTGTCTCACTTGCAATCGCCTGCCCTCAAGTTCTCTGGTTGGCCTGACGACCGATATCAAGTTTAGTTACAGTGACCCCAGTTAGGCTTCCTTCTTTCAACTCGTCCAGATTCTGAACGAGGCTTCGCAGTGGCATCTACAAACTACTAATTTATCTTTTGTCAAGCACTAGTGCGCCTTTCGGGACCCACTGGCGGTGGGCCACTGCAGAACCTCATTGCATTTGTACTCTTTCAGGTTTTCTACCATCGCTCTCAGTCTGTTGACAATATCGTCGGTGTCGCCTCAACCCACCGTGACAGTAGTTCAGGAGGTTCTCTGAGCAAGGGTTATGAGGTTGTCCGAGTCACACGTTGGTTTCATTGTTGAGCCAAGGTGTCGGAACAAGGGTACTGTGACCATGTTCTTCCCTTATTGGGAGCTATACTACACCTTGGGGTCTAACTCTGGAGTACCTCTGGTCACGGTGTGAGCCTGACCTGCGAGTACCACACTGCTGCTGCTGCTGTGACAACCATGGTGGTCAACACCGTGAATGTGTAACAACCGCACCCATACGAGTCTCATGGCCACGTTCTTGTGCTACTCAGGGCGCTCCTCTCCCCTATAAAATGATCAATTTCTCGGACATGGCCACGAAGCCGAAATGGCTTTCATTTGAGACAACGAGGTACTCTACCCGGAGATATGTGCCTCCGGGGCTGTCTACCTCCTTTTGCGACATGCAGCGCACGTAATAACCCTAGTACCTGTTCGATCTCCTTTCGGTACCAGGTGGGTGCAGTCAAGCGACCACTACATGGGAAAACATATTATCTTCAAAGTTGCCATTACAGCCAACTAAAACGTCTCTTGGAGTGGTTACACCCTGGAAGTGTTGTGCCAACGCTGGCTGACGATCCATTCCGCCACTAGGGTCTCCATCGGTGGGGGCGATCGATCGGTCTCCGTGGGGTGATAACGCCCATCTGGTTTCATTCCCGAACGTTCAATTATATTTGTCGGGGATTCATTGTGTTTCCACGAATCGAGGTATTCGCAATCGGTCTGATAAATAAATTCATTAAGTGAAAATATACTGAATCGTACCTTCATAGAATACTAAGCTCCGCTGTCCCCACATCTGCGCCTACAATGTCTGTTAAATTACCGGGCGTCACATATAGCGGTAATCGCGGCTCATTATGCACATTATGGTGTGCCCCAGTACGTTACCGCGAGGTGGCTTCACATTTCTGGAAGATCAACCTGCCAGAGAGCGACGGAGCAAGGCCCACTTCGACCTCCGCCGGCGCATAGTACTCTACAATTGACGGCCTTCTCGACCCCTTGCCACCTGTGCGAGGGCTGGATGACCACGCAGTTGGTATTGATAATAAGGTGATTGCTGGGCTCGTGTCCCTTTATTAGTGGCGAAATTATTACCCCACATTTACTGAGATTGGGAACAGAGCGGCCGTTGCGGCTGTGGGTACATGAAGGTTTTTTTGGTGTTTCTCTAACAGTTTCAGCAGGACAGAGTGGTTTGTCTATCAGGTCGGGGTATAATATTTGGACTATTCGCGCTTGCTAGGATGTCCGGGTTTGTCGCAAATGGATTGGTCTGATTAAATTACTTGCCGCTGATTCTTATTCCCATTGCAGCCTGCGGTCTTTACATCCTGGTACAGTAGTCCTTGCCGCTTTTCGTCGTTCGGTCTGCCACGGTAAAAATGTACTAACCGACAATAGTCAGACACAAGATTCGACATGCCCCGAAACTGTCCTTCTGAAATATCACATTTTGGACCAACCAACGTTGACCTCCAACTCCACATCCCACAATTAGCATACAAAAGCGGATGAAGGGGAAGCCAGGGCTGCCCAATGGGGCGTTACCCGCCCAGGGCCCAATTCTTAAGAATGGACGTACCATGGCAATTTTTTTTTGAACCCCAAGTTGGGCAACCGGGGCAGGTGTTGCCGAGGTACTTTTTTTTGTGGAGGGGTTGAGCACCGTTAGATCTTCCATTTTCACTCAGTCACGAGTTCCATCGCCAAGCTCTCTCCGCTAACAACACGGGTGAGAGGCCATAACTTGTCTCAAGTGACTAGTACTGACTCCTCACGTAAGGCTTTGTTGACTCCTCAGCCTCAGGCTTCAGCGATGAACAATAATCCACACTCCATTGCTCGACGGAGAAAGCAGGGTTCTAGAAAACCGTGTTCCACAACAAGAGGGCGCAGTTCCGCCACAACATACACCCAAGGAATGGTCGGCGGCGTCGCTCGTGTTTGCCTTGGATCCGGCCGCTGATGGTGGTGACATGACCTGGTCATGCACCGTTTCACGATGAGCACTCCACTTTCGGACTCATCCAAAACCCTAAGCTGGTGCCCAGTTAGCGCATTCGTCTAACTTACACTCCGCCGTACCACCCCTTTCACCCACACATACTGTCTACCCCCTACCCTCGTCGACACGTTTTCCATCCAGGACATCCCGCAAAGGAATAGGGGTTTATCCATACCCATACGTCAATGGGGTGAGTGCGGGTGGTACGTACCCCTCTTGGCTCAGGGGACGGTAATCTTCAGCCCACAACACCTCATGAGCCAGCACACAACCTTCTGGCAGGGGACGTAAAAAAAATTTACGGTGAAAAAAATAAGATAAAAAAAAAAAAGCGCTACATGGTTGACCCTTAGGGTTCCCGATGGACATATGAAAGACTCGACACGATTATCCGTTTGGTAAGCAGTTGGAGTCTCTGATCATCCACCACGCGGACCGGCGAATCTTCTGTGCGTATCGTATTATAAACTAAGCCGAGCCGTAGGCATTGTCACATGTTGGCTCCAACGGATGGACAGTAAGGGGATATGGTATCACAATAACTCATGGAAAACGCAACTACACGGTCCTGCGTCGTCGATCGACAGACGTCATTTGAACTTCTCTTTGTAAATCCATGCAAGACCAACGTCGCTCACGCCCTGTGCAACCTGAAACACATAAGGCTAGCTTCAGTACCCCTACAACAATTGAATTTCGTCTGGATCTTACCGCCGCACGATACCACTTAGCGGCCTCCTTGCGATCTTTCTTGCACCCACGGCCATTTGCATAACAGAACGCCAGTTCTTGCTGTGCATCAGCATCGCCGAGCTTCGCCGCAATTTGAAAATACGACTAAAAAAGTAAGTCCCCGTCGGCATCGGCCATGAATTAACGACGCGGAAGACTTACGACGGCCATGCGCTGATCCTTCTTTACGCCCCAACCGTGGAAGAAGCATTGACCTACTTCGTATATCGCGAGGACCAGCTCGCCGCGCACTGCGCTCACATCGAGCCCCGCACGAGCCCGTTCAAGGTCTCCCACAGCCGCCTCTGCGGCGCGGCGTAGCCAAGAGAAGCCAAGGCTCTCGTCCTTGGGGCAACCCCAGCCATGTCGCAAAGTGAGCCCCCACATGAGCATGCCGACGCCGCTGCCTCCTGGTGTCTTTGCGCTCCTCTCGAACGCAATCGCAGCTTCCCTGAGTCGATTCGCCTCATGGTGTTGGATGCCTTCTTGTAATAATTGATCTGCAAGATCGGGTTGTCGGAGATCGTTCTTGCGCGCCGAGGTTGTGGCCAGGGGGGATGGGGTGCGTGGAGGGGGTGTGTGAGGCGATGACGGAACTTGAAGGGAGGTGCTTGGAGGCGAACCAGAAGGGCTATCGAGCTGGTAGTACGAATACGCAGAGTAGATGCTACTTCGCGAAGATGAGGGCGGTGGGGGTTCGTGTAATAGGGGTATGAGTTGGTTGTTTGGGGTGACACGAGGCATGGTGGAAGGTGAAGAAGATGGAGGGGCCGTTAAAGGGGCCCCGGGCGCAGACTGCTCTTTCTGTGATGGGGAAAGTAGGTGTGGCGATGCCCGTGGCTGAGGCTGTGGCGACTGCGGATTGGAGTGTGACAACCCCGACTGCCGAAACGCGTTTCGCTCGAGGACTAGACGTTTAGACTCTTCTGCCGTCCCAGCTGGCCTCACAGGCCTCGAAAAGTTCAAACGATTTGGCAGGCTGGACGGTGTGCGTCCGGCTATGGGGCGCGAACCATTGATCGGACTAGATAACACATTTTCCCGCCTTTGATCGTAGGCGTTGGCCGCGTCTTCTGGTTCCTCCGACACCACTACAGTAGGCAGAGGTGCCGCGTTCCTTGGCCGTGATCGTTGCTGGTGGATGGAACCTGGGTCTATCATAAGATATTTAAAACGGCGACAGTCCATCGAGCTCGAACCGCTCGTTTGCAAAGCAGACGTACTTTGAACTTGACCCTGAACTCCACCATTCAGATCAGAAACATGTTCTAGCTCAACTGGAGGGACGTTCGACAGACGACCAGGAACTGGATAAGAGGATGTGGCTGTCGAGTAGATGCTGACATCATCGTCATGAGGGAAATCCTGGTTCCCACTGGCCGTACGTCCGTGTATATGTCCGTACAGCTCGGCGGAGGTGTTGAGCGACGACTGCGTTGCAACGGATGCCCTAAAGCGGGTGTGTAACAGAGGGGATTGCGGAGGGTTGCCCAAAGGCCTCTTTGGGGGTGGTGCATCGAGTACGGGAGGGTCGGGGTATAGGGGGTGTTCATCTGACGCTCCCTGAGGTAAGGGTATTTGAATGTCATTGGGGCGTCGGCGGGATGACGTCTTGCGAACGAGGGTATCAAGTGGAGAGGAGACGGGTATGAGATAGTCGCCCATGGCTAAGGAGTATAGTGGGGTGAAGCGCTGAAGAGTTCAAAAAACGTCAGACCACATCGAGTACGGGTATGAAAGTAACTAGAAGACGAAGGCTTTACTTAGAATAATGACCTGGTGACTGCGTTGGCGACTCTTGACTTGACGTCGCCTGCGTCGTCGTCCGGTGGTCGTCACCGCATTGCTCGTTCCCCGAACGGAAAAAAAGAGCGGCCCGCCGCAGCCGGCAGGCAAGGAAGTCGTTGGCTGTGTGGCGTAGCCGGTCCGGTATGGAACAGTTAACCGATAACCGCATTAACGTCAACCGTGACCTCGCGACGGCGGATTTAATGGCTCAGTGCGGGGTCGAGCACTAAATTAACTGCATCTAATGCATAACATCATACCATGGTGCGATTTGGGGTAAATTTAATCACAGAACATCAGAAAATCGCCTGAGCCGCCGGGGATGATCACCTTGCGCTTACGGTGCGTGATACACGTGCAAGTGCTAACTCAAACCCCTGTGGAGCTCATCGCCAATGGAGCCGTGTGGCATTTTCATCATAGCATAGCATGAGTGGCGTATCCCTGAAGGGGTGCAGCGAGCTAAATTGTAGGGGGAAATGGCTCCTACAGCACCGAAGGTTGGCTGGGGATCATAGGGAAGCGTTTCTTTGTCCCCGATGAAGGAGATAACAAGGCTTCCGCTTGCAGTTCCTATACCGCTAGTGAAGCTTTACCGGTTAACCAGTACAGCTTCTACGGTATTGTGTCGGAAATTCTCTTATCTGTGTCATTTTGCCTCCCAGCTTGTCATCTCCGCCGTCTTTAAATCAATCAAACTTCCTCAAGCATCAAGCATCAATCAGACTTCGACCCTAGGACATCATGGGAAGTGGGCGCATCTCCTCGTTGACTCCATCTTGGAGATTACCGAGGAAACTACCGATAATTCCTCGGCTATTGGACTTTCGATGATCGCCTTCCATCAGTCGCTCTTCGGCATCGTGGTGACGATGGACCTATGGTACCCCATATTACGTTCAAATGTTACATGTAAGGCCGCCAATTCGCATTCGCCGAGCATGTTCCTATGTTCTAAAGTTCAGTACTGGGAACGAGCTGAAACGGATATCGAGAGAACTAATGTTCCCATTCTCCCAGTCTCAGGGCA
>Ga0307510_10007810_pt1 | contig 12754 bp, 14 predicted proteins | sample 12_EM_MG_FD_207224 | JGI IMG/M metagenome (GOLD analysis project Ga0307510, IMG submission 207224) | Populus trichocarpa ectomycorrhiza microbial communities from riparian zone in the Pacific Northwest, United States - 12_EM | ecosystem: Host-associated > Plants > Roots > Unclassified | place... | reverse complement strand
ATCGTTTACTGACATATCTGGCTCAGGTCTGTGCGTCGGCCGCATCACCCCGTTGCTTCGAGCTTTAGAACCTACCTCCACCCTCTCGAATCCCTCTTTAACTCGACGACAAAGAACACTCACTTTTGCTTTGGTAACGTTCTCTTACACGCCCGCTTTCTATCGTACAAGCCTGACAGCGAAATTTCATGCCCAGACTCAGTCCTCAGCGTGGACAGATCCGAACCGACAGTCGGACGAAGCATCGAAACCCGCGTCTTCATGGGAACATCCCTCCCTCGAGAGATCTCCGATATCATCATTGACAAGGTCGTAGAGGAACCCGAGCCGGCGCTGCGGGGGCGAGCGGAGATGTAAGCATCCAGGACCAAGTTGTCAACTAAGTTTCGGCTGGAGCGCTGCGCCCAGTGTGCAGATACAAGTCCCATCGATCTGTACCGGTCGGGGGTAAGATCTTCCGACGACACCAAAGGAAAGAGAGAACAGCAGTCTATAATTCACAAATTTCTGTGGTGAGCCAAGAGGTATAGGATATAAGTAGAATGGTGGAAGTACACAATACCACTAAAATGAGACTCAACCAAATGTCTAAGCGTGCCAGTCGATTTCCTTATACTTCTCCTAACCGATGTCCTTGACAAACTGAAGAAGGGCGGTCTCGGTCTTGGATCCTACGAAAGCAAGTTGTTTGGTCTCGGGGTCGATGTCTTCAAAGACAGTCAAGTTGATCATGATGGATTGGTTGAACAAGCACTTCAGCTGAGGAGAGAGGATCACGCTGAGGTTGTCTTGGTCGATAGAGAAATTGTTGGCATGTTTGCGATTTACAAGTTGGGGCTCATCGGCGTCGGTGATATCCTGTTCCTGGGGTTGATCCTGCTCCTGATCGAGTGCGTTCACGTGGACCTCTCTGGATGTGCAAGCGGAGTCCAGCCCTGTGTTTCCTCACTAGAGACGGTGGTCAACCTCAATACAATCATTTGCCATCCCAAAGCCCCTCACCCGTCAGCAAAAGATGTTGTAAGAGGTGGTACAATAGCGTCAATAACGGTGGCTCGAGTTTCGCGGACCACTCATATCTCTTGATGGTTGCAGCAGACTTCACTGTCATAATAGTCGTGGACCACCGTCAAACTCGACCTCGTGGTTCCGTAAGCTGGTGAGGTGGCCAGCGATGTTTGGAATGGCAGGTTCCAATGAGGTGAGGGGGAATCCCGATGGCTGATCCTAGGGTCGGATCCGATAGGAACGGGTTCTGCATCATAGGTGGTCATGGCAGGACGGTGGTCTTGTTGCTCGATGATGATGGCGTTGGGTTCCCTGTATCGCCAGCTCCCATTTGGCGCCTGCGTTGCGGCGGCATGAACTGAAAATTGGAATGAATCCCACACTCCATATTGATCGGTGAAATAGCTGATGGTGAGGGGTAAGAGCAGTGGGAGGGAGGGCATTTGAGTGCGGGACCTCAAAGGGATACAACTTTTGGAGGGTTAGGAAAACACGACTGCACAGGACTCAGAGTAGGGCAGGAGTAGGAGCGGCCATGCGTTTTCCATGAGGCGTTGGGCGTGCGTTTTGAAAAGCAGACTCTGAGATTGTGGATGAATTTGGCATGGGCACTGATGGAGCTGGCAACAACACTCGTGATGTGTTCCAGTCTTGTCAGTGCAGACTACGGAGGCATTTGCCATCGTCTCACAAGAAGATGTCAGAGTCAGCATGTTGGCTGTGATCCAGGTTCTTGGAGATGACAACGTGGCAACGTCGGCATTCATTGTTGTCGTCACCGTAGTACCCCCTGCGGGACGATTGGTGTTGATGAGGTGGCTATAGCGGCGATTGATGGTTTCACGGTTTTTTGATGTCGATGGGGTTCCTGGTTGCGACGGAAACATGAGAGATGAAGAAACCGCTGCCGCCGAATCCGAGACAGGGTGTGTAAGGCAGGCGTTGTTGAGACTGTGGGCTCGGCAATGTTAGAGCCAACCGAGGGCGATGATGGCGCTGGCATCTTGTGACCAAGGATGAAGGGGTTAGGCATACCCATTGTGAGTCAAAGTGAGTTCGAATACACTCACAAGCTCACGGGTCCACCGGTAAGAGGGGATTTCTTTCCTCTGACTTTGTCTACGATGGCGGGGATAAGGATCGAAGTGGGTATGTCGCCGGTGTATCCACCTCCTTCGCCGGCTTGAGCGCAGATGAGGTCGATGCCGACTTCGAGAGCCTTGGCGACGTGCATAGGTAGCTAGACATCTGATAGGTGAAGGAGTTTAGTCGTGCAGCCCAGTGTTGAGGAGAGTGTGTCGGAGATGGGTTTGGTAGTTCACGTACGTTCATGACAAGGATCCCCCCATGAGGCGAGCAAGTTTGTCTGAGAACACGATGTGCAAAGCTTGGTGTTGTGCAGGGGAAGTGTGGCAAGTGTGGAAAGGGATGTGGCGAGGCAGCCGAGTGAGAGGAGCCGGGACCAAGTAGGGGAAGTCCTACATATTACTTATTTACGGTCTGCGCGATACTTATCGAGTGATTATTACTTTCCATGCTTAGTATGCGTCTTATTTCTGTACTTATTTCATCACTTATTTTGACCGGATGAACCTAGCTTATTCCTTATTACTTTATTGGGTGCTTATCCTACTTATTTTCACTTATTCTCACTTATCCGTGCTTTTTCCGATCAAATAAGTAAAATCGACGTTTACTGATGGAACGATCAGCACAAATACTCATTTATTTGTTCTGAATTTTTGTACATACATTATCTACATATATACCGATAATTACCTACAATTACAGGCCAGCAGGATCAATATTTCGTGGCCAGCGATGAGTAAACAACCACTACCACATCACAAAGTTTTCCAGGCGCCAAAGTGATCGAGTTGTGGACCCATGGAACAAAATGTAAAAAACTTGTTTTTTCAAATTCTCCATGACCACAGACAATGTATAAACAATAAATAATCATACAGAAAATCAAACTAAAAGAATATTGAGACAGGGGGAAAAACCCCAAACACAAGGGGAAGGGGGGAACCGCGTGTTCCGAAAAAGGAAGGTGCAATCAATCCCATCAACCCACGCGGTGAACTGGGAATGTTTGCTTTTCCTCAGGACGAAAATTGGGTGTATCTCGCTCGATTCTCATCTGTTTGAGGCTGCATTTAGCGGGATTGACCGCTGTCGCACATGGCTGCTGCATGTCTAATTATTTGTAGATTATCACATAAGAATCAAGCATGTACCACTCACCACTTGTTTGGCGACTGCAGTACCACTGCACGTCTCTCAGAAGACTGTCAGGCACCAAGTGTATGACTCAAGGCTCTTCATTGTCAAACTGCAGGAACCCCTGTAACCATGGTAATGACTGGCAGCTATTCACAGCAGCTAGGAATAACCAACAGGAGCACTCCCAGTATGTTACAATGAACCACACCACTCCTAGGGAATCCTGCAGAACTCCTCAGAACCCTATGGAAATCCATGGAACCTTGTGAAAGGTTCCAAGGGATTCTCTGGACAAAAATACACTAACTATATAATAATACATGCATTTGGGCGCTTCCATTGAGTTTCACCAGTTATCACCCTTAGTCACCATATATCACTCCATATCATGATAACATATCATAATATCAGAGTGAAATGCAATAGACAAAGGTGGAATGCAGTGGGGGAGAATGTAATGAGGTGAGGAAGAGTAATCATAGGCTAGGTAGACTATCAGGGACTGGAGTGGGCTATAGTGAACTGGAGTGAAAATTGATTGCCGAGATATACCAGCTCCTCTTTTTGTTTCTGGGTCCAGTGGACTGGAGTAGATCAGAGTGAAAATTGATTGCTGATGTACATTGCTGGCTTGTGTCTATCACTCCACCTAATAAGTCAGAGTTAGATGGAGTGAAAATTGATTGCCGGTACATATCACCCAACTGTCTATCACTTAATCCCACTCTGTATTACTCTTGACTATCGTCTAACCCCAAGATATCTTCTATTTCCCCTCCTTGGCATCATTGGTATTACTATATATGGGTATATCTATTTGATGAAATCCGATATAGGGGCCCATAGCTTCCTACATGCCGGACACCACCTCTCTACAACCGGCGTGGGAGAAAATCTGTCTCCGAAAGAATTTTTTTGAGATTTTTTGAGGAGAGGAACTGACCAAAAGAATGTGTTTGCAACAATAAAAAAGTTTTTCCCACGGTTCCCGTGTTTCATTTTTTTTTCGCCGAAAAAATACCAAATATACCTCAATGTCCGTACGAAATCGGCGAACTCAGGCCAAGTTTAGGGCGCCAGAGCTGGTGTTCGGCGCGCAATAGCTGCACTTTAACCTACTGCATCCACAGGATAAAATCCGGGGTACGTGAATTTCGATGCAGTACCACGGATATATTGTGAAAAGTGGTGCCACCACCAAGGATTTTGCCTGGAAGCCCAGGTTGATGCTAACCCTCTTCAGGACTTGGGGATTCTTGAGGGAGGGGTGAATGGAGGCCAGTTTCACGGTGTTGTCCGAGCGGGCTAAACATAATCCTTGTTGAAGAGATATCCTACGCGTGTCCTCCTGGCAGTGGAGCGGCTAACATTCGAACCACGGACCGTGCACTTTTTTGAATATGTTTCGCCCCCTCCCCGAGCCCCCACACACCCCACAACTATCCCTCAACGTTTCAACACTTTCATATACGTAGTTCCCTATTTTTCGAGCTTTGGCTCGTTAACTGAGCACACGGAATCTGTATGTGGGCGCTAATATTACCTAATAATATTACCCTATAAGGAATGCCACGTGGTGTTTCATTTTCTTTGGGGTTGAAATTTGAAAATATGAGATTTACCGGATCTAGCTACCAGGATTCGGAAACTAGATGGCCATAGCAGTTGATTTACGATGTTTTCGTCCCTCCAAGTTGTGCTGCCAGAGGGGAGATAGATTTTCTTTCAAGGTGCCTTAGCGCCCTCGATCGGGTGTTGAGATCTGGTGTCTGGCACTGTAATAGGTAATATTTGTTTCACATGAGTAGCTTATTATTTCCCACCGGCCACTTATCATTACAAATTCATTACATTTCTTTCCCACCGACCACTTATCATTTGAAATCTACAAGGTATCATTTCCCACCATATTACTTATTGTTTGAAATCTACTATCTATTATTCCCACCTATCCCTTATTATTTCAAATTCACTGCCTATTTTTTCCCATGCACTGCTTATTATTTCAAAATAAGTTTCTTTTGAGAGGGAGGATCACCATTGATAGGAAGTAGAAGCAACTGGTGTCAACACTTATGTAAGTTACTAATAGCAACAAAGCTACTGACTTGATCCATCTGATTGATTTGGGGTTTGGTTTCTCTGAGAATAGTTCACTGTAGCATAACTATGAGTATCCTACTTTCCTTGGTTGACATGCTTATAAGGTGTAGAGTTAAAATACTAGTAGGAGAGCTCTCTTAACTAATAATGGGGAGAGGGAGGGCAAGGAATATTCACACAACATAAGCAACCAGGGATAAATTGTAGCCCGGCGGGTAGATGGTCAAAGAATTTCAAATAGGGCCTAGAATCTCTGTCTGCCCCATACCCCAACTGGCTTTGTAATCATTGCAGCGAGCCTACTATGTCAGTATGCCTGTAATATGTTCTCTGCTATTTCAATAATCTCCTCCATCAGGAAACACAACTTTGCTGTGTAGAGCTATATAGGGTTATGGTAGGGCTATGTAGCCCTACACAGCAAAGTTGTGTTTCCTGATGTCCCTCCATAGCCCTTCATCCATAGAAGAATAGATATTAACCCACTTGCCAACCTTCGCCAAGCATATGAAGAGCTTGAGAGGTGTGTGCAGCATTCTCTCAATACACAAGTAGGAGATAATCAGCACTTAGCAGAGGCTCAGGAAGAGGTGCTATCATACATTCAAGCAGTTGAGCAGGCCTGTAATGAAATATGTATATAGAAAAATAAAATAATGTAAACTCCAAATATAGTGTGCAAATCTCTTTTTGCCTGAAGAGCTGTTACATTGCCAGCAGAATGCCCAGTCTATGACTTTCTACTTGGACTAAGCATGTCAGGCCTCTAGTGATCCATTACAAGATCCTATTATCCCCTTCGCATACACTGCTCATACTGGTAGGCATGGGTGGCCAAGGGTTGAGGTTGATCCTGATCTGCTCTCAACTGCTCTTATGTTATACCCCAAAACACAAGTTGCAAAGACTGCTGAGTATTCAGCTCATACCATCTGTCAAAGACAGATAGACTATGGGATTGTCATATCTAGGCCAAGTCATTCTCAAACACAACAGGTTGTTGGAGATAATGGTGGACCACCTCACTCTGGTGCAATTGGTGATGACAAACTCAACCACTATCTGGCAATTATTATCCAGGATTTTCCCTCCTTTGGACATCGACTGGCAACAGTAGCTCTTCAGGCAAATGGAGTGATGGTTTCTGAGGGCCATGTACAGGACTCACTTGCTTGGATCAGAGGGGTTCCAGGTATATTTGGTGGCCAAAGGGTTCACTGTCAATGGTACCATGTTGCTGGGGCCAACTCACTCTGGCACCATGATGGTCAACATTATAAATCACCTCTATCATGAACTCCATGATGCTGAATACTGTCCTTTTGGTAGGATTGATTTGATGGAAGATTGTAATCCATGCATTTATCAATGGCAAGACTCAATTAGTGGTGGGGATGAGAGCTAGCAATAATAACTGTGCAGAGACTGTACTTGAGCTCTTTTATGACTGCACCTCAGTCCATGGAATACCAAGCAGAGTACAAGGAGACCATGGTACAGAGAATGTGAGGGTGGCCAAGTAGATGGAAGAAAACCAAGGTAGAGGAAGAGGTTCTTATATCTGGGGAAGGTTCATCAGTTTTTCTAGCTCTCTGGATTGTTATATTTAAAGGTTTTCTACATTAGGAGCGTCCATAACAGCCAGATCGAGAGGATCTGGTATGATGTTACTGAAGGCTTTGGTGGCAAGTGGAAGGATTTTTTCACCAACCTAGAAGCCAGTGAAGGGCTTGATGTCAACAACTCTACTCACATCTGGCTGCTCCACCACCTTTTCCTCAGCAATATCAATAGAGATGCCCTCACCTGGGCAGAAACTTGGAATAACCACAAGCTCCAGATCCAAGGAGAACCGCAACAAACTCCACAGGAGATGTTCTTTTTTAGCATGCTTGAGGATGGTCCTCATGGTCTTAATGGTCCACATCATAATGGAGACAAAGATCAAGATGGAGTGGAAGATATAACTTTCTATGGAGTTGATTGGGATGACATGGACAACAAAGTGCTCATGGGTCATCATTATGAATACAATCCTATTCAGCTTGAGAACGCCTTTAGCACAGCTCCTGCTACCTTATCAGAGGTCGTATGCACTCCCCCTGGCTGTCCACTCCTGGCTGAAAGTATTGCTCAGCTTAACTATGTCAGGGCCACTCTTCACCCAGACACTCCCGCGGCTCTTGAGCTCTCAATAGCTCTCACCGAAGGGTCTTGGACTCTTACTAGTCCTCACCTAATACTGTCCTGAGTAGGTTATCCTGCTGGACAAAGGATTCTACGAACGCAAAGCAGGTAGCCTCGAACAACTAAATGAGGTGGACTCCACCTAAGACGAGTACTCTGTGATAGAGCTTCAACTATCCAGACACAGTCGATGGAAGCGGTCAAAGGGAGTTGAGTCGGGGGTAGAGGATGAGTGGAGCGAGATCGGAATACTGGGGTGCAAAGGATCTCCCAGGCACTCTGCCAATTCTAGGTCCGCAAGGCGGCTAGGGAAGAGGATATTCTGAGATAACAAAGCTGAGGAGATCCCAGCACTCTAGCTACACAATATATACTACGATAACGAGTGTGGGGTGACAGAGTGATGTGACAGAAACTGACTCAGCCTATGATACAAGTACAACGCAATCATGAGCACAAATGATGAAGGAATGGCGTGCGTGAGAATGATGAATAAGATAAACAATAAGAGGTCTAGAACGAGTGACTAAGAATAGGGGTAGAACAATCTAGAACAAAGGGAACAATAGTGAACATGTTTCAAATGAATAGAGATAACTGGCACTCATCAAAGACCAATGATGGACAGATAGGAGTACAGAGCTCCGTCGGTCCGCAAAGAGCACCGACATGACGCAGCCCTGTATGTCTGAAAGAGGATAAGAAGCAGACCGTTCTGGCTCAGAACGTTCCAGCAACTTCTGTTAGCTTCCTCTCTCACCATCCAATCACCTTTACCAATGTCTCGTCGTACCTCTCAATCTCCTGCTCCTGCTCTGGCCCTCAGGTCTGCTTCTCATGCTGACTCCAGTCGGCCCGCCTACATCCCTCCGGGGGTTCGCCGTACCATTCGTCGGTTTGACGGTTGTCAGTTTGAGACTCAGAGGACTGATGGTCTCCAGCCATACCCTTGCATTGACACGGTAAGACCTGGGGTTGCCGAGCACTGTCCCTGGGCAACAGGCTTACACCATGTTCCTTTTACAGATTATGACCAGGGGTAGTTTCGGAACACCTCGTGAGGGAAACCGTATCCTCGACGACGAAGAGCACAAGGCTCGGTGGATGAACAACTCGTTCCCTGAATTCCACAATGACGACGCTCTTTGGGGGTACGTAATCTGAGCAGAAAGGCAGTACCGGATCTGGCAACACTCCGACATCAAGGACATCCCCTTCCTCCGATTGTTGGCCATGGGGGTGTACAACTGGGAAGATCCCGATAAGGAACTTCAACAGGCTACTCGGGCCATACGATACTCGGTGGCTCTTGCTTCAAGGATATTCCCCAGGATCCTCAGGACTGAGGAAAAGGTGGGGCTATACCCTGATCTCTCTTGATGAGATCAAGGGCTAACGTTCCTTATAGCGAGATGCACTAGAGGCCGAGTATACGGTCTTCAAGAAGGAAGTGGAGGGGGCTTTTGTCAATGTCAACGCCGCACACGACGAGGTCCATGAGAGGTTAAACCTCCACAAGAAGGGACTAGAGAAGTTCGGGAAGTGGCAGACGCAATGCCAGGACGCGTACAACAAGTTGATTCCGAAGGTCTACAATTTGGAGAAGAGGGATTGAGAGAAGTTGGGTCAGATCGAGATCCTCTTGAATGAGGTGGCTGAGCTTCAAGGATTGGTGGAGTCGATGAAGGATAAACTGTGTACCTGCAATGATCGCGAGGTACGTGTTCAGTAAACTTAGCAATTGCCCAAGTACTGACACGTTCACAGAATGATTCCCCCATTGTGGAAGAACCTATGGAGTCCGATGAGGAGTATTTGACTCCTCCTGTACGGGACGATACCCTCCTTGAGATCATGGAGGGTGAAGCCTGGGTTCCTCCTTCTCGTGCTCATTCTCCTATTCTGCCTCTGTCAACCGCCACTGAATACTACGACCAGGGTTGGTCGAACATGGACTACTCCTGTTGTGCCAAGGATAGGAAGCCCGTCGGTGTCCAGACTGACGCCACATTGGTTGAACTCCCTCCTAGTAGTTCGGAGGGGTCATCTAGTGATTCGATGTCGACTCCTCGGGAGAATGCCTCTCCTATCCCTATTCCTCCGCCTATTATTGCCCGTGCCAATCGCCTCCACACAGTCCTCGACCTTTCCATGAGTAAACAGCGTGCCGTTCACTCCAAGGGTCATATTGACGAAGAACATAACAATCGTCGATATATCCGCGGGGGTTTCTTTGACGGATTAGACTGATATGCTCCCAGTACGAAGGACGCCATCCGTAATTGGAGAAAGGCTCGTCGCGACGCAGGGATGTCCTGCTCCGACTCCAGCAAGTCATCGAGTAGTGGGAGGAGCAGTCGTCGGCTCGTGGACAGGATTTCGTCAAGACGCGCTCGAGAGGTTGGGGGTGATGGAGGAGATGATTCGGACGCAGGTGGCCATGACGTCTGTAGCGTTGGGTCAAACCAATCTGGTTCTGGCTTGCGCCATCGAGGACCTCGAGGGAGTCCCTACATCCGAGTCAGAGGAAGGAAGAACAGAGTGAAGGTTTAGGTATCTCGCAGCATCGAATAGTAGTAACAAATATCCGATACCTAAGAAATGAAACAAAGTTCGTGTTCCTTGAATGAAAGAGTGTGAACGAAGAATAAGTGAAAGATAACAATAAAAGGGTATAGGCATGAATGAATTGTAACTGGTCATGAGGGAACTAAAACACAAGGGTAACAAGGTGAACCTAAGAAAAATAAGAATGACCGTGGGTGTAAACATCGAACAAGGTTGAGAAAACGAGTGAAAAGAAGGTTTGAAAAATAGCGCAATGACAAACTACTGCCTTGTACAGTTGGCAAATGTTGACTCACGCAGTATGCTTGTATGTAGAACCATTTGGTGTGAAGCCCTGCATGTTTGTAGCCAAATCTCATAGGTTATGTTCACTATGTTTTATAAATTTGCAAGCATACACATACCCCATCCTATCAATCAAACTCTTGTATGTACTCCATTCCACCTTTTGGATATAGCTTGATTCAGTATCATCTATACCATCAAATGAAAAGTAACAGAAGGTGCACTTACCCTTGTATGCTTCCTGTAGCATACTATGGAGCAATCCTTGGAGCTCTGTGTTTCCAAATCTCATTGTAACCCAGTTTTCCTCAAGGGCCTTGTCCTGATTCTCCATCCAACAGCTCACTATACTCCATGCTATGTTATGTGAGGGGATCTGAAAGACCAGTCTATCGGTGTGTTGAGAGTATTGATATAGCGATTTGAGACAAAAATACATTGTCAGCTTGTTTCTCCAGGTTGATGGAGTGTACCCCAAGTTTATTATGTTGACAAATGTTGCCAGATTGAGTGTGAAGTCTCCAGTGCTTGCAGAGAAAACTCCATCGCTGATCCTGTTGTTACTGAGTTCTACCATTCCCAACATATGGACCACCCTCAACAACATCATCACATCCACAAAGTCCCTATATGCAGTTCCCTACCCTTGCTTCTTGTTCTGTATTAACATCTCTGCAAGCCAATGGAATTCCTGCCATATCTCTTCTTGTGCCTGAAGTTCTTTCTGGTTATGATTGGCCTCCTGAACCAGCAGTGGGGGAGGCAGAGTAGAAGGAGGATAGGTGGTAGGAGGAGAGGGAGAGCGTGCAAAAGTAGGAGGGGAGAAAGAGCATGCAACAGTAGGAGGGGAGGGAGAGTGTGCAATAGTTGGAGAAGAGGGAGAATACGCAATAGTTGACTCGTATTCAACAACAGGACTGGATGAGTCCATATCAAACAGTGGCGGTTCTGGTGCATCTATCTCTAGGCTGGGTGTGTGGGGGGCTATAGTAGAATCTAGAAAAATGTTGAATTTTTACCCCATAGACATGGTTCAAAAATCCAGACCTTCAGGAGGCTTGGGTGTTTGTACCTCTCCACTGTTAACAAAAAGATTGGCAAAAAGTGAAGATGCAGACATTGCAGACACCATGAGGCAACTGGAAGGTTCCTCAGCCTCATTGCTGGAGTTTTCATCTAGGGGGCCTCCTGATAGAGATTGAATGATGGCAGGGGAATTCCTGGGATTTGCAGATGCATCGATCAAATCCTCTAGCATTGATGTTTGGGCAGAGGTGTCTGTGAGCTGAACAAATCCTCATGAGTGTCAGGGCCACTCTTGCCCTAGCTCCAACCACGCGGCTCTATACGGTGTGGGTGTCCCGCACTAGGCCTCTGACTACAGCTACAAGGATAGCTTCGCTATCTCTGCTCGAACGGATAACAAACAAACCAAAGATAAACACTCACTATAATCCTCAAAGAGGTATGTGGGCTATTTCGGCTTGGTGGGCAGGAGAGATTGATGAATGGTAGTACCAGACTGTACTACAGACTAGCTTCTTGCTTGTCCTAATGTTGGGGAGTCACTAGGGAAGAGGCAATAACCTGTAATATTCAGCTTGCTCTGGTATAGTAGGAAATACAAGTCTTTAAGTACTATAGCGACGGTGTACGCAAGAGGCGTGACTAAAGGTGTCCACTAATGCAAAAAGAGGAAATAACTACTAAACTGGGTGCCGCGTGGAGCAAGCGTGTGAAGATAGATAAGATAACAATAACGAAAGTGATTCGGACAAGAGTGGGTCCTGATAAAGTTCTGCAGCATCAAAACAAAAGACAAAGGGATGGTGTCAGAATGAACAATAATGATATCAGAAATGCAAAGAATGACAGGATCATGAGTCAGAATGATCAAAGGGGTGACAAAGAATGCGGAAATGAAATGGGTCGTAACAATAGAAACGAGAACACGTGAATCAAACGAATAGACTTGAGATCCGAGATAGTCGGTGACAGGTGGGTTGAAGATAGGGGGTCGGAGTTGTGATGAAGATAAGGGGTCTGGAGCGTCTAATAAGGGTCTTGCCAAGTGTGGATAAAAGACTGGGGCTCGTTGGGACGTTCCTCAGCATCTTCTTCGCTAACCCAACATGTCTACTCCAATCCGCTCTACTGCTTCTCTTGCCGGTAACCCGCCTTGCGTCCACTACCTCCACAATGGTCATGTCATCCGTTGCACTGCCTCGGTTAGCCCAGCACACGCCGTCACACTGGGGACAGGGGCCCAAATACCCACTGGGTACATGGTGAAAACATTGAGAGCGCAGTCAACATGTGACTCCAATATGCCCAGTGATTAAATGTTGAGTACATTCTGAATATACCCTGCCATGTG
>Ga0307510_10007809_pt1 | contig 12754 bp, 8 predicted proteins | sample 12_EM_MG_FD_207224 | JGI IMG/M metagenome (GOLD analysis project Ga0307510, IMG submission 207224) | Populus trichocarpa ectomycorrhiza microbial communities from riparian zone in the Pacific Northwest, United States - 12_EM | ecosystem: Host-associated > Plants > Roots > Unclassified | place... | reverse complement strand
CGACTCCGTTGCACCGGGCGTTGACATCGGGACATGTGGACCTCGCACGCTACCTTGTCGAGTGTGGCGCGGACGTGACAGCCCAGGACAAGGATGGGTCGACTCCGTTGCATGGGGCATCGGCAAACGGATGGGTGGATCTTGCATGCTTCCTTGTCGAACACGATGCGGACGTGACTACCCAGGACAAGGATGGATTGACCCCATTACATAACGCGTCCACGTCGGGAAGTGTGGATCTTGCGCGCTTCCTTGTCGGGTGTGGTGCGGACGTGACAGCCCAGGACAAGAATGGCTCAACCCCGTTGCACATGGCGTCTGCAACGATGTTAAGAAGTCTCGACCTCGCACGCTTCCTTGTCGAGCGTGGCGCGGATGTGATGGCACAGGACAAGGATGGGTTGACCCCATTTCCGAAGGTCTCACTGTTCGGAGTCGAAGTAGTGGACCTTGCTTGCTTCCTTGTGGGGCATGGCGCAGATCCGATGGCTCAGTACGAGGACGGGCGGACTCCGTTGCATGTGGCGGCGATGTATGGAAGAGTAGACCTCGCACGGTTTCTTGTCGATCATGGTGCGGACGTGACGGCCCAGGGAAAGGATGGGTCTACTCCGTTGCACACAGTGTCGGGACGGGGAAATGTGGATCTTGCAAGCTTCCTTGTCAAGTGCGGCGCGGATGTGACAGCCCAGGACAAGAATGGGTCAACTCCATTGCATCGTGCGTCGGCATTGGGAAATCCAGATCTCGCACACTTCCTTGTCGAGCGAGGTGCAGCCGTGATAGCCCAGGACAAGGATGGGTCGACTCCGTTGCATATGGCGTCAGCATCGGGAGGTGTGGACCTCGCACGCTTCCTTGTCGAGTGTGGCGCGGATGTGATAGTCCAGAACAAGGATGGGTCAGCTCCCTTGCATAATGTGGCAGCATTGGGAAATGTGGACCTCGCACGCTTCCTTGTCGAGTGTGGCGCGGATGTGACAGTCCAGAACAAGGATGGGTCAACTCCGTTGCATAATGTGGCAGCATCGGGAAATGTGGACCTCGCACGCTTCCTTGTCGAGCGTGGCGCGGATGTGACAGTCCAGAACAAGGATGGGTTAACTCCGTTGCATAATGTGGCAGCATCGGGAAGTGTGGACCTCGCACGCTTCCTTGTCGAGTGTGGTGCGGACGCGACTGTCCAGGCTACGGATGGGCCGACTCCGTTGCATAGGGCATCGGAAATGGGAAGTTTGGATCTTGCACGCTTCCTTGTCGAGCACGGTGCGGACGTGACAACCCAGGATAAGGATGGGTCAACTCCGCTGCATTGGGCATCGTCATCCGGAAATGTGGACCTTGTGCGCTTCCTTGTCAAGTCCGGCGCGGACGCGACGGCCCAGGATAAGGATGGGTCGACTCCGCTGCATAAGGCATCAGCAAAAGGATGTCTGGATTTGGCACGCTTCCTTGTCAAGTCCGGTGCAGATGCGACGGCTCAGGACAAGGACAGGTCGACCCCACTGCATAAGGCATCAGCATCGGGAAGTGTGGATCTTACACGCTTCCTTGTTGAGCACGGTGCGGATGTGACAGCCCGTGACAAGGATGGATCAACCCCGTTGCATGGCGCATCAGCGATGGTGAGAGGAAGTGTGGGTCTTCCGCGCTTCCTCATCGATCACGGTGCAGATGTGACAGCCCATGACAAGGATGGATTGACTCCGCTGCATGGTGCATCGGCGACGGGAAATGTGATTATTGTACACTTCCTTGTTGAGTGCGGCGCAGATGTGATAGCCCAGGACAAGGATGGGTCGACTCCATTGCATAGGTCGTCGGGATCTAGACGTGCCAGTGTCGCTGTCACACGCTTTCTCGTCGAGTGTGGTGCGGACGTGACAGCTCAGGACAAGGTTGGATCGACTCCCTTGCATAAGCTAGCGGCATCTCCGGAAGGTAACATCCGTCTTGCACGCTTCCTCATCGAGAATGGTGCGGACGTTACAGCGCAGGACAAGGATGGGTTGACCCCATGCCATGTCGCGTCACGTTTGGGAAGGAGGAATCTCGTACGATTGTTTGTCGAACACGGTGCGGATACGACGGCAGAGACTATTGTACAGACACAGCAAGCCTAGAACGGCATGAAATGAATATACCAAATGGCGTCGGTAGGAGGGCATCACTCTATTGTACAGTTACTAAGACATCATATTTGTATTTGAGCCTGTGTTGTGAATGATAATTGAAGGAAACACTGATGCGGTGCAATTCAACGTGTTTACATATGAAAGGGTCTGTCACACAGGGTTTAATGCCATGGTGAAGGTTGTAGACGGGCCAGGCATTGGAGCTACCGTGCGCGCGGACCCAAGATAACGAAGTCGGAGAGCGGGCACATAGATAGAACGAATGCGAGAGCAGTAGCGCAAGGAAGAAGCGAGGCAGCCAAGCCAAGATCCAAGGAATTCTGAAGGCGAAGCAATCCAGATACTCGCTGGCACACGAGGGTAACTCATGGACGACACAGGATGCCTTGGCCTTGACTCGGCCCGGTGAAGTCACCGTGTAGACAGTCTAAATAAATGTATGTCAAGTGGCCGCATCAGGGAAAATCTCCCACGCTGGCGAGGGATAATCGATAATTACTGATAATTTATCGCTCGCTAGCACAAATCATCGATTATTCGTCATTATTCATCACTGTTATCACTCGCCACGTCACCCCCCCCATAATCTACTAGTAAATTATGGATAGCTTTTCGATTAAATTCTGTTCGAAGACGACCTCTGGCAACACTCTACCATATCACCATTGATCACAAGATAAACCGCACGGACCGTGACGATATCAACGTTAGCAAGAGAAACGTCCTCAACAGTTTGTGATGTTCTTGCTTATCAGTGCAGCGTGGGCCGCATAGCACTGAACGCTAGATGAATACAGGATCGTGATTTGTGAGTTGAGGAGGACTAGCTCAATAGTCAGAATCAACGGTAATATCGAAGACGCAATCTTTTGAGACCATTCCGTAAGCTGGAGAAGTTGTAGATCGATGGCGACCTGATGGATGACCTGTCTCTTGCGCCACGCTGGACAACAGCAGAATACGGAGATACCTCCGGAGCTGTGAAAACTCACGCGACCAGATTATGCGCGCTTCGGGGACGTGTTTGATAAGTTTATTGCTGCTCGACGTGGCATAGGATAACACATTACCATGACTAAGCGTCGGCATCCCACCCATCCGCATTTGGACAGTGACGAAGAGGAGGACGACAGAGGAGAAGATGAGCGCCATGCGGAGTAAGACGAGAATAAAGTCGAGGAGGAACAGGAGGAGGCAGAGGTTGGGTTCGGGGTTGAAGATGAAAGAGAGGAAGCCGAGGAAGTCTGGCCCAACGTGGACACGGAGAGATCCTGACCTTGGGACCAACGACAACCTTGAGCACACTCATCACCTTCCTTTTTCGGCAACCACCACCTCTGCGGCAAAAATCTTCGCCAAAGAAAGTGGTAGCTTAGAGTAGGATAGAATATACAAGAGTCCAACCTTTTTTCCATTGGTCAATAGCATCGGGATAACGCGTCGCGACCCCTGCTGCTTGCTGTCATTGTTGAATATACTCTACACCACCCTGAACACAACCCTTGCCCCTCCCCTCCCTGCCTCTGGCACCATGTCATACACCCCGATACAACCCTCTCTCCCTCCCCAGGGTGCGGTACATGTCACCTTTCGCTCCCCCTCCGAAACGCCGTCCCTCGCCCAACCCGCATCCAACCCGTCCATTGTCATGGACGTCGACAACCCAACTGCCGTTGACACAGTATGCGCCCTCCTCACCACCGACTTCACGGCAGACAAAGGAAGCTGGATCTTCATCACCTCTACCCTCCTCCGGGACATGCAGACGGGCCTCCAGAATACAGAGGACCTCCACCGTTTCAACCACCTCTCCCCCATCGACCAACACAACCTGGACTGCCTCTCGCAGACCATGGGCGCCATCTTCCAATACATCACCCAGTATAACAACGCCGAATGGGTCACTTGTGCCTCCTGCATCGCCCATCATCATCTCCCAGTCAACAAGACAACCTGGCAATCTCACCTCCTCGCCTGCGCACAGGACGTCGAGGCCGCCCGCGCCACGGCGCTCAACGATGCCATCCGCAACGCCCACTCCCTCATTGACGCCTAGGTTGCCAGGGAATGCACAGCAGCACACGATGCAGCCATCAACAACCTTGTGGCCAAGAACCCCGAATTCATCTCCGCACACTTATGTAGCAATCAACACGGGGTTGAAAGATGTGCAGCAAAGCGCGAGCGCAAGTGAGTGAGTGGGCTATGCAGATATGATCTCAGTTGGGCACGGAATGACCACAAACTATGTGTATTTACCTATGCAGATATGATCTGCATACTGTAAGTACTGGGAATAGACGCGATGATAAAGTAACGAAAGCTCACCTCAGTTGGGCACGGAATGACCACAAACTGAGGGGGCGCGAGCAGAACTACGACAGTATAAATGTAGCGAAATGGGTCTACGAAAAGGGGGTCCCGAGCGGATGCAAAATCAGGGTAATGTACTAAAATGGTGCATGCATGCTGTCCATGCCAAATGTTAGCGTGACATGTGCTCTACTCTATGTGGTGGCCATGTGGCCCGACCGCCGCTTCCGCGACAACTTAATCTCTGATGACCGAGTTGCAGAGTGGTCACGCCGCATCCGTGAGGCCATGATGGCGTTTCTAAACAATGCTAACACTGACGTTGCTGCATCTGCCCTCCCCCAGCCGATCTGCGACCGCCTACGGGCGGAACGCCAGGCCAAACTCAACCAGGCCGAATCTGACGCCTGCGCCGACGCCAAGAACCTCTATGACGCAGAGCTTGCTTGCCACCAATCCACCGCTTACACCGACACAGAAGCCGCCTTCGCCATTTGGAAGTCGATGGTCTGTGAACCCGAATTCCAGGCCAAGGAGGAGGCATATTGTATTGAGAAGCTCCGGCTCCTGGACGCAGAGAAACATGCCATGACCATCCAAGCCGACGATCTCAAGGAGCAACAGCGCCTTGCAGCTATCCAGCAGATCGTCAACCCATCCAAACCCGCTGAAGTCAGGAAGGCCGGCCGCCAGAAGAAGCATGTGGATCCGATCAAGGACTCCCGTGCTTCCTCCTGCACGCCCTCCCGAGCCCCATCCCCGTCTCCCTCCTCTCGCGCTACGGACAAGATGCCGACAAAGGTGGATTTTGCCCCAGGTAAACAGGCTCCAACATCTGACATCCCCATGGAAGAATCGGTCGGAGACCGCTTCGCAATGTCACCTGTGCCTGGCACGGGTCAGACAACCAAGGATTCCATGTGGGTGCCAGCCGAAGTCCCGATGGCGCAGGACGCGGCCTCGGCCCCCCAGCCGAGCAAGTCCAGTATACGGGCCACTGTGGTGGAGCAGGCCGTCGAGCCAGCACGCCCTGACCCCGTGGACACCGCGTCCCAACCCAACCCGACTGAGATGGCAAACAATGTTGCCCACCCCGCACCCACCGCGAACCCAGCCTTGACCACTTATGGTCAGCCGGTGACACCGTCGCATGTAGCACAGCCTTCAGACATGGAGCTGATGCTTCAACGCCTCCTCCAAGCTGCTATGGCCCCGGTTCAGGCCGCTGTGGCAGATGTCGCATCACGCCTTACCAAGATCGAGAAGGACCGGGACTGGTGTCCCAAGAGAGACGACGAGGACATGGACTTGGGCATTGACCCCTTCACCCTCATGCCCTGCTCTCCCACTGCAGACCGCCACGGCAATCTATGGGCACAGAACGCCGACGAATTTCCTGGTTACTCATGCCTCACCGAGGCCCTGACCGACGACATTGAGGACTGCATCCGCGCTGAGGACGAGTTTGCCTCTTCCCTGGTGGCAGCTGAACTCTTAGGCACCCCTGCCCAACCCGACCCCCCCAATGAAGTCCACCCCTTCTTTTTTGAACTTGCCCGCAGCCTTATGCAGGATGACTTTCTCTGGCCCAACTTTGTGGTGAACCCACAAATCACCAAAACTGACATTGCTAATGACTGTGCGGTCATCTGGGACGAATTCGCCCGCAAGACACATGCACGACGTGGTGTCGTCCCTCCCCCCAGAGACCTCCGACCCCCGTTCTTCGCCTTCTGTCGGAGCTGCATCTCAGAACAGTTCATCTTGAAGGGCACCACACTTGGCCTCCTCGGTGGCAGCATGTGGCCATCCCTCCCTGACATTCCGTCTTGTGCCCCCGTAAGCGACCACGCCCAGGGCCGGGCTAGACCTAGTGTCGCCCAGACTACTGTCACGGCAGGTGACCGTGCATCATTGCCCATTGATGTTCCCTCCTCTTCTGAGCCCGCCCCCTCTACCTTCCCGGCCCCTGAGCCCAGTTGGTACGTGGCAGGCAAGAAAGGGAAGGGCAAACTGTCTTGGGCGGCCATTGCTGCGCCCAAACCCTTGGACTCGCTGGCCCAGACTCCACACACCCCAGAGCTAGTACCCATCACCCGCGACCATGCCTTGACAGGGTTCATCACACAACCCCAACTTGTGGATCTCCCGAAGGCCACCATTGTGGACCTTTTCAACTTGAGATTCCCATCCGGCCCCTGTATTCCTGCCAGGGCCAGCAAAGACACATCCATCACCATGTACCTTGCCAGGGCCCAAGAACCTGCCCGCCTTCCCCAACCCTCCACCAAAGCCAGGTGCCCCATTTCACGCACCGAGTTCACCCTTGGCCTGAAAGGCACCCGCCCCGCCCGCCAAGGAGCCCAGGGCGATGCTGCAGCCCTTGTACGACAGGTTCAATCCCTCATGCAAGCGTCAGGAGTCAAGGACGTCACACAACTCATTGGCGGCAGGTGGAGCTCCCAATCCCCAGACAACTTCATCCTTGTCTTTAACGGGAACCCCATTTATGAATCAGTCCTTAAACTGACTCACATATTCCAACGCATCTTCGGTGCCGATTTTGCCCTTACCCCGGCCCGTGGTTACACCCACATCGTCATGAACTCCGTTCCTACCCTACGGAACAACCCCTCTGACCCTCTCCCCTCCGCTCAATCCCTTCGGGACGAGCTGGATCGCAATGACTCCTGCCAGAACATGATCATCTTTGGTGACCCCTACTGGCTGACAGCCAGGATGGCAGGGGCCCATCATGGGTCGATCTCCTTTGCCTTCCTTGATGAGGATGGGTTGAAGCTGCAGAGACTCATCCGGAACCCACCCTTTCTGTTTGGAAATAGGACCACAAAGGTCCGTAAGTATATCTCCTGTCCACTCCTGCTAGAATGTATGCACTGCCACCGCCTTGGCCATTTGGCACAACGCTGCTCTGTGCCCTCCACATGTCTGGTCTGCCCCATATGCGGACAGAACCACAAAGAAGAGGACCACACAGCGAAATGTCCCAACGTAGCACAGCACGTTGGCACGGCATGCTCCTGCCCGCCAGTTTGCATTAACTGTATCTGGGCCAAGAAGTCTGCTCAGGCTAAAGGCCATCATGCAGCTTCTTTGTCCTGCCCACTTCGCTCCAATTTCTGTTCCATCTCCCCCCCAGCACGCATCTCTAGCGGAGATGCTGGTGCCAACTCGTCCGCTGCCCAAGTTGATGACCTATGACTGATACGGCCCCACAAGAGGAATCACCTGTCATCATAGTCTCAGTTAATCTCCGCCGCAACGCAGACATCCTTGCCACGTTTCTACAATCCACTACAGCTTCCATCGCCCTGATACAGGAGCCTTGCTATGGCCCCCTGATTCCACAACGCTCTGACTCTGATCCTGACGGGATCCCAGTGCTTGGCACAGTCCAACACCCAATGTGGGACTGCTACCTTCCGCCCCTCTCTGACGGAGAGATGGCGAAGGTTGCAACTTTCATCCGAAAATCTTTCTCTATGTCTCCTGATGTCCAGGTAGTTCCTTTACTGGAACACCCAGGCACCTCATACTCCTTGCTTTTCCTGGACATTCGGATCGCAGACTCTCTCTTCTGCGTCGCCAATATCTATAACCACGTCCACCCCAAAGGTAGGCACTCTTCTAGGTTAACTCACTCCTTCTCCTCCCTTTTCCCCTTTCCCCTACCTACCTTCATACCTACAATGGTTGCGGGTGACTTTAACACCCACTCGTCCACCTGGTCCCTGCCAGGAGCCACCATCTCTTCCTGGGCTTGCCCCCTTGAGGAATGGTTTGAAGACTCTGATCTTCACCTTGTCAGCCCACCTGGAATGGCCACAAGGCTGGGCGAGAAAACAGGCTGAGGATCCATGCAACGCGACTCAGTTCTAGACCTACTCCTTCTGAATGACGCTGCACTTTGTACAGGACGCTTTTCCTCTGTTTCCATTTCCTTTCAGGACTCATTGGGTTCGGACCATGCTGCACTTTACATCTCCTGGTTCCCCCCACTTCCCCCACGCCCTTATGAACGAGCTATTCTACCAGGATTTGTCCTGGATGACTCTTTATGCGATACTTGGGTCAAAGCCTTTTCGTCCCTTCCCCCCTCTACTATAGATTCAGTTACCTCACTCCAGTTGGCTGCTTTGAAGTTTGATTCCGATATTTATGACATGTGTGACCCCCTTTTCAAGCGTCGCTGCACCCCAGACTTCCGTGGAGTCAGGTGGTGGAATGCCCACTGTGAGGCCGCCCTGTCGCTGGTGCGTTCCACCCCACGGGGCTGCCGGACCAATGCTGCGAAGGAGCTGAGGAAAGCTGTTCGAGAGGCCAAGCGGGCTTGGTCGAACAATGAACTCTACCTCACCTCCCCCAACAAACTCTGGAGGGCAACAGCATGGCGCCATGGCCGCTGTGCCAATCGCATTCCTCCCATTTTGGACATCAATGGGTCTTTAGCCCTCCATTCGTCCAACATACGCCAAGTCTTCTCAGCCTGCTTCTTCCCAACGGTCCCCACCCCCATTCCCCCCTCCCATGAGGACAATCCCATACCAGTACCACCATGCCCCTTTGAGGACATCACAACGGAGGATGTTTCTAAGGCACTCGCAGACACTTCCAACAAATCTGCCCCAGGCCCCTCAGGGATCGGGTACAAACTCTTGAAATGGGCACACGCGGCGTCCCCCTCTTGTCTACCACACCTGTTCAATTCCTCGATCGCCCTCTCATACCACCCCTGGAAAGCTGCAACGGTCATCCCCATCCCCAAGCCCAATAAGCCCAACTACCGCCTAGCGAAGGCCTACCAGCCAGTGTCTCTCATAGAATGCTGTGGCAAGCTTCTGGAGAAAATTGTGGCAAGGCGAATTCTCCTAGACACGAATCGCTACCAGCTCCTGCCACCCACCCAGTTTGGGTCAAGGGACTACCACTGTGCCACAGACGCCTGCCTCTCCCTGGTGCACTCGGCTCAATCCTGCACTAAGGCGGGCTATGTCGCAGCGGCCATCCTCTTTGACATACAGGGCTTTTTCGACAACCTCCATGTGGACCGGCTTGTTCACCTTGTGCGCATTCTGGGCTTCAACCCTCTGTTATGCAGCTGGGTTCGTTCGTTCCTGACAGACAGACGGGTCTCCCTGTCCTTCAATGGCAACACTCTTGACCCTCTCACCCTTGATCATGGCACTCCCCAAGGATCGCCATTGTCACCAATCTTATCGGCCATCTATACCTTCCCACTCCTACGGCTAGCAGAAGCCTGGGCGTTCAGTTCCCTAGCCTTTTATGTTGATGATGGCAACATTCTTGCCACCGGGTCCACATACAGGGCTGCCACCACACGCTGCGCATCCCGATTCCACACAGTCGTCACCTGGCTGAACCAGAACGGCCTCACCATAGATGCCGACAAAACCGAGTACATCACCTTCGGTCCTAGAAGAAGCCCTGAGCTCATTGGTTCTCCATATCATGGCGTACGCCTTAAAGTCCCCGGCGGTGGGGTTCTTTCTGTATGACGCTCACATACAGTCCAGTACCTTGGGGTCTTCATCACAGAAAAATTCGATTGGCAGCCCCATGTCAAGATCATGGCAGCCCGCGCTCGCTCTACTGTCCGTGCCTTGCATGTTCTTGGCAACTCAGTGTGGGGCCTTGACTTTGCTAACTGGCGACGCGCCTTCCATGCCATCATCCTCCCGGTCCTCACTTATGGCTTACCTCTCTGGTCACATAACCTGCTGAAGTCCTTGATACAAGTCCTCCAGGTTGCCCAAAATGACGCAGTCCAACGACTTAGTGGCACCTTTAAGACAACACCCATCGAGCCACTCCACAACATGGTCGCCATTCCCCCAATCCGTTTTCTTATTCCCAAACTCCGCCTCCAAGCACGCAATCGCATTGCAAGGCTGCCACCGACCCACCGCCTTCTCACCCTCCCAAACGCAGACACCTCCCGCTTCTACCCCCCCTTCATCACAATCCCCACCGCCCTCACCACGCTCCTCCCCTCCTCTCCCCAACCCTTCTACCTTCCCTCACACCGCATGTGGTCACACCCCCAGGTCACATCCTCCTTGACCCGCCCCAAGGACGACAAACTGCTGTCAGCAGTTCGAGCCTGGGCAAGCCGCTCCACCATAAACTCCACCTCCGTCTACGTCTACCCCCTCCCCCACCCTCACACCCATGCCTTCGCCTTCCTCATCTCCCAGGACGACTCCATTGTGGACCAAGGCTTCAGTATTGATCATTCCACCACACACGCTCAGGTGCACACAACCATCTTGGCGACACAGGCTCTCACGCGCCTCCCCAAACACAACACAGCCCTCTTCCTACCCTCCCGCAACCTACATAACCCCCTTCTGTCCTTACACAAACATAAACACCTCCCATTGGCTTCCGTTTTTACCTCGACACTACAAGTTTTCTTACATCTACACCCGGACATCTACTTTACACTTTTACATCTACCTACCCATTTACCTAAACTTCCTGCTCACGGCCCACGCCCAGACCCATGCATTTTTCCTTGTGACTGGCCAGGTCCCCTCCAGAAGGACCATGTCCTTGACAAACTTCGGATCATGGCATCCCAGTCTAACATCTCCCCACCCCCTGACAACCCAAAGATGCTTGCCTTTCGCTTGTGGAAAACGGAGTACGACACACACCCAGTCCCCTGCAAATGGGCGCACAACACTATCATTCCCATACCCACGTCCCCGGAGCCACCTCCCTTCATGGAAGGAGCACTGTCTCTGGAACAGAGGCGTGCGTCCTTGCTGGCACTACAGGTGTTCTTCAAACACTGTTTCTCTGGGGACTTCTCCCACTCTCACAGACCCAGAGCTGGGGACAACACAACCTGTGAGTGTTTTCCTCCTGATGCGTCCATTGATGAGACACAGGACAGTGAGGCCCAGGCACCACCTGGGCTAGACCAAGAACGCATCTCTCCTGGCGACGGCGATCTCTGTCTATACGACAGGGAAGACCGAGACCCAGGCTTTGTTCAAATAATGGATGAATTCCTCAATCCAAACCTACCCACAAACCCCCACTCTCCATCTCCACAACCACACAGAACCCGCCATCGCAAGCACCACCGCACCCACCCACACTCTGCTTCGCACGCGGTCTTCTCGTGTCCTTGCACATCGGCCTTACAATGGGAGATCCTGGGGCAGGACCCATCTCCATGCACTCTGTTCCACACTTTCAAAGGGGCCGTCAAACTAATTACGTTCCTCTTTGCATCCAACTCCCTTCTGCGCCCCCTCCCTCCACACCCAGACCCCCCATAATTTATTTCTATCTATTCACCCCGTTTGTTAAGGGCCAAGGACCCTAAGGTGCGACGTGCACGGGTTTGTATAACGGCGGCGGGACTTGTACTTCAAGGGATCGCAGGTAGCGAACGCTGGCCCTTGGATGCGCTGGTATGATGGGTCTGCACGCGTGCAAGACACTAGTGGGGATAATGAAAGATGTAGAAGAGAGTCTCGACGATGTTCGAGACGACTTGCACGGAGTGCGGGCGAAAACTGAAGGCGCTGTGGAAGCTACAACACTTGGGATTAAACCAAGTCAGGCTTAAGGCCCAACTCTAGGAAAACACGAGGGTTTATATACATGTGAGGAGTCTGTATGACTAAGGCATAATACGACGAGTACTTGTACTAGTAACGAGTCATAGCCCAAAAGATGGAGTCATATACTGCGGAACTGACTCACGCGTGAAGGTAACAAGAAAGGAGTCAGTTATGAGTCGTGAAACGAGGCTATGAAGAAAGTATAGTAAGCGGGCCGAGAATCCGGAAGCGAGGCTGAGGTAAGTGAATAGAGACGAGTCAAGAGTAGGGATAGGGTCATGTGAGGTCAGGTGAGGGAGTATCAGGTGATGTGCAGGTGACTTGGGAGCAGGTGATATAGGACAGGTGACTTTGAGGAGCAGGTGACTGGAATGGCATGTGATTGGTCATGTGGGTGGTCAGGTGATTGGTCATGTGATCGAGATGGATGGGTGGTTGGTCATGTGATGGGAAATGCTTAGTAAGCAGGTGGAAAATAAAAAATGCACCCTGCGTAAGCTCAAGAACGTAACACCGTTTACACGCTAGCGCTATTCGCTCCCACGCAGTCACATAACACGTATACCAATGTTATCCGCCTTAACAACTGTAGCTACTTAATAACTAGCTATGTCTCTTGTTGTCGATAGACAGTGGAGAATAAACATCAATTCCAAAAAAAAAAAAAAAAAAAAAAAAAAAAAAAAA
>Ga0307510_10007808_pt1 | contig 12754 bp, 15 predicted proteins | sample 12_EM_MG_FD_207224 | JGI IMG/M metagenome (GOLD analysis project Ga0307510, IMG submission 207224) | Populus trichocarpa ectomycorrhiza microbial communities from riparian zone in the Pacific Northwest, United States - 12_EM | ecosystem: Host-associated > Plants > Roots > Unclassified | place... | reverse complement strand
TGATTTTATTTTATTCTTATCATTGTGCACTGCTCCGGTGCATGTCCGAGCATTCACATGTCGAACATCCCTTCGCGCGTGCAATGTAAGGCGAAGGAAGACAGCCAGAGACTTCTGCTGCCTTACAAGTACTGACTACTGTACCCAAACAGCCCACACAACGTCATCATACGATGCGTCATTAAACTCCTAGAGGGGTGTACTGGTGTCAGTTCCGGCGTACTGTCCGTAAACCACCATGTCATCTGTCCCCCCTTACCCTCCCCCTCCCGATGGCCTTCGAGTCATCTCCATTGACACACTCAAAGCCGCTCTCGCCTAAATGGAAATTGATGTTTCAGTGGAGGATGTCATGGCAGTCATTCGTGAGGTGGAGGAAGCCCAAGCGAATCGAATGAGCGTCGTGCTATACTATCTGAGTGTAAGTTGCCCGCTACTGCTGCTCGTCTACTCTGCTTTAACCCATCCAATATGCTAGTCGCTCTTCAACCCCCGAAGCAGTATTCCGGTTTGCAGTCCACAACGACCTCGGATTTTGTCCAGCATCCTCCAAGACCCGAAATGGTTGTCCCACTACCGATAGAACGCCGACGTCGCCTCATTGAACTTTATGGGCAAGCGTTTCCGGATGGCAGGGTTTCAAAATGATTCACGTATTAGGGTTAGGTAGTCGGGAAAAACCAAAGTAGTGTTTAGACTTGGGTGGTTCGAGGCGTTCGACTGCACAGCCTTAAAGATGAATTTGGAATCGCCAGAGTCTGAAACAGTTCAACCATTAATCCACAGTTTGTAGAAAGATACAGATTAGTGATACATGTCTACAGAGTGAGTCCCCATATCACAAAATTAAGTGGACGGGACCTGCTCATTGAGCTCTCGTACGAGTAACTTATTCACTGCCTTTGCATTGTCCAAGTACACTGTCGACGACGACAAAGTCAGGGCTAGTTGTGAGTCGAGGTGGAAAGACAAAGGCTCACCATGATGGCCAGCACGGGGCACGATATACATCCGAGCGTTCTCGTTCCCCGCCGCTTTGAGGTTGTCTATGGAGGTCATGCCACCCACTGGATCCATCCAGTCATGCTCCCCGTCTACGTACAATATCATCAGACGCGAAAGGAGAGGACACAGAGGGGCACGTACAAATGAACGATATGGGGATCCTCAATGCTGAGACCCTGTCTACCAAGGGCATGCGGGCGTGCGCACCAGGAGCTAATATATGGGCTGGGGAAGTCTTGAGATGAGACGAAGTACGGGTGCAGAGCGATGAGACTAACAAATGCAGTATTCCCCTGAACCCTTCGCGAGTGTGATGTTCGTAATGTAATCGTGCATATCACGCGTTTCGTCTTCGTTCAAGGCGCCAAAGCGGCGGGAAGAGTACTGTTACGCGGATAGGGTGATCAGAGACCAGTGGTGAGGCGACGTGGGAGGAGGGGGACAACCACGTTACGTACCTTGCCCACGAGCATGGGACCCCAGAAAAGGCTCGAACGCACCACCTGGAAGGGGCTCCAACCCTCCTCCCACAAATGCGTGAGTACCCTGCGTCCGAGACTCTCCTTTCTTTTCTCTTCACGCTGTTCCTGCTCCAGTGCCGCCAGGCGCGAGCTGTCCGCAGCTTCGGCACCCTCCTCGCCAGTCACCTGTCTATCTAGCATCTCCCTCGACGGGACGGTGTTGTTCGGATCATGCGGGACGCCAGCAGGGGAAAGCAAGATGAGCCTGTGCACGCGCTCCGGATATCGCAGCGCATAGACGGCGCTGAAGTACGCGCCGAGCGAGTGCCCGATGAGCGTCATCTTCTCCAGCCCCACGCGCTCGCGCCACTCCTCGAGTGAGTCGACGAAGAACGACTCGGCTTCGTACACGCGGCCGGGGACGTCGTCGCGCTTCGCGCGGACTCGAAACGGCACGCGTGCGGAGCGGCCCATGCCGAGCCAATCGACGGCGTACACGGACGTTCCGCGGGTGCCGGCCCATCGAGCCAGCGAGGGGAAGTTCAGGAAGAAAAAGCCCAGGCCGGCGCCGTAGCCGTGCAAGAGGACGGCCGGCGGCGGCGCTTCGGGGGAGGGAGACGTGGACTTGATGGCGAGTGTATTGAGATAATGCTTAGGTTTTGAGAGCGGGACCTGTTCGCTGTGTGCAATAACAGGGCCGTCAGAGGGGCTGGACGGTATCGACGACCCGGCTCGAAAGAAGGGCAGTCGCCTGGAGGAAGCATCAGCAGAAGCAAGGGAAAGGCGTGGCAACCCTTAAAGAAATACCTCAAAAGACGTTCTTCACTGGAGGCTGCCTCCTTCTCACCCGCGGCCCACCTAGAAAAGTTATCAAAATGCTGCTCCAAACACGGACCAATTTTTTTGGCAGACCAGCTACGCAGACTTGCCACGAAGGTAGAGGGTATCTCCTTGGCGGGCGGTAAGGTTGGTGCACCACTAAGTGGCACAGATTCTGGCATTGTCCTAAGAGTCGTCACGAGTCGGGCCAGGATGAGATAGGAGAGAGAAATGGGAGAAGAGAAAGGTGCAAGGTGTGTTGTTCGGTATCCTTCACAGGTTCACGAGCTATGCGCCCATCATTTCCGTGCGACTGACACAACTCTGACACGCCACGCGGTGCCGGCCCACAACGTCATTACATAGCCGACCTTCATCCACTCTTAGCCGACGCGTTGACCGGCTTTGCGCAGCATCCCTCACCCGGTCGGCCTCTGGTTGTGTGTGAAAGCAGATGCTAGAAGCTTCCGCCGCAGCTGGGACCCACCAGAATGTCATGTAGCTGGTGTCAGAGGCTGCGTTGGTCCTTCCCAGCGGCTGTAACGTAACGAAGACTCGGTCTCTAACGTGTGGCTGTCATACGGTGCGTGTTCAGGGCATGTACGCTCATCCTCCATACTACCCCATAACCCATTGGTCCCGATCTACAGAAATGATGTGACCAAGCGTCACCGACTCGCCTAAGATCTGGGCGCGCGCAGACATTCGAGGCGGTTTTCCGGCTTGAACTCGCCCCGATCTTTACCCCTGCCTCATTGCACCACCCTTGGGAGTCTTAGACCTGTTTCTGCTTCCGCCTTGCGCACGCGACTCCACTTTGGCGCTGGCGCAGTGCGGGCGGTGCGCAGAGAACTTTATATCGTGTCCCCCCTATTTTTTGTCGGTCGTTTTCGGTATACGAAGGCGTCCGCAGAGGGCGATGAGGTTCGATTCATTCACACCCTTCTGTAGTTGTTTGAGTTTACGGCACCGCATCCTCCAAAGCAAGTCTTGTGATTGGGATAAAAGCAAATACGGATAAAAGCAAATACATTTTCGGCCATGAGTCCATAGCTCTGGACGGGTTACAACGTTGCACTAGCGACTAATCTGTGCGTCATGGGACCTCATCACCCTCTTTTTTTCCGGTGTCAGGTGTTGGTGGCGCGAAGTAGCCGCCCAACAAAGCGACACCCTCCACAAACGTTGGGGGATGGAGAGACAGGTAAGGAACGATAGAAAAACAAGAAATAATGTGAGCTGGGATGTGATGGGGAACCTGGAACCTGTAAAGGATGGACGAATTTCGGACTTGCTCCTGCATAAACATTCGGAAAGATAGATCTGTATTGCGAAGACGTGGCAAAGACTGTGCTTCTGATCTGCAAAACTTGTACGAAGCGAAGGGGCGCGGATAGACGCCCTGCGAGGTCACATGCACTACTGTGCCACATGTAGTTCTGTTCTGGTTCACGTGGCAACTATCGGACGGATATGCCACGCACGGGACAGTCCACGGTGGGAAACACTACAGTCCTGCAACGTATGTGTTTCAAGGGCACCCAGGGGAACGTGCGTACTACACATATGCAGAAAAAGGCACGTGCTTTCTCCCTAGCGCTCGCTCCTGAATGACAAGAGATATACGTTATCTCGTTATTGAAATACGGACGAAGCATAATCGGCAGGACTCATAGATAGCCACTGCAGCAGAGCGAATCGCGCCAAGCCGCGGTGTCGCCTCAACGAAAGATGTCCGAGGCACGCGTCCGAGGGGGTCGTGCGAATGAAGGAACTGTGCCAAGGCAGTTGTCACCTGCGCCCAAGAGAGTCTAGTCTAGAAACTAAAACTCGACCGTTCGATGAAGGAGAGGGATAACCTTGCCCAGGCCGAGCCAACCATGGTTGTGCGTGCACAAACGTGCGACTTTTAAAGGAGATGCGGCCTTCCATTGCCACCGCAGCCACATCTCTCATTGGATGATGGCCTTGAGAATTCAGTGCGCCGCCCCCCGTTGCGTTGTAAACGCTATACGTGAGGCACCGCACAACACACTCGACACGTGGCGATCGTATCTCCACTGAGAACCACCCATCTATTTGCTCATGTCACTGAACCTAGCAAATCGGCGCCAACCACTTTGCGTTCGTGATGGTTTCCATAAGGTGTACGGTTGCTGTGAGCGGTTCTTTCCCGATCCTATTCGATTCGGAGTTCCCCAGATGGAAACCGAAATGTGTATTTCTTAGCCACGAAGCAGCGCAGCGGGGAAAAAGTGAACAACAAGGACCGTCCACGGAACGAAAAGGACAACCTGGCTCGAGGCAATGCTAATTCTGCATAAACGAGACAAAAATGTAGCCGCGGCGGAAGAAGACCTGCTCAGTGGTATTGGACATGTACCGCGTGGCCTAGATCAAATTTGCGTGAAACTAGAATGGACATTGTTGCACGCCGATCCATCTAGAGCCGGTGGCAGTATCAAGTAACCTGATAGAGGGCCAGAGCGAGGCTAAGCGGCCAGTCCAGACAGTTACATCGGAATCTAATTGTTACCTGCAATTTGCCATAGGACCATTCAAACGAGACCTTTGTGCCTTGTAAATGCAAATTCTCGTCGGCAAACGACGACAACCGATCCGCTCCCCAGAAGTTCTTGACTAAACATTGTGAGCCACAAATTGAAAGCGTGGAACCGCGAGGTGCCTCCATAATCGTGCTAAAGAAAGGAAGACACCCTGTCTGACATTTGCCACGATGCGAGTGTGAAGCCGATAAGAACTTGTGCCAGGTGTCTGAGGACTATATGGAGGAAGGCAAGAAGAGCTAATATTTGCCAATAATTTGCAAAGAAGTACACTCGTTAAATGTTGCAGGAACAGCCTCTTAACGACATGGAGTCCGATGGATATACTCAATGTCGTGTCCTTGATGGCGCTGATAAGGTTAGTGAAATCCGTTATCACACTTGCGAAAGCAAATAAAGATAAGATCCGACTTGTTTATCCGCCATGGTGTTGTTTTACGTAAAGATCCCCATGGTCTAAGGTTTCAGATAAGAGCAAATACAATTTGGTACCTTTGTATCAATGGCTGGGCGGTCTCTGTATAGTAAACGGCTTGAACGGCTGTGATCATATATTCCAAATACACACCATTGCAGGGCCGAATACCCAAAGGCGGCACAGGCCAAGGCCATAGACGTGGACCGATGTGCGCCACGTAGCGAAGGCTTGCGTTCTAGTGTAAACTTATTCACGATGATAGGTGTAGGCCACTGGCTTGCAGTTGTTAATGCTTTGTCAGGGTAAATAAGCGCTAGGTAAGATTCAGGAGGGGCCCGTGTTACCGGGGACTTGCGATGGGACAACATTTCAGCGATGACTTTCCGGATCGGAACTCACCCACGTCCGACCGGAGGTCTTCTTCTGTAATCCGAAATTTGGGACGAATGACAACGTAAAATGCTTTGGCGAATTTGATACTTGTTTGGCGATATTTGATGCTCGTTCTAGCACATGTATTGTATGACCGCAGTTTCGGGGAAGTACAGGCAGATTGCTTCCAAGAGACACGTTTGCGTAAATCACGGGCGGGACTAGCCGAGCACGGGAAAGTGTGAGGGCGTAAGCTTCCGGACAGGGAGAAAACATAGTCCAGGCCCAAGAGCGAGATCGGGGGGCGAACATGTGAGACTGTGAACTGGCGCGTAGCGTCAGGGTATGATCATTGAAGACGACGATATGACCGGAGGTCTGATCACAGACGAGGACATGCAGCTTGGGTGAGGATGCAAGGCTGTGAAGAGTATGGGTCGTGCGCCTGAATGATGGGCCTCCCCGGCCAAAATTGGGAAGCGCTCGGAAGAAAGACCGTGATGGAGGTAAGGAGGCTTGGGGTGGCCAATGATGTATGTGGGTAAGGCGCACGTTTGTCAGATGCGCGCAGATCGAGAACGCATTGACGACAAAAAAAATGACGGAATAAGGGGTCGGGTAAAGACGTGTTTGTGCCGATGAGAAGTTCCTTTCCCAAAAGAATGGGCCGCTTCGAGCGCGTGTGAGGGGGTGAGGTAAGGGCGTAGATACTGAGTTGGATGTGGGGTGAGCTTCGAATGGCTGACGATAGGCGAGAGCAAGCCGCGGGGAGTCGGAAGGATGGGTGGGACCGAGTGAAGTAGATAAGAGGAAGTGGAGAGTGAGGGGGGGTAATACTCCGGGGCATTGCCGGGCGAAAGGAACTAGCAAAGAGTCGACGAGCGAGGAAATTGAGCGGTGGCGATAACGGTTGCCAGGAATAGTTTATAATGGAGAAAACCGATGCGATTTGCTTGTAGGGAAAGTAGTCAAAGGGGAAGAAACGCAACAGGAAGGCGAGACGAGACGAGACGAGCATTGGCACGAGGAAGGGCGTCAAACCAATTGATGAGGTATTACGATGATGATACAATACGTATGACGCGCAGGAGACACGTGCGTTATTTTTTGTTTTTTTCTTGGACGGAGACGATTTGTGCGACCAGAAGTGAAAAGGGAATACGTGGCCTTGAATCCATCTAGGGTTGAGAGTGGTATGGCGAGGAGAGGGTGAAGGGGATGGAAACAGGCTTTAGAGGAGGAGAGAGGGATCTGAAGAGATGTGTCATCAGATCTGTGAGGGTTCAAAGGGGTCTAGACGCCCGGATCTCGCCTCAGCCTCACCTCGCTTCCTCCCTTTTTTTCGTCCACTCGGTACTCAATATCTATCTTTCCTTTCCTTCCTCCACCACCTTACGCTTCACGGTCTGCCCTTTGCCCAACTAAACTCCTACGGCCACTTGTCCCCCTCTTGGGTTGACCAATGACGTCCATTCATCATCCCACTTCTACCACCACCTCTACCCCCACCAGCAGTGGCAACATCCATTCGTCCTACATTTCTCCGCCATATTCACCCTCCTCCTTCCCAAAGTCCCTTCGCCCCGGGCGCCCTATATCTGATACTTTCCCTTCCGAGCCACTTCCTCTCCCGTCCCCTTCCCCAAACATATATCAACCCAAATCCGATGCCGATCGTGCATTTTCAGAATCAACATCATCGGACGCCAATCCTTACGCATTATCTTCTCGACCCCGTGTCAGCCCCCGCGAGTCTGCTCCGCGATCGCAACCCATACCTGCTGTCCAGTCCGCCCGCCCGGGCCTTGCATTCCCAACTTCTCCCCATCGTACGCCCAGACCTTTATCAAGGCGCCCCTCCACCCCTTCTACAGCGTCTTCTTCCGACTCTTCCCCACCACCTTCTTCTCACCCCCGCCCCTCTCAACACAACGCAGCCGGTATCGGCCGTAAGGTCGCTGACTCACTACAATTATTCAAAGAGTCGGTATCGTTGCCCGCGACGGAGGTCATCAACCCGCTCGCATTCACGAGGGCCTGTTCTCCCTCACGACGGCGCCTAAGCTCTCATGCCCCTGTCGATGGTGATGACGACGTCATAGGGCCTCACTTTGAGTTCGTCAAGCGTGCAGACTGGCCAGAGCGAGAAGCTGCCGCACTCCGTAGAGAGCGAAGTAGCACCCTTGCGCTTGACCGCCCGCGCGCCCGTGAAAGTGGCGTGGCCGCCGCCAGAGAGCAACGCGAAACTGAGTCGCGTAGGAAGGAACGTGCTGACTTGCCCAAGGATGGTGGCCTCGGTGATCGGACACATTCTAACAAAGACCTGGCCAGGCAACAGGACTCTCGCGGTCGTCCCCGAGATCGTCAACGACTTGAGAAGTCCAGTGTTGTTCTATCCTCATACGCTCCGGCAACCCCCCATACTCCCTCTCATCGTGACATTGGTCTCGCGCCTATCTTGACCTCTCCTCATTCATACCCCTTATCCCTTGCTCGCTCTTCGGGTGAGCCCATACCTATCCCCATCTCTCAACATCAGTCCTCTTCGGACCTTGTCCCGATCACCACACCTTCCCCTGCATCTGTATCCAAGCATGCTCGTGGTTCCGAAATATCGCATTCACGGTCACAAACTCCTGTTCGCGCTGTGTCACAGTTGCCTTCCCGCACTCTCTTCCGCGATTCCGCATCCACACCCTCTCCATGGACTACTGACGATGAGTCTGCATGGGAATCGGCTTCTGTCACTAGTAGCACGTCGACTTCGTCTCCACCCTCTCCACCAGAACCCATCGAGTCCCATCCCGATGTGACGTGGCCGATAGACGATGAATATGATGGAATGTCCAGACACAGTTCCATTGACCACGATGTCGATATCGATGACCAATATCACGCTCGATTCGATCTGTCAGAGGATACCTTGCCTCATATCCCCTTGCGTCCGTTTCGAAATCAGGTGGGTGGACACGCCTCAATATACAAATTTACCAAACGGGCGGTTTGCAAGGTGCGTATCACCGTTATGTTATACATGTCTGATGCTCACATAAAATGCGAAGCCTCTTGTTTCGAGGGAGAATCTGTTTTACGAGGCTGTTGAGCGTGAAGCTCCCCCTCTACTTGACTTCATCCCTCGTTACTTAGGTGTCATGCTCGTCAGCTACCGCAAGGTACCTAAGAGCAAAGAATCCTCGGTGATGCCCAGCGATCATAGACCTACCCGACCTCCTCTTCATAAAGTTATCACAGACCCTACTGCTTTACCCGTCGGGCCATGCGAGACATTGTCAACAGAAGCACCTGAGGCAGTTACCGACAGTGACGACGAGGCCGAACTCCCGGAAGTCATTCTCGGTCGCAACCGCCATATTATTCCCGAGTGGATGTTTCGCCGTACCCGCAGCCGTACTCATTCGCATGCGACTCTCCCGCCAGTTGGCGATCTCCATGCTCAGCGCCCCCATCGTTCCTTCCTCGCCGGCACTTCGTCAAGCCCAGACCTTGGTTCGCCTGGCTCGCAGAGCAAGCCTGGGTCCCCCTCATCAAGCCTAGGTCCCTTGGTGCGTCGAGGTTTACTGGCAATACCTGGCGACGCCACCGATATTCCTACAACTCCTGTTAACTCCCCCAATGTGTCTATGAAAGTGCTACAGGGCCAGCTTCCCACCTCGGTGCGCGGGAGGTTCTTCGTCGGTGGCGAGAATGCTGATACGGGAGAAAATCATACGCGCCCTCAAATACGCTCGATTTATTCCGATCCGGTTCACACACAGCCGACATCACCTCATGCCGTTCAACCCACCTCAGGAAGTGGTCGGTTTGGTGGACTCGGGTCAACAACGGTCAATACCAAGCTGAAAGACCACGTATTTGGCACGATCATGCGTAGATTCCAGCGGCGCCGGGGTGGCCGGTGGCATGGTGGTGTACGCACGGAAGATGAGGGCGACATCGCGGACGCTGAAGGTGAAAGCGATGGTGTTATCTCCGGGGTAGATTCTATGGCGCGACGACGGAAGAAGCTCAGTCGTGTCGACCGGCTGAAGGCGGAGGAAGTCCTCGCGCAAGTTGAGTCCCTACGGCGCGTTCAAAGCGAGCAGGATATGACGAAGATGAGGGCTTTTCACGATGTAGCGTCGAGCACTGGCGGCCCACACGGTCTCTTTGACTTTGACGACGAACACGAGGCTCGACTTGATGGCGATGGTGTGGCCATTCGGCGGCGTAGCTGTTCGCGTGCAGCGACCATCGACTCACCACGGTTCGGTCGATTGAGACATCCTTCACCACTCGAGGGTCCACATCACTCCATTCACCACAAGGAATCGGACGACGTCGTTACTCGACAGAATCATTTCATCCTGATGGAGGATCTTACCGGCCGCCTGAAGCGCCCTTGCGTGCTGGATCTCAAGATGGGTACGCGCCAGTATGGGGTGGATGCCACAGTAGTCAAGAAGAAAAGTCAGCGCAAAAAGTGCGACCGCACGACAAGCAGGTCTTTGGGGGTGAGAATCTGCGGAATGCAGGTAAGTTTTACGCCCCTTTACGGCAGTGTGCCCTCCTCACAAAACCTGTCTTTTCTGCTGTCACCTCTCCCATCCACTTTATCGACATGCGCTGAAATTGTATTGATGTCATCGTTTAGGTCTGGAATCACCTCACGCAATCGTACGTCATGCAAGACAAGTACCAAGGTCGAGAAATCAAGAAAGACGAGTTTCCTGCTGCGCTCGCGTCATTCCTACACGACGGAGAACGGTTACTCGCGTACCAGATTCCGGGCATTCTTGGCAAGATCTATGCGCTCACCCGTATTATCAACCGCCTTAAGGGGTTCCGCTTCTATGGTTGTAGCCTCTTGTTCATCTATGATGGCGATCACGAGGTCCAAGAGTCTCTAGGGACCGGTTATTCTGACCACCCCTCTGTACATAGCCATCGTAGTGGATCGCTGGAGCGCCATCGAAGGTTACACCAGGCCGCCCAGAAGACCTCCCTGGACCGTCCGTCTACCACTCTTCGACGCTCACACAGTGATGACGTACTCGGCGGGCCAATCGACCATCAGTGTTCGCCCAAGCGTCCTCGGGGCGAAGTGAACATCCGCATCGTCGACTTTGCACACATGACGACTGGCCACGACTGGCTGCCGTACCCGGAGGGCTATGATCATCGCGCCTCGCAAGAAGCCGATAGCGGAAAGGGCTACTCTTCAGAAGTTGACCCTGAAACGGGTTTAATCTATGCGCGTTTCCTGCCGCACAACCCCGATGAACCCGACCGCGGTTTCCTATTCGGACTGAAGAATCTTGCCGAGTCGCTTGAGAAGATCTACAATGACGAACGGCTGAGACAAGCCAAGTCGCGGGATGATCCATATGCTGCGAAGGACTTGCTACCGCCACTGTCGGTCGACTCAAAGCGTGTGTTCCAGGAGATCATGAAGCTGGAGAATCCCGACGACTGGGGTTATCTTTCGACCTGACAGCCATTCGTCTCACTTTTCGCCCTTCTTTTTATCATCTGTCTATCGTTGCCTTTCATTTCTTCTTTTATTGCATTTATCCACGTATTTGCTCTACTGCATATTTCTCCCTGTTGCACATGACTATATCTCTTCCCCCGATCACGCCGATACTGTTCCCCACACATCACAGCCATATCTCTTCGGTTGGGTTCCACCATTACAGTAATAATGCCGCATGTATTTAACGACATCAACAAGTACCGTATCTGTCTGCTGGCGGCGGTTCTGTTGGCTTGTTAAGTCTGTTTGCCCTGTAGACATGTGCCTGTGGTCCTGTGATGAATGTTAAACATGTATTTCCCTTCACTCAGTGGCAAGAGGTTGTGTCCCCTTAGACCTCAACATGTTATCACAGTGAGTATATTTCAGTTTGCGAGTGAGCGAACTTCGGTAGTCTAATTCCGTGATATTCAACGCAAGCTTCACTCCGAGTCTGCATCTTGGATGTATTTATGCCGGATATCCTTCCATTGTTTCTGCATAAAGCGTGAGCGATTTATCAGTGAAATGTCGGGCAACAGGGGAAAGGAAGGGAGGGGGGTTGGATTGATTTCAAGACGAAGCTCGGCTTACCCCGCGGTTCCAAGAGTCCCAAAAGTTAGTCACGCCGACATCGAAGCCAATGCTGAAAGCGAAGGCCCCGGCGAAGATGGAGGTCACATAGACACCTGTGTTTTTGCGAGGACAGAATGAGAAAGGCGTGAAAGGTTGGAAGATAAGAGGAGGAGCGTTCACTGTTTCGCTTGACGAGCGCGTTGTAAAAGGCCGTGGAGAACTGCGAGGTGAGTCAAAAATCGTGAAAAGGTGAAAGAGAATTTCAGAAAGTCGTACTGCCATGGACGGATGAGTCGAGGTAGGGTCGACAGAGGTAGGTAAAGTAGTTGATGGGTCTTTGTTACGGGTTCCACTGCGAGTCCGTTGGCTAGCTGGCGTCGGGTCGGGTCGGAGTCCGAACGCGTATTGACCAAAGTCGTTTCAGCAGTTGTACGACCAACGCGTGCTTGACTGTACAGGACGACAAAAACATCCCGAGGATGGCTTTACCGACCCTGCGAGCCTCCTCTTTAAATCTTACACGACAATTTCACTGTCCTTTTTCCATCTCGTCGCAGCGGTATCGAAATGTCACCCATCTTGCCTATTCCGACGACGGACCACCCACTAGCGATCTCTACCCTCGCACCAAAACCACGAACACCACAAATCACACCATTGCTGCCGCCGCCGCCACCTCCGACCCTAGCACACCCGCCGCCACCACCTGGCCCAACAAGCAGCACCAGAACAAAAACAGAAGCGACGACAACTACAACAACAACAACTACAACCCGCTCCGTCTCGACCTCTCCCCGCACGCCTCACCACCCCAACCGTACCGCATCCACGTCGCCTGCACGCCGAACAACACGCACATCGTCATCGGCGACCCGCAGGGGCACCCGCTCAAAGCGAGCACCTGGTCCGGCGGCTCGTGCGGCTTCAAGGGCGTGAACCGCTCGGGCTACGAGGCGGGCTACCAGTGCGCCGTGCGCGCCTTTGCGCGGATCAAGCAGCTCGCGGAGGAAGAGGGCGGCGTCGG
>Ga0307510_10007807_pt1 | contig 12755 bp, 5 predicted proteins | sample 12_EM_MG_FD_207224 | JGI IMG/M metagenome (GOLD analysis project Ga0307510, IMG submission 207224) | Populus trichocarpa ectomycorrhiza microbial communities from riparian zone in the Pacific Northwest, United States - 12_EM | ecosystem: Host-associated > Plants > Roots > Unclassified | place... | reverse complement strand
TCTACTAAATTCAGGCCATTACATCTTTGGTTGATCGATCTTTCTTTAATTTCTCCTACTGTTATGAGTTTTGTTTGAGGGCACGCACGACAAAATATTCTCCTTCCTCTCCGCCCATGCGATCTAGCTCTTCATCCCCCCATCCTAGTAGCAGCAACAATAACGAGCTTCCTTACAATTTCAATGTTGATGGTGCAGCTGTTAGAAATTTTTAGGATGAAAATAAATATAGAGTTAGTTTAGAGGCGTGAAAACACTATTTTTAAGGAGTTTATTTGTTCTACACAAAAACAATATCTTTAGGATACAACTAAACCTTTTAAATTTCTAAAAGAATGAGAAGATAAGACCAAGAAAAGAATATATGTTTTTATTATGTTTTCTTTTCTGTGTAATAACATGTTTTTATAGACTTGAAATATAAAAATGAAATAGTATAATTGTTCATCAAATAATATAACTATTCATGAAACAATATAACTGTTCATATTAAATTACAAGTTTTAAATGTTATCTTTTGATATTATAAATATATATATATAATAGCATTATGAAGTTAAATAGAAGAGTCTGTCTACCATGACTTAATTTACTACATAATAAAAACTCAAATTAATAGAAAATATTTATTTTTAATGTAGAATAAATATTTTTTTTATTCATTTAAAAATTACAACAACAGCAGCGAGGATGTTGCATAATAAATTGAAATGGTTCCTACTAGGATTTCTATAGAGTATTTGGGAGAACTTTTGTAGCTCACCGTGAAGGCCAGCCATGGCTGGTAGGGGTTAACATCCATAGAAAAAGAAGGGAGAGAGAGAGAGATTCTCATAATTCATCATTCATTCATCATAATTTGTTCCATAGCCATCCAAAGTCTGTTACATCCATACAAGGCTACTCCTTCTCTGACAGATTCCTGAGATTAAGGAATTAAAGAAATAGCAACACGTGTACCCTCTTATTACACAGGACTGAAAGGAAAAACTGAAACGGTGCGTTGAGTGTAATGGTCACTTGATTAAACGGTGCGTTTTCCATATCAGAATCATGAGAAGATTCTCTCGACTGCTCAACATAAACTTGTGTGAGTTTTTCAATATCAGAATCATGAAACCTTGGGAATATGTTCAACTTGGCACATGTAATGTACTTCAGCAAATCTTGAGAAAGAACCTCTGGATCAACTGGCCTAGCAGAGGCTTGATCTTCTTGAGACTCGCTATAGGACCTATCATCTATATTAACACCTTTGGCCTGTGATTTGAAATGACTATTAACGACAAACTCTGCAAGCATCTCATCTGTTATGGGGTCATCCAGTTCCTTAACAACACAGAGGATCTCAAAACAAGAAAAGATGGGATCTGTCAACTCGATATTCTGTGAAAATGTTTTGGAGGAGTCGTACCTTCCTCCAACATGATTTGCAGCAGCAAGAACAGAGCACCGAGCCTAGAGAAAGGTAACAATGCCAGCCTTGGATATACTAATGCTCTGCTGGTCCATTGCTTCATGGATGCTCGCCTTGTCCTGATCATTCATCTTGTCAAACTCATCAATCAGGCAGGTCCCTTGATCACCTAGAACAAGGGCTCCTCCTTCTAGGGTCCACTTTTTTGTCACTGGGTCATTGTGCACCACAGTCGTTAGAACAACAGCAGAAGCCCCTTTACTAGTAGTATACGCGGCCCTCTATCCAGTCTTTTCAACATCCTTTAGAAATCAAGTTTTTTTTAGTGCCAGAATCTAGGAGAAACACATTTATGTCTCCTCGCAGCCGGTGTTTCCCCTCAACATTTTTCTCTTGGCCTCCAAACATAGCCAGAGCTAATGCAGTTTTTAAGCCTTCATGTCCATAGATGGATGGGGCAATAGACTTGATAATCCTTTCCCCTATCCTTGGGTCTTCAGACAACTTTTCAATTTCTTCTTTGTTCTCTTGAGTGAGCTTATACACAGAAAAGAGATCCTGCTTCTTTGTGACATAGTTTGCTTCGATTACAGAGGAAAAGACAGGAAATCCATTCTTTTTGTTCAAAGACAAGTCAAAATTATTTGCATAATGCCAGTGACCTCAATTTCTTCCCCAGGGCGTGCACAGTCAATCAAATCATTCAACAGTATCACTTCCTTGTATCTTGGAAGCCGACCGGTAGGCACAATTCCAGGGCTTTCTTGGAGTGTATGGTCCCTTTGATTGGCATTTAGGGCAAGAACCAACCTTGACTTCTGAATAAGAATTCTGAAAGAATGGTCCCAAAATTGCTCCATACTTGTTGCAATCATATTTTACCTTCTGCAATTGAGAGAAGAGAGAGACAGAAATTCAACGGATTCTGGCAAAAGAAAAAATTATCATTGATATCTATTCTTACTACTGAAATAGTTGAAATTGATATCATTTTGTTCTATTTAAAAGGTGTTTTATAGAGGTTGTTTTTAGTTTTAATATTGCTTAAAAATATATCTACATTAAGGATTATAAATTTTATTCAATTTGATTTTGAGATTTATACTTTTTTATTTATTTATTGGGTTAATAAGATGGCTTGTAGATGTTTTAAGATTGTTTTTGAGTTAAATGGGTGGGAAATGAGTTTTACAAATAAAAAAATTATAATTATAATTTTCTAGCTACCACAGTGATAATCTAAATTTAAGCTAGTAGATGACATGTCCTCATCCATAGTGGGTGATGTGTTGTTCGCCTTTTTTATATAAAAAAAAAATAGGGGCGCACAACCACCCTCTCTTCTAAATAAGAAAAAAAACTCAGACATATGGGCTTGAGCTTAAAGGCCCACATATCTAGGCTTGAAGGCTCGCGTGTCTAGGTTCTTCCTTTCAATAGCCTAGGGTGTTGGGTCTTTTTTAGGTTTTTTTTTTAATATTTAGGTTAAATATAGATTTATGAAAAAAGATATTGAATTCGGTTAAGTCATGACTAGGATTGCATGTTCGACGGGTAAAGCCACAACATTCAAACTATTATTTTCTTTCTATTTTTTGTTTAATGTCTTTTTTGTCCATCAATTTTAAAAAATCAATTTCACTATTTTTTATCGATGATTTATTATTTTATTTAACTTAAAACTAGAAAAAAAAAATACAATTTCACCCTTCGTCATCAATAATTTGCTTGTGCTATCTTAGTCCCACACGCCTGTCAAGTTTCTTTTATTTTAAAAAACATATCATACAAAAGAAATTCACATACATTTTATTTTCATATAAATCTATTAAATGAAAAATAATCTTTGGAATAAAAAATTTATTGAATTTGATTGTGTGCATGATTTGTGTTGCGAATTTGGTTGATTGACTCGAGTTCACTTGTTTTTTTTTAAAAAAAATTGATTGTTGTTTTTTTTACCAATTTCTTCCTTCAATGTTGAGTTGATTGAAGATTTAGCTTTCAAGTTTGTCTTTTCTAAGATTATTCTCGTAAGTTTCACATGTCAACTCGAGTTGACTCATATAGATCTAATGTGTTTCCATCTAAATATTGGATAGAAATATCATTCAAATGCAAATGATTCTAAATTCATGGTTAATTTTTTTTTGGATACATGTTAGCAATCATTATTTTTTTTTTGCGAGAATGCATGTTAATATATATTTTTTTTGTTTGAGGATGTATTTCTTCGTATCTTAGGATGACTTGATTTGAGCTGAGTCAATTTGACCTATGATGAGAACCAACAAGCACCACAAAAAAATCCATTATAGGTGGCGATTAGGCCAATCACAAGGTCAAGGGTCAAGAAGCCTAAAACAACTTTCAATGGGTTTATTTAGGATATTTGGGCCAAGTTAAGCTTTTAGAATTCAATAAGGAATGATCAAGCTTTAATTAATTTGATCTATGCAAGAGTCGAACAAGCTTAAATCGGTTTCGGGCTTTATTTTTTTTATTGCACAACTTTACGCTAATAAATATAATTTTTAATCCGACCATTAGATTATGAAGAAATCTTACAAGAAAACTCTAAAGGCATTATTTTCTAAATGTTAAAATCTTGTAGAGATCTGACATTGGATATGTCTTGCAATACAGTCTAGAAGCTACTATACATGATTTACATTATTTTTCTAGTTAGTTTATGATTCTTTTTTTATTTGAATTGGTAATATTTTCTTATTTTCTCAGGCTTATTTAATATATTTTTTCTTATTATAAATAGAGTTATTTATCTTGTATTAATATTTTTTAGAGACTTAATTTAATTTAGAATAATATTTTATGTGTGTGCAAGGTTGCTTATACTCTTAGTTCTTCATTGAACTCTTTAAAACTTATCAAGTAATTCTGTTTTTATGGCGTTCATCCTTATACTTTCAATTCTTTGGTTTTTTTATAATCAAATGGGTAGAGTCTTTCATCTAATAACTTTGGTTTCTTGGTTTAAGTAATTATTGCGTTGGGTTTTTTATCAATCTAATTTTAGTTTTATTGGTTTATTTCTATCTTGTTTGTGTGTTTAAGGGTTCTCACCTTTCGGGTTTGTATTAATCCCAAAATTTTATAATGGTTGCAGACCTAATTTGGGATATAATTAAGAAAATTGGTTTAAAATCCCAATTTATAAATTTTATCCTATTACGTTTGTTGCCCACTTTTCAAGAGTGAGGATTGAGCCTTATAGCCAAGCATGTGTCCCAAATCACTCCTAAGTCCTAATAGTTTAATATCTCCAACAATAAGTTAGTTTAGGCAAAAACTTTTGTGTAGGGATATAATATGTAGTTTTATCATGAAAACAAAGTATGAAACAATTTGTCTTAAGTAAACCCCTTACCTAAAACTATAAAGATCGGTTAGAGTTCCTAGTTTGTATAAACTAGGTGGCAACTTCTATTTTCATTCTTACACTTTAATTCACCGCAGTGTCCCTTGCGACAAGTCACCAAGTTTAGGTCGATCCAATATGTCATAATCTTAATATTAAAAAAAAGGTTATCTCAATTTTTTTTAAAGTCAAACCAAGCTTTTACTGGCTGTTCAATATTTCTTTGGACATGTCAAGTCAACTTTTTCAAGTAGAGTCAACTCTCATGCGAGTTAATTTCAAACCCAGGATAGATAAGAAATTGAATTGAGAGGTTTTAAGGTTGACCTGTTAAGTTCGATTTAATGACAATATCAAATTTTTTTTTTTAAAAAAAATTCCATCTTCTAATTTTATTTTCTTTCAATTGAATTCTTTTTGGTTTTTTTTTTCAATTTTATCCCTCAACATTTGATTAATTTTGAAATGGTCTTCATAATTTATTTTGATTTGCTTTCCATGAGATTTTCACAGTCTTGAGAAAATGTTCTGGCATTTGGTTGGTGCTCAATTATATGAACGTATATTTTTATTATCATTTCATCAAGTAAAAAATAGTTTTAAAGAAAAAAAATTGTTATTCTTTGTGGAGTTCATGATCTGTATCACGAGTTTAGTATGTTAACCCATAAAGCTCGAGCCTATCTAATATATCATTCTTTCAATATTATAAAAAATATATCATCTTAAAAAAAAACTTAAAAGCCTATCTAATTTATTTTTTTCTCCATTCTTTACAATGAGTTTCCTAATTCATTTTTCTTACAATGAGTTTTCTAATTTATATTACTTTACAATTTCATTTTATCATCTTAAAAAAAAAAATAAACAACTCCTCTTTAGTATTTTGAGGATGATTTTATGATAAAGCTAGTTTCAAGAGCTCCACATTATTAATTATTAACAAGAAGTAATTAAAGAGGAAAAATCATTGTTCTCCTTTTAACAAAATAGTGTTTATTGAAACAATACTTTTTATTTGTTTGAATTTTTTTTTTAGTTTCAACCTTTAACATTAGATTTATTGGTGATTGATCTTCATAATTTATTTCAGTTTATTTTTTATAATATTATCCTAGTTTCATGACTCGAGTCATGAATTTTGTGAGTTAACGGGGTTGACTCGGGTTTTTAAGGTTGTTTTTGTAATTGATTTTTTTTTCAATTTTATCATTCATCATTTGGGTTGATTAAGAATTAAGCTTCATAATTTGTTTTAGTTTGCTTTCTATAAGGTTATTTCAATCTCATGATCTGAGTTAAAAGTTTGACGGATTAAACTAAATTGATTCAGGTCATTGTTTTTCCTTTTTATAATTGTTTTTTTTTTCAATCTCATCCTTCAATCATGGTTTGATTGAGAATTGAGGTTCATAATTTTTTTTGCTTTGCTTTCTATTGTGTTATCTCAATCTCAAGATCTAGGTTTGACAGATTAACTTAGGTTGACACAGTTTTTTAATTTTGTTTTTTAATTTATTTATTTATTAATTTCATTCTTGAATAATATGTTGATTGAGAATTGAGTTTCAATATGTTTGTTGCTTTCTATGAGATTATCACGGTCTTATGACCTGAGTTGTAAATTTTACATGTTAACCTGGGTTGACTCGAGTCGATCCAATATGTTGTTGTCTCAATATTTTTTAAAAAATATATTGTCTTGAAATTTTTGTAGTCAAACTATATATATTTTTTCCAGATGCCTAGGTTGGTTTAAGACTTGTCAGGTTGACCGGGTCATATCAGATCAAACTCTACGTGGTTTAATTTTTTTCTTTTTTCTTTAAAACACATTAGTAATGCCTATATTTGTTTTTTTTTTTAATTTTTTTTTAAATTACTCCAATCAGCAATGTTGTGTGGGTATATGATCTAATAATATCTAATACACTTATATTTCACAAACATGGGACAAAATGCAATACTTTGTTTATTTTTTAAATGACACAATTAAATAAAATGTTCAACTTTTTGTTTTTTTAGATATTCAAGATGTTTTTTGGTTAATTTATATATCAATCAAAAATTAAGTTTTTTTATTAGATAATTCAAGGAGTTACATGGATGCTTTTTATATATATACACTTATTTAAAAATATAATAAAAATATCATAACTACAAGTACTACAAGAACTGATTTGTGTGAATTTGACTCAAGATTCCATTAATGTTCAAAATTAAGTGATACAAAGCATATTGGTCAAGGTGGTGATATATAGCTAAGTAGCTATTATAGGATGCAATTTTACTCACTTATCACATAAAAATATCAATTTATATCATATAAATAGGTAAAACATTGTATAACTAAGTGCATAAAATAATACAAAACATGCTAAAATGTTTAGGTAAAACGTTGTACCAATTTACAATAATGTTTTTTTTTTCATTTTTCATTTTTTTTTCCAATTACAGTCTTACATGTCTAATTTGATTGATATATCAATTTATATCATATAAATAGGTAAAACATTGTATAACTAAGTGCATAAAATAATACAAAACATGCTAAAATGTTTAGGTAAAACATTGTACCAATCTACAATAATGTTTTTTTTTTTTCATTTTTCATTTTTTTTTTCCAATTACAGTCTTACATGTCTAATTTGATGACAAATTTGTCTAAATTTATTGAGGATAGACAAAATTAAACAAAAAGAGACCAAAGTATAAAAAAGAAGAAAAAAATGGCCAGTCAAAAATTCTTGGAAAAAGTTCTTTTTAGTCATCATACATTCTCTTTTTCTTTCTTTGGAGTCTCTATTTTTTAACATTTCAATTTTGATTTTAAAAATTCATTTTCTTTATATTTTAATCAATGAGTTAGAAGAAAGAGAGATAAAATCACATAAAAATAATAAGAAGAGAAAAAGTAATCGGTTTGATCACTTTTTAGGGATGAAAATATCATTTTAGTATTAATGAGTTTTATTCAACTAGAAAAGTTTAATGATGGTGGTTATTATCTCTAAACATTCTTGGAAAAGGATATTCGGCTGATTTTGTTTTTTTAGTGTTTTTGGGGTTTATTTTAGAGTTATCATGTTGTTTAAAAATCTCATAGCCGGATTTTAAAAAGTAGACGACAAGTTATCTACTACAACAAATGATCTTTCGCCTATTTTTTTTTTAAAGCAAACAACAAGTGGTTTGCCACCTAAAAAGAAAAAAAATAACTCACCCAGACACGTGTGGGCCTAGGTTGTGAGGCCCACATGCATGGCTTTGTTTTCTAGGGGCCCAGGAGCAGTGAACCACTCAGCCTAGTTCCACGCGATGGAGCCTTTTTTTTTTCTTTTATTCATTGATTTGTTTTATAAATTTTTCAAGTTTCTTAATTGTTTTTATTGTATTATGTTTTGATTTTTTTAAAAAAATTCAATTTTGTTTTTGTGTTTCGAGAAACATTTTCATCAAAGAAAAATTATTTCATATAAGAAGTTTCAAATATTTTTTTTTTCAAATTATTTCATTAGATATTTGAATTGTTAAGAAAAAAAAAGCTATAACAAAATATACAATCTAATATATATATGTGCAATCAAATTAATAATTAAAGAAGTATTCAAATTGCTAAAATATAATTATCTTTTTAAAAAAATATATTAAAATATAGTAATTACTATATTCACCACATGAAATGCATGAGCAAAAAACTAATTATCATCATTTAATAGTTTCAAGTAATTATAAAAATTAAATTATAAATAACTCATATGTCCATGTTATTTCAAAAAGATGAAACTTTTCCCCATTGATATTTGTATAATATATTATGATATTTAATGAATAACTAATTTCTTTTTGTTTCTATAGTGCACCTGACTTACCTTGTTTTTCTTTTTTTTTCTCTCTCTTAATTTTAGTTTTTAATATTGGATTTTTGTTTAATTTTTATTTTTCAATTTAATATTTTTTTAATTTTAAATTGGTCTTTATATTTTTTTTATCATATGACTAAATTACAAAAAGAGTTATTGGACCCAGTTGAGTTTAAGATCTAGATTTTAAATTTCACGAGTTAACTTAAATTGATTCAGGTTAATCTAATATTTTATCGTTTTAATATTAAAAAAAAGTTCTATTTTGAAATTTTTTTATAATAAAATTTTTTGATGACGATAGTTGAGTAACCTAGTGTTATCTTAAATATTTCAACATAATACTTTTTTATTGCTTTTAAATAATAAATATTTTTAAAGCAATTTAAAAAATGTACATGCCAAAATCTTTTAAATAGTTGTTTAACTCTGTTTTGTACTATAGGTGTAAAGAGCATTAAAAAAGAACGTTAGACAATATTATTTGTGATCTATGAGAAATAAGCTGTCCTTGAGAATAGTGATAAAAGTTCAAACTATATTAATTCTGATCATGGTGCAATTTCCTCCTATTAGTCCATAGACGTAAACATAGCTGAAACAAGTACACTATTAAATTGTGTGAATATATTTTTTTCTTGTGTTTTTTTGTATATCTATGCGTGCAATCCTAGCAGAAACTGTCTATGGATCGTTCTATAGGAAAACAGATCTTTGTACTGAGAAATGATGAGAGGATTTTCATGCCTTTTCATGCCCAGATGGTAATTAATGGACTCCTATGAAGCAGAGCTATGTACAATTTCTTGAGACAATTAATCGAAATCAGCGTCAACAACAAGTTCTGCACTCAAACTACAAAATCTGATTCAACAAATACCATCAAATATCTGCTGCCATATCCTTCTCTCACTCCTTGGAAATTATCAATTCCATATTTAGAACTAAGTCATCCTAGTTATGCAGATCGCCATGCAAAGCAGGGAACCACTAGGCGACTAGTTGTATGAGAATTTTATCTTCCGTGGCTTATCTGCCAAAGTAGTTTTGATGGTGTCTGAAGCAATTTGCTTCTGATCATATTGCTCCTCAGGCAGACTTGTGGCTGGGCTTTGGAATTCTCAGGCACCGGAATTTTTGCATCTATGGTTGGTTATTCAGGATAACATTAGCTATTCACGTCTGTATTTTGTGAATTCACTTGTGTTTTATGCTTTTTGCTGCTGATGCTCACCTCAGTGACCGACCCCCTCTCTGGTTATTAATTATTTCGAGTTTGCAGTCTTGCTATATGTTAATATTAATCTGTTGTCCTATATATGAGAATACGAGCTATATTAATTAATTTGAATGGTGCTGAAGAGCATTAATTTGGCTTTGTAAACAAATTAATTATGTTAAGAAAGCATGCGAGAGATTATTAACAAAACAATCAGCTTTTTTTGCTCTGTTCTAAAGGTTTGAAAGCATACCCAAACAGAATCCCACAATTAGCTAATGAACATGTAAGATAAATGCCTGGTCTATGAGACACCTTCCTCTATAGATCGGCTTGGTAAATTCAAAGCTTTTTATTAAATTGAAATAATTGAATAATTCAAGTCAAGTAAGTATTCTTGTAAAACACAAGAATAAACATGATCAATATCTCAAGAGCCTTCCATTGCATTAGTGCTTATAAAGCTTAGAAGGATAAGAAGACCAATAGGCCAGCGACAACGGCAGCTGTAGAGATCTTGATAGTGGCAGCTCCGTCTTTCTGGGGTGCTGGTGGTGTGGCTGGTGCATCGCTGACAACATCGGCTATTGGTCCAGCAGCAGGTCCTGCAGGTCCTTCTGCGCTAAGGCTGGCTGGGGCAGGAGGTGAAGAGATTTCCTCTTCTGGGGCTCCAGCGGGGCCCTCTTCGGCAACAGGTGAGGAGGCAGAGCCATTCGGGGCTCCAGAGATGGCGGGTGCGCTGGCCGATGCCTTTGGGGTATCGGCTGTGGGTGCCTTAGCGGGAGCCACAGAGGCCTTTGGTGACGGTGAAGCCAAAGGGGTGGCGGAAGGTGCCTCAGCAGCAAATGCCCCAACAACGGCAACAAAGATGAGTGCAAGAGCAAGAACTTGGCGTGCCATTGTGATTTATTTTTGTTTTGGTTTTTGATAAGAAAAAAATATGATAGGATTCTATAAGGTTTTGCAGTACTTCTCAATTAAAGCAATATAGAGAAACACTGCGCAGTTATAGAATGAAGGAAAGAGAGGAAGCTGAAAGGAATTATATAGATTAAAGGAAGGGTAGAAGTCAGCGAATTGCATGGAGAGGAAGAAAGCGAAAGGGGTGGATGCTTCGCCATTTCTTGGCAACCATGGTTTCATTTTGCAAATGGAAGGGCAAGAGGCTACTGTTTGACCGAGTTTTATGGGTCAAACATTAGACAAGTGGTTGTGGTGAGAGGGAAAATTAGACAAGTGGTCTGCTCTCGAAATGCACCATTTTTAGTTTTTACATGAAATTTATAGCAAACTAGCTATTTTTAGTGGGATTTAGATGGTCAGGCAACATGCAACAAGGAAGATCTTATTTCTTTACTATTCCTTCCACTATGAAAAAAAAAAATGCGTTTTATACTAATGTTCAAAACACTCTTCATGATGGGAAATTGTTGGTTTTCTATGGAAAAAACTTCATGCCTAGCTAATTATAAGAGGTAAAAAAGTAACGTTCAGTGAGAAAAAGAACAAGTCAAATGATGGTTTTTTTTCCACGTATATACATACTTATACTTTGTATTTACTTTCTTTTCTTTTATCTTTCTTTTATGCACAACTAGATGTATGCTCCCATCGCAAAGATTAGGGGATGTTTAGAAATGTTACTTTTTAAAGTGTTTTTCATTTGAAAATACATAAAAATAATATTTTTTTATTTTTAAAAAATTATTTTTGACATCAGCACATCAAAATGATTTAAAAACACAAAAAATATTAATGTGAAGCAAATAAAAAAAATTCAAATTTTTCAAAAGCGTTTTTAAAACGCAAAAACAAACAGGCCCTAAAAGAAACTAAAAGAGGTTTTTATGTTATTATTGTTCACTTACACACATAACACTATGGATTGGAACAATATTTATTTTTAATTTGGTCCTCAAACTTTTATTTTGCGCAATTTAGCTATTTTGAGCCTAAATTAACACCAAATTGCATATTTATTTAGGAGGGAGAGTTGAATTGAAATACATGTGACTGAAGTGAAAAAGGTAGGTTGAATGGGTGGCGGATTTGAATTTTTTTTAAAAAATTTCATTTACATCCCCCATCTTTTTTATCCATAAGGAAATTGATCCCTGTAATTTTTAAAAATTTAATTTGGGTCCTGAATTTTATTTTCCTAATTTTTCAGTTTTTTTTTGTGGGAGGAGAGGGGAGTCACCAAATTCTGATGTAGAGAGAGAAAGTTGTTGTTGATGACAATTTCGGCCATCAAAACAATTGTTTTTTTTTTTTTTATCAAATAGTTCTTTGTGATGATGAGAGTTTATATTAGATGTTTTTTCACCTCGAGCTATTTGAGCTCGAGAAGATTTTGGGTTCCAGATTGATTTTGAGTATTGGATTGGTTGTTTGTATTTTTGAAGGTCATGGATTGGTTTAGCAAGGATCGTAGGGTGTATTATAAGTATTTTAGGTAAAAAAATAGTTGAAAATGAGTTTATTTTTTCAAAAACATCCAGAACCCTATTATTCTAGCCACTATAGTGGCTGGATTCTAGGGATTCTGAGAAGACGCGTCATCTATTGATGTAAGTGATGCATCGTTTTTTTTTTAAAAATTATAACATGTCGTCTGCCCCCATTAACTTATACAAATAAAAGCCCGCGTGCAGGTCGTTGCTTCATACACCTGACCTAATCATTTTCTTTTAAAAAATGATTTTTTAATTAATGCCTTATTTTATATGTGTTTTTTGAAATAATATTTTGTTATATGATTTAATTGATTTTTTAAGAGGTTGGTATGATTCATTTGTAATTTTTTTAAATTTTATATAGATTAATTTTTTTTAAAAAAATATTGACTTTTATAAGATTTTTAATATGTACAGTCTT
>Ga0307510_10007806_pt1 | contig 12756 bp, 14 predicted proteins | sample 12_EM_MG_FD_207224 | JGI IMG/M metagenome (GOLD analysis project Ga0307510, IMG submission 207224) | Populus trichocarpa ectomycorrhiza microbial communities from riparian zone in the Pacific Northwest, United States - 12_EM | ecosystem: Host-associated > Plants > Roots > Unclassified | place... | reverse complement strand
GTGCCTACGGTCCAGGCCCGATATGGCCATCAGCCATCAGATTTTTACGTTTCAATATCATCATGTCACGTGTTGCGGGTCTATCTTCAGATGGTTCTTTGACTTGTGCGAGTGATAAAAAGCGTATAAGTTAAAAGGTTAGAAAATGCACCTAAAAGGGTGGGTGATTGCAAAGTGGAATAAAAGTCAAAAAGGTCAAAAAAAAAAAAGGTGTAAGGAAAAAGCAATAGTCAATAGCGAACGTGTCCCAAGTTGAGAGTGCGGCAAGACAACAAAGCAATCAACGAATCGACGACGAAGTCGCCATCGCTGGAGTCCATCGGCAGCCGGTGTGGATTCAATGTTTATCCCATCCACTCACCTATGCCGCTTATCCATTCCTATTTACTAAGCAGTTGGCCTGGTATATATACATGCATGCCTCAACTCCACTATACTATAGTCCCTGTACAAAGGAATAGCTAGATCATGGCGCGCAATACAGCTAAACTAGGTTGCGCAGCCTCTGACGTCGTCGTCGCGAAAATCGCGGTAAGTCGTGGAAACCCATTGACGCGCCCCGCCCTCCCTCCATTCTGTTTCTCTCGACATTCTACTCACGGTGGCTCGTTCGGCGCGCGCAGCATGGGCTTATGAAGATGACCTGGAAGCCGACGCCCACCCCGGACGAAGAGGCTTTCGCGTCGATCAAGGCGGGCATCGACGCGCTGCCTCCGGGCGTGAAGATGTTTCTCAACAGCGGTGAGTTGTGCCCTCGGCGCTTCATCATGTTGACAGTCGCGGGTCCCAAATTCCCGCGCCTGTGCTTACTCACTACCACTACGGCTTATTTTAGCCGAGTTCTATGGACCAGGCTTGAGCACGGCTAACCTTGAGCTGGTCGCGCGCTTCTTCGAGAAGTACCCCGAGTATGCCGACCGCACGTTCCTCTCCGTCAAGGGTGGGACAGTCCCCGGCCAGTTCGCATCAGACGGGAGCAGGGAGAACCTACGCCGGAGCGTCGATGCCATCCTCAAGGCTCTGCGCGGCACCAAGAAGCTTGATCTGTTCGTGCCCGCGAGGCGCGAACCCAATTATGAGATTGAACACTACGCCGAGGTGCTCAACGAATTGGTGAAGGAAGGAAAGTTCGATCACATCGGGTTGTCAGAAGTGCGCGCGGAGACTGTACGTCGCGCACATAAGGCACGTATCATGAGGCGTTCTTCCGTTGGTCGTATGAGCGCTTCATGTGGTGAGTTAGATTGCACCCGTTGCGGCGGTCGAGATCGAAGTGAGCCTTCAGGCCTACGAGCAGCAAACGAAAGACGGTAAGCATTTGGCGCGCTTTTCCTCTTTTCACTATCAGGAAGCTCATGCAAATTCATGACTTAGTGATTGCCACCTGTAAGGAACTTGGCATAGCTGTCATCGCCTACTCGTATGCACTTCTTCTCACCACCATCGCCTCCTTCTAACCGCAAACAGCCCACTCGGCCATGGATTGCTCACCGGTCATATCAAAAGCCGTAATGACCTTGCCGAAGACGATGCCAGACGCACTTTCGGCCGTTTCCACGAAGATGTAAGCCTCAAAGCTATTCGTTCCCCAGCCTGCACCTGGCTGACATAGATACTGGTCCCCAGAACATCGGGCATAACCTCCAGCTCGTGGACCACCTGTCGACCATAGCAAGCCGCAAGGGGATCACAGTCCCCCAGCTGTGTCTCGCATGGGTTGGTGCGCTTGGCGACCACGTCGTCCCGCTTCCTGGATCCTCGTGAGTTGTTTTTTTTATCCACGCCACATCTCGTTCGCCGATCCCCTAACTCGTAAACTCTCGTTGCGGGTGCCACAGGAACGCGAAGCGTACCCTGGAAAATCTGGCTGCAGGAGAAATGGAACTGTCGACGGAAGATCTTGCAGAGATTGCGCAGCTGTTGGAGAAGTACCCGAGGAAAGGCGCGCGATATATAGATAGTACCATGGATCAGCAGTTGCACCTTTGGGCCTGAACGTTGAGCTTAGGCGGAAATGAAAAATGAAAAAGGGAGGGGTTACGTCGTACGAATTGTTGATTTGAAGTATCTTTTGTAGCATTTTGTTATCTGCTGTGACCCGGGCTGTAATCCGAAAATGACTGATTTTCACCTTCCACGACCGCTAGTTCCATATTCTCCCTCCTTCCCCTCACTTTCTGTTTCTGAAGTTTGCGTCAACGTTCCGGGTTCAGGGCCGTTGATAATTATGCCCCAATTTATCTGTATTTCTACAACGACCGGCCGAGGACCACTAAAATGTGACGTCCGTCGCACATACAACCCAAGTTCCGGGGTTCTCTCAATGGTCCTGAGTTCGATGTCTCTGTCTTCTGCTGAGAAGACGTGACTTCTGCCAACGTGTCATGAACGATGCGCAAGTAACAGATACGGACATGACACACACCTTCGAAAGCGCCCAGGAATAGGCTCGTTAAGTCCTTCCACAAGGGCCGTTTCTGGCGACCGGGCAGGCGGGCACCGCTTCGTCTGCCTCTCCCTGAATCGCGGCTAATCGAAGCACCGCGCGAGCGCTCCTGGAAGGCCCGCCTGTACAACATTGCAATACGCATGTGTTAGTATGGCATATAGATGACGTGCCAGAGCGTCTAAGGACATGCTTTCTTGATACGTGATGAGGTGCTTCGGATCACGCAGCACGTCCAGCGGGGGTTGTGCCAGAGGCGCGCCTCCTAGCTATGTGCCACGGAACGGTCAATCAACGCGAGCCGCCGGTTAAAATTATTGGGGGACGGTATAATACAGGTTACTTGGGATGAAACGTGTGTGCGCCAGCGGTGGCTAGTGGATGCGGGCTTGGGCCTTGGTCGACGCACGGAGTGGACGGGCGTGATACGGTCCAACGGAATCAGGGTAGTCTCGTGAAGAATGCAATAGATGCGGGAAGACGCTGGTAGATGAGAAACAGACTTCGGCCGTTGATAGTTACAGACACTTTACAGACTCGGAGCTGAAACCCAATCGCTGCGGCAGGCTTGATTTGGAGTGACGATGCTTTGTCTCGGCTTCTCGAGGGTCCCAGGGCCTTGAAGATTGAAGCTTGAACGTTTGAACTCCCATTCTTCGATAGTGAGTAGTGAGGGTATATTTAGTGTGAGGAGGGCGAATTTCAAAGGCAGCTGTATTGGAATGGCGCCTGCTATGAACTTTGCAACTTGAGCTGGTCAAACGGGTAAAACCTGAAGTGAGTAGAGATTTCAGTATCTTCAAGTTAGTATCTTCTCACGCAGCACCTCTCAAAATTGCTGTGTCCGTATTCTCTTACCGAGTTCCCAACATATGTAAAGAGCCTTCCTCAAGACTCAAGATAGCATACTCTGAGCTGAGGGTGGTGAATTTCGGAGAGACCCATTGAGCCTTCAACGGTATGGGCGGAAATGGTTGAATTTTGTCAGATTGTGGGTTTCAAGCTTTTCAAGCTCCACAGGCGCACAACATACTACAGCATTGTATCATAGAAAATATAATAGAGCGGTTGTTATAGAACGCATAGAGATACAATAGAAGAATACATTCTGCAAATGCTGTGAGATCTTCATGTTATGTTGAGCTGCTGGATTTGTGTCATAGTAGCACAGGTTGCTGCGTAAGCGCCATGCTGGTGCTGGATGAGAAACTCGGCGAGTTCTGTATGACCCCTTTCCGATGCCAAATGTAGGGGAGTTGACCCGTGCTCGTCCTGGGCTAGTGCGTCGGCGCCGCACTCGACAAGGAACTGGGCGAGTTCTGTATGACCCGATCGCGATGCCAAATGCAGCGGAGTCGACCCATCCATCTTCTGAACTGTTGTGTCAGCGCCATTCTCGACAAGGATCTGGGCGAGCTCTATATGACCCATTTCCGATGCTAAGTGCAGTGGGCTCAACCCGTCCACGTCCTGGACTGTCGCGTCAGCGCCATAATCAATCAGGAACTGGGCAAGTTCCGGATTTCCCCCTGCCAATGGTGATAGCGACACCCAATGCAGCGGAGTCGACCCATCTGTCTTGTGGGCCGTTGTATCGGCACCGTGCTCGACGAGGAACCGGGTGAGGTCTAAATGACCCCTTTCCGATGCCAACTGCAGTGGAGTTGACCCGTCGTTGTCCTGGGCGGCTGTGTCAGCACCATGTTTGATGAGGAACTGGGCAAGTTCCAGATTTTCCCGTGGTGATGCCGACACCAGATGCAGTGGAGTTGATCCATGCTCGTTCTGGGCTGTTATGTCGGCGCCGTGTTTGAAAAGTAACTGAGCAAGCTCTATATGGCCCCATTCTGACATCTGATGCAGCGGTGTTGACCCGTGCTCATCCTGGGCTGTCGCATCGGCACCGCGCTCGACCAGGAACCGGGAAAGCTCTGTATGACCTAATCCTGATGCCAAATGCAGTGAAGTTAACCCGTGCTTATCCTGAGCTGTCACGTCGGCGCCGCGCTCAACAAGGAACTGGGCGAGCTCTAGATTACCCTCTGGCGATCCTGATACCCAGTGCAGTGGAGTCCGTCTATCCTTTCCCTGAGCTGTCGTGTTGGCGCCGCACTGGACCAGGAACCGGACAAGCTCCGTATGACCTGATCCGGATGCCTGATGCAACGGAGTCGTCCCATCCTTGTCCTGGGCTGTCATCTTGGCGCCGTGCTCGACAAGAAACTGAGCGAGTTCCATATTACCCGATCTCGACGCTAAATGCAGCGGAGTCAATCCGTCCTTGTCCTGGGTTGTCACATCGGCGCCGCGCTCGACGAGGAACCTTGCGAGTTCTGAGTCCCACCCTGGTGATCCTGACACTAAATGCAGCGGAGTCGACCCGTCCTTGTCCTGGGCTGTCACGTTGGCACCAAACTCAATGAGGAGCTGAGCAAATCCCATATGGCCTGTTGTCGACACCTGATGCAGCGGAGTCGACCCATCCTTGTCCTGGGCTGTCACGTCGGCACCGCGCTTCACGAGGATTCGTGCAAGCTCTATCTGACCCCATCTTGATGCCTGATGCAGCGGGGTCGACCCATCCTTGTCCTGGGCTGTCACGTCGGCACCGCGCTCAACGAGGAACTGTGCAAGCTCTATAGGGCCCCTTTCTGACACTAGATGCAGCGGAGTCAACCCATCCTCGTTCGTGGCTGTCACGTCGGCGCCGCACTTGACGAGGAACTGGGAAATCTCAATAAGACCCCAGCTTGATGCCTGATGCAGCAGAGTAAACCCGTCATTTTCCTGGGCTGTCACGTCTGCACCATGTTCGACCAGTAACTGAGTGAATGCAAGATTTTCCACGGGTAATCGTAAGGCCAGTTGTAGCGCAGTCGACCCATCCTTGTCCTGGGCCGTCACGTCAGCGCCACTCTCGACGAGGTACCGGGTAATCTCCATATGACCGTATATCGATGCCTGGTGCAACGCAGTCGACCCGTCCTTGTCTTGAGATGTCACGTTGGCGCCACTCTCGACGAGGAACCGGGCAATCTTCATATGTCCCCATTTTGATGCCTGATGCAGCAGAGTAGAACCGTGCTTGTCCTGGGCTGTCACGTCGACACCATGCTCGACCAGGAACTGGGTGAATTCCAGATCCACCCCTGATAACCCTAACGCCGAATGCAGCACAGTCAACCCATCCTTGCTCCGGGCTGTCGCGTCAGCACCGCGCTCAATGAGGAACCGAGCAATCTCCATGTGACTTTGTACCAACGCCCGATGCAGCGGGGTTATCCCGTCCTTGTCCTGGGCTGTCACGTCGGCTCCGTGCAAGACGAGGAGCTGAGTAAGCTTCATATCGCCCCTTGCGGACACCTGATGCAGTGGAGTTGACCCGTAATTGTCCCGGGCTGTTGCATCGGCACCACGCTCGATGAGGAACTGGGCAAGCACTGTGTGGTATAATTCCAATGCTAAATGCAGCGGAGTCGATCCACGCTTGTCTCGGACTGTCAGGTCAGCACCACGCTCGACGAGGAACTGGGCGAGCTCCATATGGCCCCTTTCAGACGCTAAATGCAACGGAGTCGACTTGTGCTTGTCCCGGGCTGTCATGTCGGCACCACGATCAACGAGGAACCTGGCTACTTCCACATGTCCTTCCCCTGAAGCCAGATGCAACGGTGTTGACTTGTTTCTGACGTTCCGTGTGTGCACGTCCTCTGAGTACTCGATGACTAGAAACTTCACGATATGGTGTAGGCCACAAAAAGCGGCATAATGTAAGGCGTTCCCCTTGCGCAGTGCCCATGGAGTGAAAGTTTTGTTTTGATCCACGGGGTGAATTAGGTCATATGCCCAGACCCAAACCGCAAGATGTGGTTTACTCGCATCAAAGAGCTGTTTCATCCCTCCTTCTACACTTTGAGACACTCCCTCAAACTGGGCATGCATAAACCAGTACTCTGCAGCATAGTGAGAAAGAGGAAATTTCCTCAGGCTGTCTCTGGTGATGCTTTTGTCCAGCTGCAATAGAATACCCAGACATGCTTCCGTGACGAGTGTGTGAGCGGGTGTAAGAGAAAAATGGAAACAGAGGGAAATAGCGTCATGTTTCTCGGCAAAGCGAGTAGACATCAAGTACTCTTTTACCGAGAAGTGCGAAAATTGCACGACTTGGGTACTGTCGTATTCGCTGACTCGGACAACGGCAAGCAAGGTGGAGCACGTAGACAGCACCGCGTCAAGAGGATCTTCCATGCGGCAATCCTCATGAAATTTCGGAACTGGTCCAGCCGTGAAATCAAATGCGAGGAGGTCTGCCAATTCCTCGACCTGAAGAGGACGGAAAGCCACAGCGACACATAGGAGGAGTCGCCTGGCGAATTCACCGTTTGTGTCGTAGATCTCTCGCAGCATGCGCTCATATGTATCATCGAGCGTCGACGGTAATTCATCCAGGGCACGACGGATACGCCCTGGGAGGCATTTGCCGAGGTAGTCCAGTTGGCAATACACCCACCGGAACCTGCCAGAGGGATAAGCGTGAGGGCATGGAGAAATAAGATCCCTTACATTCCATCCGCTCGTTCTGTCAGCACATCAATCACAAGTTGTTTGTGTTCCGATTTCCATCTTCGCATGCTCGGATTAGTGTACACGGCTGACTTGATATAATTCTTGATATCCTCGATTTGACCAGGTTCATCATGCAACGAAACAGAAAGGAAAGATAAGGGTTCGAGGACAGCCTTGATGTCAGCCTCCGGGCGGCTAGTTATGCATATGCGCAAGTTCGGGAGTTGTGAGTCGACAAGGTCCCTCAAGAGCATGAGGACCTTCCGGCGGGGGGACGACAGAGCTGATGTGTCTGGACATTCGTCCAACCCATCCACAATAAGGAAAATCGGTGCTTGTCCTGGGAGTACTGCCATATCCTTCAAACAACGCACAAGTGCGTCATCGCTGGCATATTGAGAACCGCGGACATGTTCCGAATAGAATTTGGAAAGAATCTCATAGTAGAGATCGGATTGTCGACAAAGCTGGACTAGCACAGATGAGAGCAACCCACGTATGTCCTTCTTTTGATCGTCGCGGAAGTCATAGAAGTACATAGTGAGTGATGCGAGCCCAGATCTCTGCATGGTCTCGATCTCCTCGATGATTGCGGAGCTGGCCGAAATCTTAAGTTCTCAAGCGGAAATATGGAGGAGCTAACATACCAAAGCACGCTCTTGCCAGCACCCGCTACGAAAGGAATTACCTATCAGCGTCTAAATGATTAAGTACTGGGTGGTAACTCACGCTTCCCGTGGACCCATAGCAGGGCACTTGGTCTGGATGCCTTCCATTTCGGGAGCGTGTCACCTTGGACAAACCATGCCCCAGTCCCGCTCTGACGTGATCCACGGACGATGTGGTAATTTTCCCAAGGATCGGGGGGGAAGAGCCAGCGGCAAATTTCTTGATACAAATCGTCACCTGCCAGAGAATTTCAGTGATTACAGGTAGTAACAGGAACGGTAGGGGATAACTGACGTTTCAACTGGTTCACGTCGCTCGCAATTTGATGAAGGAGTTCTGGCGCTCAGTCAGACATGGAGCTAGTTCGTTGCCACTAACAAAACATACTGAGGTCTTTCCGGACACCCTCAAAGGATGCTTTGCCGTCTAGAGGAAGGGCATTCAAATGACAGAGAATTACGAGCCGAGCACAATTGCTCACCGTCCATAACCTCCCTCATACCCTGGACAAGACTATGAACGACCTTCAGAGTCTCAGCTGCGGCAGTCCGAGCCTCGTCTTGAGTCAGTCGGTCAAGTCTCTGCAGGGCCGCCTCAATTTCCTTCTCTCCGACAACCTTCTTCACAAATTTGACTACATTGTTCTCAGCGAGGCAATATACCAGCGAGAGCAGACCCACTTGATCGTCCCTGCTTCAGCTCCTTAGTCGCCAGCGCGAGTGTTGTGAGCACCTCCACGATTATTTTGACCACTATCTCGTCCATTGTGGCCGTAGCCGGGATCCGCGTATATATATCGAGACGGTTGAGAAAATGCTCGATTGATTCGAGCAAGTCGACAAGTGCGTCATAGCTGTCCACTACTCCGTTGGCAGCCTGATTGATCTTGATGTCACAAGGGATTTGTACAACGGTACAGGAGTACGGCACGTACATCGAGGAGGATAGCAAGACCAGCGTGTATAGCCCTTGCAGGTGAGAATGGCTGAAAAGGGATATTAGAGCTGTGGGACAGGCATCAGCGCCTTCAGACGTACCAGGCCAATTGAGTCGCCGAGGGTTGCGGTGTCAGAAAGTGCGGTCAGTATTGATAGGGTATTCTTGATCACACTTATCACTTTATCACTTCCTCGAAATTTAGTGAAGGCCTGTGCTTGGCCTTGCAAAACGACACTGATAGACTCGACCGACTGGCAGCTCTGGATTCGGATGGCGAGCGGATGTACGGCCAATGTGATGCCGGTCTTCTTTTCGTAGGCTTGTAAGCCAGCCTCGAAAAGGGCGCGGAAACGGGTGGATGCCGACTGGTCAGTCATATCACGAGTAGGAGTTGGAAAGAAATGGGGATTCGGGGAAGGGAGATGGTTCGCTGTGAGGAAATGATGGAGGGACAATGGGATGACGTGGCCCTCGATACATTCTACATTCGGACGCAGACGCAGGGTGATTGCCTGGAAAAGATGGACACATATTGCAATTGAGCGCTCGGCTTGATTGTAGTGGGATACACGTATCTGAGCATCTCACAAGGGTTTTATGGGACTCACACCGGGACACGGGGACTCACGATGGGATGCCTTGTGCTTACGAAGGCTAATGTCTAGGGGTAAATTATTGTTCAACTTGGGTGTAACCGAACGTATTCCCCATCAGCGAAACAAGTAAGTTACTGTAGTAACATAAAAGTGTGGCAGGAGCAGGAGTCCACTCGGCCTCCGTTGGTGTAATAAAACAAATAACCGCAAATAAATCCATGCCGCCTCGCCTCACGTGGCGAGATGTCCCTCTGGTGAGAACCCACTCATCAAAGAATCCACTCGGCCCCGTTACCCACACCCACGATACAGTGGTCCCATGATTCGCCGGCGTGCCGAGTCGACACAGTATGGCTCGACTAAGGGTCCAAATAAGGACCCATCCGAGCCCACGCGTCGTCCAGACCAGACAGATATCTTCGGAGCCGTTGACTGATGCCGGGAGATATGAGATGAGAGATCTCTTGAGATCTCTTGAGCGTAGTCCACCTGCCAATTCATCCACACGCACCAACGCTGCTTATACATCTCTATTTCAAAGCAGTTTGGCCTACTATATATTAGCCCATATTTCAGCCCCACCTTCGCCCCTGCACAACAAGAAGCAGCAATCAGACTCTCAAACATATCATGACCCGCAACACAACTAAACTAGGTGATGTCGTCGTCGGGAAAGTCGCGGTACGTCATGCGATTACAATTTTGGTCCCGCTCCCCTCTTAACAGTTCTACACACGTCGACTCGCTCGGCACCCACAGCATGGCCTCATGATGATGACCTGGAAACCGACGCCCGTCCCAGACGAAGATGCTTTCGCAGCAATCAAGGCAGGCATCGACGCCCTACCTCCGGGCGTCAAGATGAACCTCAACAGCGGTGGGTATACCTTCCGCGCTCCATCATTTTGACGTCGCGCCGGCTCCAGGCTCCGATGCCCTGTTCTTTACTTACCTTCCTTTTTTCAGGTGAGTTCTACGGGCAAGGCGCGACCATAGCGAATATCGAGCTGGTCGCACGCTTCTTCGAGAAGTATCCCGAGTACGCCGACCGCACGTTCCTTTCTGTCAAGGGCGGTACTCTCCCCGGCAAACTAGATGTCGAGGGGAGCAAGGAAAACCTGCGCAGGAGCGTCGATGCTATCCTCAAAGCCTTGCGTGGGACAAAGAAACTTGATCTATTCGAGCCCGCGAGGCGCGACCCGAATTACGAGATCGAGCACTACGCAGAAGTGCTCAATGCATTTGTGAAGGAAGGAAAGTTCGATTACATCGGTCTGTCGGAAGTTGGCGCAGAGACTATCCGTCGCGCCCACAAGGTACGTACTGATCATACATCCAGAAACGTTTGAGTGCTTACACGTGCGAGTTAGGTTATGCCTGTCGCAGCGGTCGAGATCGAAGTAAGCCTTCAAGCCTATGAGCAGCAGACGAAAGATGGTAAGCCTTGACATCCTTTTCTCCGTTTCCGGGAAGCTCATATGATATCCATGGCTCAGTGATAGCCACCTGCAAAGAACTTGGGATTGCCGTCGTCGCCTACTCGTGAGCCCTTCTCGTCCTGCCATCACCCCCTTCTGACCACGAACAGCCCACTCGGTCGTGGATTGCTCACTGGTCAGATCAAGAGCCGTAACGACTTTGAAGAAGGCGATTTCAGGCGCGCACACGGCCGTTTCCAAGATGATGTACGGCGATCCTCCTTCGCTTTCCTGTGTCCCTGCCTGCTAACATCGCTACCGGACCCCAGAACATCGGACATAACCTTCAGCTCGTGGACAGCTTGTCGGCCATAGCGAAGCGTAAGGATATCACAGTCGCCCAGTTGTGCATCGCATGGGTCGGTGCGCTCGGTGACCGTGTCATCCCACTTCCCGGATCCTCGTGAGTTTTCTTCTTCCTACCCACCCCGCACCTCCGTTCGTCGATCTCCCTGTCCCTAATTGTGAACACCCGTCGCGGGTGTCTCAGGAACGCAAAGCGTACCTTGGAGAACTTGTCCGCTGGGGACGTGGAGCTGTCAACGGAAGACTTGGCAGAGATTGCGCAGCTGTTGGAGAAGTATCCGCGGAAAGGCGCGCGATATGTAGATGGTGTCTCGGAGCAGCAGTTGAATCTCTGGGGTTGAGTGTTGAGATTCAGCGGAAATGAAGGGTTTACGGTACGTTGTACGAATTGTCGACTCTTTCAGAGTCCCTCTCCTGTTGTCGGGATTGTGTTCCGAACGTGACTGATCCGCACTCCACGAAACCCGTTCGATACTGTATGCCCTGCCTCATGTGTACCTGTTAGTTCTGATATCTGAGGGTTCGATCACTTGTCCACCACTGGTATGCATTATCAAGTTCAGCAACATGAACAATCACGTCCTGACTCGGCAACACCAGGCCAGGACTAGCACAAAATGGCGCTCGCTTGCACACACATTTATAGTCCAGTCAGTTGCGCAGCAGTACCTAACTCTATTGTTCACCGTGCATGCGGACAGAAGTCATTGTTGGAACAACCTCGAACCAGGCCTCATCACCAATCCCGCGTTCGATATCTTGGTCTTTGGCTAGGGATTCAGGGCCAGTCTAGTGGCAGTGCATCTGCGATGTTGTGGGGCCACTACTCCCGGGTTCGGGTGGCGATATAAAGTTGAACACCCTTGCCTCTGCCAACAAAACACTGCATGTAGGATGCGTTGAATCTACACCTCCGTCCCCCTCAAGTCCAACAAGCGTGATCTGGTCTAAGTCGTACCTTATGATTCCAGCAGACGGATGAGATCGAGAGTGATTGGGGTGTGGTTGTAAGGGGAGTCTCTGCAGTGAGGAGAACGGGGGGCTTTCCCAATCACACGGCTGATCAAGTAAATCGGGACATCTATATAGGGAAGATATGTCAAGCCCTTTGGTATATATAGATTTCGAACGTGATGCATGATGCCTCGATGATGCGGGAGCGCTGGAGCGCCCAATGTCGTCACAATACTAAAGTCAGCAAAGAACCGTACTCGGAGCGTAACGGCTTCCCCTTCCCCACTTCAACCATTACTTTCGGTGTCGTTGAATCTGGGTAAGATGTCCTCTCCTCAGCAGCCGTCCGACATGACTGAAAGGTAAAGTACCATATCCACTGCAATCAGCCTCAGGAGCCCGATGATTTGATCGAGGTTCCTCGGTCCGTAGCACAGTGCCAGTGGTCCCCACTACCCCATCCGACCCGTTCGTCCAGCTCCTTCAGCATCCCTTCCGCCATACTCACTGACCTGGACCCTAGTACCAACGCCTCTGTTCCCGAGTCGTACGTCAACCAAATTCCTCATGCTCACTGTCCACCTTATATGTCATCCAGCCCATCACATTTCTCCCCCAAGGGCCCACCTACTAGGCCCGTTGTTGGTTCCAGTAACAAACCCCGTCCCATGCCTACTTCGAATCCCCCCAATCCCCCCAAGAAGTAGTTATCTGGCGTCGGGGTGTCTTTCCGAGTCGGTATGCATTCCCCTCTGAAGATATCCGCTTTGCACTTGGATAACCTTCAGCCAGAGTGTTATCC
>Ga0307510_10007805_pt1 | contig 12758 bp, 19 predicted proteins | sample 12_EM_MG_FD_207224 | JGI IMG/M metagenome (GOLD analysis project Ga0307510, IMG submission 207224) | Populus trichocarpa ectomycorrhiza microbial communities from riparian zone in the Pacific Northwest, United States - 12_EM | ecosystem: Host-associated > Plants > Roots > Unclassified | place... | reverse complement strand
ATATGATGCTGTGCAGAGCAGATCTCGAGATCTGCATTGAAGAAACATTCAAGTTGAGCTGCTTGAGCAGCGTTATCACACCTTGGTGTGGTTCGTGACCTAGTCTCGTGCCCTAGATCATCACACACTTTTATATACTACACACAATATACCAAGGTTTGAGCCCCTCCGACTCTCCGAGTCGTTCTCGGTTCTCGTGCTCACTCAGGCTGACACCTCCCGCACGTTCTGAGGTTGCTTCCGTTACGCGTGCTGCGGACTCGAACTCAACTGAATACATGTCAGCATTATATCAGTTATAGTTGCATCATCTGCTTGCCCGACAAACAGATGCCCGAAGATGGCGATATGATCCAAAACCGATGTAAATAAAACGTGCGCAGTAAGTCGAAGGTTTGTCAGTGAAGCCCTGTCCCGGTCCCGGGTCACTGGCATGCATGCGAGTTCAACAGTTTGACGCCCTCCTGGCCACCCTGACGGTCTTTTGTCTCGGCTTTTCTCGAGCTACTATCAACGTCGCGCATTCAGCGCTATTCAGCGAGCGCTGTAGTACTACTAGTACCAGTGATCGCTGTTGTGATGCTCGTTCAGTTGCTCTTATTCCAAATTTGATTGGCGGAGGCGTATTGATGGGACGACTTGTGAAGACGTCCTCAGCTTACACTGCCCTGAGCGCCTTGAAGTGGTGATTAGCGGATGTAACTGTGGCGAATTGGGCACATGAGAGCGGATCGATTAGATATCCTGGTTACATTCGTTAACTGCCTCCGGCGTGTTTCAGCACGCATTATCCTTGCGGAATTTCATATTACAGACACAGCCAGCCATGCTTTATATAGTAAGTAGTTGGGTTTCGTACCCTCAGTTCCCGTGTTAACCCCATGCATTCTGAGGCCCGAGACGTGCTCGGAACTCAATTCCTAGCTTCCATGCTTTCTATTGCAACTGAAATTGAGTGACTTCGGGCGAGCCGCCTCGCCGCGGGATCAATCAATAGCACTATTGGCACGCCACGCGTCAGGTCCCAATTCTTGCGACACCACCATCATTTGGGGTAGTGCCTCCCGCTCCACTGCATAAACCAATTATAGAGCGAGCAACTTGGGCAAAGCATCCATTACTTTGTTTTGTTCACCTTGTTCACTCCCCCTGTCTCATTGGCTTGTTGGAACTCTGAACTCGATGCGACCACCTTTTCGTCTGCAGATTGAGCGCTGAGCGTACGCCTCCACTGGCACTGCCCACTGTAGAATAAAGCGCATGGGCTGGAAAGGAAAAACCTAAGAAGCCCGAAAAGGAAATTAACCTTTCCCTTTCATCCTTGCTTTCGCGTTTGACATATTGCTGTGACTCTGACGCCTTCTAACACTTCACGTGCACCATGACAATCTATATCCTCTACTTTGGTTCTAGCACTGGCCCACGGTATATAACTTCTTCGCCTCATGGGAAGCAGTACGATAATGAACTCGCTTTGATTGGAGTTTCGAAATCCTCTACGTGTCCAGCAACACTTACTCACCATCCCCGCTCCTCTCTCGCCATCTTTTCCCCTCGAACTCACTGGTGAACAATTGTTACACTTTCCCTGGTGCAATGCCTTCTTTGATTCCCGTTGATAATCTCTTGGGGGCATTCTTCCTTGGAGTTATATTTTCATCAATGTGCGAGGCCACACTCAATATCTTGTCGGAAATTGACGAGACAGAAGCAGATTGTACGGGGTGACATGTCTGCAAGGCTACTCTTACTTTTCCATGCATTGTAAGGATGATAGACCTTTTATGAAATACTTCGTGAGTGGACGCTTTACAGTCTTGCCAATGTCTTCTTAACTCGATGCCCAGGTCGCAGTGATTCTGTAGGCCCACTTGAGCTCCACCGTTCTGTATAACTCACTTTGAACAGGTTATTCGAATCAGCACAAATGGCACTTCTCGTACACAGTTTCTATGTGTCTGGGATAACAAACTTTGGCGATTTTATTTCAAATCTCAAAGCCCCGTTGTGTGTAGAGTATCTCTTAAGGCTGGACGTTTGGACCTGACGATTATTGTAGCAGCCTCAGAATTCAGTGTCCTATGGGAAGTATGTAATCATGTCCTTCAAAGCCCAAGTGTGTATACCTGACCATGGTTCTCTCAGTCCTCGTAGCATGGGCAATTCAACAGTATGTTCCACACTTTTTGGTCGGATTACCACCTCATCTTCCATGAAACCTAATGTTAGATTTTATGCTTGGAGAATCTACCAGTGTATGTACCTCTCGGATATGACCTGTGGTAATCTCTGCGCTCACCACTGTTTTGGGTCAGTGAGCATGGGCCAAGTCTACATCCCAAGCTTCATCGTAATGCTGCATTTTGGTATCACTGGCTAGCTATTAATGTTTGTCTTTCAGGTCGTCACTTCCGCTGCTGAACTAGGTACACCTGATCTTCATCATTCACTGAGACTGTGGAAACTGACCGATCTATCAGCATTATCAATCTGTGCGTAGCATGTATTGGCCTTAATATAAACTTCCTCCTCATAACGTCTTGGCTATGCTCAGACTACATCGTCGACAGGCAAGGCTTAATTTGATCAACCTGTTGTGAATTGGCTTATGTTTCATCAGCTTCCGTAATCCCTACTATGATCAAGTGACACATCAGATGGTACCCTGTTCTCACCACTTGGTTTTGGATGACATTGAGTCTTTGATACCCGCAGCCACAAGCCATGTCCATCATGTCTTTACAAGTGATCTGCGACCTGACTATCACCTCAAGTATGGTGTACTACCTGTATACACGATGCACCAGAGTGAAACAGTACGTGAACTCGCAGTGTGTACCACATCATGCAGACGACAGGTTCCTTATGCAGGACAATCAACATGGTTACGACGCTTGCGCTCTATTCCATTACTAGCGGGGCTCTTGCTCTGTTCGTTCACTAATTCCCGTCTCCAACACGTTGTCCTGAAATTTCCACAGTGTATTCTCGATTTCGGAACTTGTCACCGTATGTTTCTACTGTAATACTCGTATCCGCGTCTTGCTGACGGAGTCCGTGTACCAGTATGTACTCTACTCTCGCACGCTTATCTACGTCCCTTCTTTCTTCGCTCTCGTGCGCGTGTATGTCTGTGCTTTCATGGCTACGTCTGTCCATCTCTCCCCCATCCTTTACTTCTCTCTTATGGATGCCATCACTCCACCATAGACTCAACTCCCGCGACCGCATTCGCACCAAGCTCGCGTCGGATGCCCAAAACGGAATCAAGATCACTCTCTCAAAGTTCACGGCTGCCCCGAACACTGGTAGAGACAGTTCTGGCCCCTCAATAGACGTTGTCAGTAGCGACAAAGACCAGAGCTCTGCCGATCCTAGCTCGCCCAAGGTGAGAACTTTTATAATAATTTTTTACCGCAAGTCGATAACAGTGTGTTGGCATGCAGGATTTCGCGGAAGTCCGGAGTGAGGGTACATTCACCTCGGAAGTTTAATCACGATGTAAAATCTCTCCCACTTCCCTCTTCATGATGGTTCTGGAACTTCACTGGATACTTATCGCGGCCACTCTTATGTCGGCAAATGAGTTCACCAGTCGATATTGATGTTGAGGTTTTTGACCTCAATCGGTCTTTCGGATTTCACTCCCTTGCAGGGCAGTTGTCACCTCTAGCATTGGGTCATAATATTATTTACGTCGTACTTTCGTCCTCAAAAATAATTTGTAAAAGCGCAGGCGTGGCTGCTGAGTACTCTTATTAAAGGTTCCCTGTCATTGTTCCGGTTCGATGTTGTAACGGCGAGCCAGAGGGATTTTCATGGGGCTCTTTTCATAGACAAAATTATCAACTATTATCCTTGAGGTGTGGTAGGTATGGAAAAAGAAAGTTGGCGTGGTGTGAAATTGACCGATGAGAAAGAAACAATAAGCGATCAGTAGTCCACAAGGTGCACATGCGTGCAATCTATGCCTCATCTAGGGGGCAGAGAACCCGAGATCCACGCCCCAGCTGGTCCGCTTATTTGGGTATAGCCACAACTCTAACACGACCCACTCAAGCAGGCGGGGTGCCTAAAAATACACATCAGCTAAAACTGTGTCATGGTGCAAGCAAGTGAATGATTCGCACCGCTATTGCTGCACCCGGTGTTTGGCCACAAGCCAACGCTCTCACCGGACATGCACGAGTTGTCCGACGTTTTTTCACCATCACTACCGGACCAATCGCTGCACGCAACCTCTTCGTACGTGCCGAGCATCGCGGTCTTACTATCAGGGAAGAAGGCTCCCGGAGCACCCGAATCGGTGCACAGCTCAAAACTGCGATGATTTTTTTCTCAGCATACCACAGGTCTTGAGGGATGAGAAGAGGAATGACATCTACGCACTGCATAGGCATATTGTAATGGTTGAGTGGATTGGAGACCGTCTGACCGCAGAACTCGCTGTTTGAGGCCGCAGTGCACAAATCATTAACCTTGACGACGATGCCGTTCCCGAACGGTCCCTTGGAAGAGGGCGTGTCGGGGTCGGAAGTGGGCGTTATCTTGAAGCAGCGTCCGCAAGCGCCGCCAGTGCCACTGTTGGCACCGTATGCGAGCGCGTTGACCGCAGCAGAGTACCCATTCACTTTCTGGCCGCACGCTGTGGGGAGAACGTTGCGCTCAGCGGGTTCCAAGGTGTGACGTGAGAGTTGGTGCATGACTTACCAGGAGATTGGCAACCGCTGCGTCCAGTGAACGACGCCTTTCCACTGGGATCCTGTACCCAGCCGCTCGAAGACTTGCGCACCAAGTCAAGTTTGGCAGCGGTGAGGACGGAAAGGGAGACGAGGACGAGAGCGAGAGAGAATTTCATCGTTGTGGATAGAAGCAAAGGATTGTCGCGGTAGTCTTTGGTGGTGATCGGTAGGGCGTCGAATGTGTTGAGCAGTCCACCCCCTCCCTTGCGCCTTTATATGTTCATCGTGAGTGAACAATTCCCTTTGGTATCGTCGCGATTATCGGCACCTCTCCCATGTGCGGTTGTCGCCAAGAACTCTGGATAGGGCTTAGAAATTGGCCGCAGTACTCGTTGTCGCCGCAGCAGGTATTTTCACGATGCCCGAGCCTTTGGTACGAAGGGGCTGGCACCACCGGTAGGCTGACAAAGAAATGCTACTTCCCTAGATACGGATCTAGCGTTTCGCATAGCTCTTCGCTCTCCCATCGTACCGCATGTTTTCAAAGTAATTCTGAAGACTAGCGGCCGCTTGTCATGCTACTCCCCCCACTACGCCAGTGATTATACTCCACCCTCATCTTGAAGCGTAGCTTTGCACCGATAGTTTTCGTTGTTTTTGCTGGTTTTCTGAACGATACATGCTGGGAGGGCCAAGAGAAACCAGGAGTTTCAGTATATTCCTCGGACACTGGACGCTACTAGTGGAGCTGGTTAACAGCCTCCGCCGCCGTATCATCGTACGAAAGCGCGGGGATGGTGAAAGTTGTGGAAGAGATGTGCGTGTGCAGACTCGGAGAAGAGTGAGAACTGGATCACGTGAGTACGAAGGCTATGATGCGCAATGACCAACTCACTTGCTGCGGCTCGCTTCCGGATATTTTCCATACATTATTCCGAGGATTTGAGGTAGTTCAACTCGCTGACGACGCTTACTCTATGTAGAGAAACTAAATGGTTGTAGCTTTGATCTGTGCACCGATTCCGGCGCTCCCGCTCCAGGGCCCTTCTTCCCTGATGGACGTCGTGCAATGCTCGGGTGATGGTGAGAACATCTGAGACGGCCTCGTGCTTGGCCGAACGCTGGCTTCTGGCCTGATACCGAATGCAGTATCAGCGATGCAAATCATTCACTTACACGTGACGTAGTTTTTGGTTAATGTACGTTCGAGGCACACCCGCTTGACAGCTGAGGATCATGCATCGATCATGCAGAGAACAGCATAATGTGGTGACGAGTTTGTTCTGCGGGACAGAAAATGACCGTGCGTCGCGCGGAGTGGGACGCATCCTGAGTTGAGCGATCAAGGTACACCGTAACAGTATTACTGAATCGTCCCATTTCTTTTATGCCTGTCGTTGCCTCACGTTCCTGGCCCTAAACGTAATTGACTCACCATGCTATGCCACTCCTTACGAAATGTTACGTTTTTAGGTTGTGGCCCAACCTTCAAGCGACGCCGAGCGGGGAAGTGCAGTGGCGTCCCCGTCGGTTGTTTTCGTGTATACGGTACCCCGCTTTCCTTCCTGTTTCACAGTCCAGCCAGCGATGTCCAGTCCCGCTGGTAGCACAGGTGAGATTGTGCCATTATTTGTCAACCGAGTCTTGGCTGAGGTATAAGTGCGACAACGCCGATTTAGTCACTTGGTAGGACACTTTTGCCGCTGTTTCGTAGGGCTTTAGGTTTAAGTTGCCTTTCATCACAGCCCAATTTGCTCACGGCAAGTGCCTGAGCAGTCGATCAACTGGCATATCGATGCCAACTGTAGGGACACTATTCCTGGCCCCTCGACGCCGAAAAAAAAGCGGCCATTGTCAACACGCCCGGTCGCGCCAATTTTTAAGGCCAGTGGCAGTGGCTCTAGGCATGGTCCATCTACTTTGCAGCAACCGAGCCAACGGCCCGCAGCGAACAACCCGCCTCAAAAGAGGGTGTTGTCGGGGGATATTCCTCGATTTTCTACTCAGATACCACCAGTCAAGCGGAGCAAACACACGATCGGATCGCACCTGCAGGCGGCATCACCATTAGCCGAGCGACTACGGCCCAACACGCTGGACGATTTTGTCGGCCAGGCCCATCTGATTGGGCCTGATTCTTTCCTCTCCACCCTTATTGACAAAGGTGCCTTGGGCAGCATCATTTTATGGGGCCCGCCTGGGTGAACACGCATCTTTCTCTTCCTAAGTTACGGCAGCGCTGACAGCGGCTCAGCTGTGGCAAGACGACGCTGGCCCGACTTATTGCTCGACGCACCAACGCAAATTTCAAGGAACTTAGCGCAACAGTGGTGGGCATCAACGATATCCGCCCGATCTTCGACGAAGCGAAGAACACTCTCCAGCTTACGGGCAGGTGGGCTGACTGAATTGTCCCATATGAACATGGCTTAGAGATCTTTTGTAGCCGTACCATAATTTTCCTTGACGAGATACATCGCTTTACACGGTCACAGCAGGTATACCACAGCTCAGACTTCCTAGTCCTACTGACGACTAGCCAAGGACGTCTTTCTTCCGTTTCTGGAGCGCGGCCTCGTTCAGGTATGTATACACACTGTGGACCCTCAGGTGATTTTTAAACAGTGTGTCTAGCTAATAGGAGCGACAACGGAAAATCCGTCTTTTAAGCTGAACGGGGCATTACTCAGTCGATGCCGGTGAGCGACGCCGACATCACGCGGTCTCTTCTCCTGACGTGTACTTTAGGGTATTTGTACTGGAACGACTGACTGACGAAGAGGTCACACAGATCATAAAGAAGGCCATTGAACGTGTTGTTGCATCGTCAGAAAAGGATGAAGGCGACGTAGTTGCCATTGACTTAAACTCACCAGGAGGTTTACCACCAGGCCCTTCAACACGTTCCTCGCCACCTCCGTCTTCGCCAATAGGCTCGCCCCGACCTTCTTCCCCATCGAATGCCACAACGGAGTCTATACAACCATTATTTCCCCAATATCCTCACATTACGCTCCAGATTATCACTTCGATGGCGTCGCTGGCGGCAGGAGACGCGCGCACGGCGCTTTCTCTTCTCGAGCATGTCCTTCTCGCACCCGTTGAAACGCCAGAGTCTGCGCTGCTCGACTCCATGAAACACTCAGTAGCTACGTCATATGATCGCACGGGCGATGCGCGGTACAACCTCATCTCGGCATTGCATAAGAGCATACGGGGCAGTCACGGTGGTGCTGCTTTATATTGGCTAGCACGTATGCTGGAAGCGGCTGAGGATCCGATGTACATCGCGAGGCGCCTCGTTGTCTGCGCTAGCGAAGACATCGGAATGGCTGACCCACACGCCCTTCCATTGGTACGTGCCGCCGAGCCCAAATAATGACTGATCGCGCTTACATGTTCGAATAGGCAATGGCAGCGCTACAAGCCTGTCAAGTAATAGGAATGCCCGAATGCCGCATTAACCTTGCTCATGTGGTAACTTACCTCTCCGAGGCACCGAAGTCAACCCGCGCCCTAGAGGGATATGACCGCGCCAGGGAACTCGCTGCGCAAGACATGACCTTAGTAGTACCGCTTTCCATGCGTAACGCACCTAATCGTCTGATGAAGGAGCTTGGGTATGGGGAAGAATATAAGTATCAGCCTCAATTTGCGTAAGGACTTTTCGTCCCTGGCATGATTATCAGCAGTATTGATGCGAAATCCATAGACACCCGGTTACAAACACGTACTTACCGCCGCAGATACACGGAAAGGAGGTTTTGCGCGAGGAAGGCGATCTCACAGGGAAGAAGTGGGATGAGGAGTCATTAAGCCAGTGGGAAAAGATCGAGAATGGAGGGCAGGCATGGGCAGGACGATCGTCCGCATCAGGGTGCATTCGGGAACAAATTGTGTCTCGCGACTGAACATGCCGAGATGCACAAGTGTTGGACTGTCAGCGGCCTTTCATCACGTGACAGTCTGTGCACGTGTCCCGACCACGACGACGTGTCATATTTGAAACTCCGATTCGGCACCTATCTTGGGTTGCGCTGTATTACATCATAGCGTAGTTAGACCATACACCACCATGCCGCTCCCACCCACGGCCCTTCCACCCACTGATCCCCGCGTCCTATTGCCATATTTCAATGACACCCCACAGGGCAACGATGAACTCAGGCAACGCCAGTCTCTTCAAGACGATGACGACCTCGGAGATTGGGAGGAATATGCAGATTCAGAGTATGATGTCACCCCTGCTCCCTTCACAAGAGTTGCGGGTGTTCTACACCCCTCCGACTCGAGCCAGGCTTACGTGTTCTGCGGGCCCAAGTACGTGACGATCAAAGTGATTCCTGGAACCATGAGCGACACCACCGCACGGGGCTCAAAGTTTATTGGCCTCGACTGGCCGTCATTGATAGGGATAGCGTTCGCCGGGTGGATAGATGCTGTGTTACCGATTCCGAACACCAAACATATGTATTTTTTTTCTGGCGAGAATTATGCGCTCATTAATGCCGATCCTGGTTCGTGATTGTCGATGGACTCCGTGGCATAAACCATATTCCCGCTAATAGGTACCCCTAATGACTGCGTCATTGATGGACCGAAGAGCATCATCGCAAAGTGGCCGTCTCTCAGAGCTGCTGGCTTCAAGACCATCGATGCCGTCCTGCTGAATCCGGTGAACAGCGAACAGGCATACTTCTTCTCGAGTGAGCAGTACGTTCTTGTTCATACTCAGCAAGGTGAGTTCCTTCTCTTCTCTTTGTCCCGGAACCTGTTCGAGCTGACGTCACTTTTCAGGGCCAACCAAAGACTACATCGTCGACGGCCCGAAGCCGATGTGGCCATGCTTGAAGGATGCAGGTTTCAAGGAGATCACCATGATCCTGCCAAATCCGTCAAATGCAAATGAGGCCTTTGTATTCTCAAGAAGTGACTATGCAACGATCAGTATCGGACGCGGTATGTTTGTCATGTTGAGAGCAGCGACGAAATCGACTATAATGCATGTGCAGATGCATCAGATAACCATGTTGTCGACGGTCCGAAGCCCATCCATATTGGATGGCCTTCGCTTCGCCAGGCTTGGTTCTTCTGAATTCATGAATGTAGTGAGAACGCCCAGTCTTCTTCTTGTGCTAGCTTCCTTTGGCATGCAGCTTTGGCTTCGACTCCAGTTGCAAGTCTCTTGAAAGAGAAGACAGTGTGTGCAAGGTTGAACACCTCTCAGAAGTTGAAGTGGCTCATAGTATCTAATTGGGACGCCATACGATCAGATTCAGGAAAAGCAGACAGTGAGGGTGAAAAAGGAAACATATATTGGGGATGGTTAAAAGTTAAAAAGAAGGGCAATATTCTGATCTAATTTGGTTCAATGGGGTGGTTAACAATACCGCCCATCTTGGCATGAGAACTGGTATCGGAATAGGCTTATTGTATCATCCTGTATATTACCTACATATGCTATATAATGGTACGTCTGTGATCGCGCTTCTTGCGTGGAGCGGATGTTTCCTGGGTGGACTTCAATGATTTACTAACATCGTCAGAGCCAGCCTATGACCAGAACACCGACCTTTTTTACTCGTTTTCTTGTTACACGTACCGTCTCTATCTCAGAGGTAGGAGTTGACAGAGATTCGCTTTCTTCAGGGTTCTGGGAAAGGCGTCTCAATTACAATCGGTTAACCATCGTTTGAATCATTGGTACCTTGGTGGATTTCTGAGCTGCGTCATGTCTTAGGACACGTTGCAACTCTGAAACATACGCCGAAGTACGGCCGCCCACGGTGATCCACTTGATGGTTGCTGGTTGACCGTCTGGCTAGATACGCGGCATTCATGACTTTGAGTGCGTATCTTTCAAGAAACAAGCTCACTAGTTTCAGTGTTGAGCCGGCCTTTTCCTTCCCTTTTTTGCCCTTGCCCTATTACAGCAACGTCAAAACCAAGCCCTGATATCACTACGACCAAAAAAAAAAAAAGGAGGCCGTATTCACCCAACGATGCTTGAATAGCCAATTGTCCGGGAATTGAGAATCGTCCGCGTTCACTTTGACCGCGAATGTGCAGACATAGCTGATCTGACGATGTAAAGCTTCGATTTGTTCGTCAGAGAGCGTATTGCAGCGTTGTTCTGGATGGATCCTAGCGTGATACAAAACTTCGTCTAGATTGTCCTCACGTAAACCAGCAGCCATAACCCGAAGGCTAGGGTGGGACCATCACCTGTAACCCAGTTGCCTACACCAGCGCTGAAGGATTGGTCAAGCAAGAGTGCCTTGATCGGGCAGGTCCTTTTGAGCACCCCACGGCTAAAATCCGCCAAGTCTGGCATGGAAAGAATGGGGTCGAAGCCCAGATCAGAGATGGGCGGTTCAGCGAGCGGCGTCTTGCATAAGCGAATTCGTCCGAGCCTACGAGCATCGAGAAATGCTACTTCCGTTAAATCTCCATTATCGCTAGAAGTGGAGCCGAGATGAAGAACAAACTCGATAATTGGTCAGTGAGGAGTCATTGGGCGGTCAAAAAGCTGTCTACCTTCATGAAGCGAGGTGGCCACTCTGCGGAAATCTTTCTAGGGGCCTCCCTATAGTGTACGGGAATATTTCCCCTGATCTTTGAGAAAAAGTCTCTCAGCAATGGAACCATCACGACGACAACGCACGCACCTGAAGCATCCCAGTCATGCCGAAATGGAGTACGGGATGTCGTCCTTCGCCATCGAGCTCGATATAGAAAACTTTGCCTGGGTATAACGTTAACATATCCTCGACCTCTCATCGAATATTTGTTTGTGTACCATATCGTCCCACTGTTTTGATGGTGCGTCCGGTAATCTCATTGGCCTGCTGCCGTTGTCAGAGCCACAACCTCTGATGGGTTAGGCTGAGAATCATACAAATTCTTCTCCGGTTGTGCCCGCGTACACGATTTTGTCGTCCGCGGTGTCCACTTTCTTTATTTGCTTGTTGAGCCCTATAGAACGCAAGAGCGCTGCCGCGCGCTCAACTTCTGTAGCAGAGGCGTAAAGGTGAGTAGGCGGTCATCTAAATGAACTTTGCCAAAGGGAGAGACACTGACCCGGAAGCTCTGGCATGATAACAACCAACCCGAAGTTAAGACGCGGCCACGGACCTGTTCCGGGTCCTTGACGCCCATAGCATTTAAAACAGACGCCCTGAACCTGAACACGGGGTTGGCGGCGGCCTCTCATCCCATCCGAGTTTGAGTTTTGCTAACATAACATCCAACGCGTGACACCACTCGACGTTCAATTCAACATTCAATGTCAACAATCAACTGCCTGCTACAGTAAGACTCTATCTCAAATCACGCGGCATCACTGATTGCCGGTTACCTGCTGACTGACCTAGCTGGTAGCACCACTCTTGTTTGCTTCCCTGTACAGTAGTACGCAGAAGCAGGAGACCATAACGTCGGCTTGCTGTCGACACCCGTTCGAAGAACGGTGCACAACTAGTTGTATTGCTGTTCGGTACCGAATATAGGGTGACACCTATCATGACAGGAAATTTGACTTGCTCGTTTTCTGGTCCCCTGATGCTGAGCCTGTAGGCGACATTGGCCTAAGGGAGAATAAGCCCCATATCAGTCCCGCATTACAGTACCACCAGCATGGCCGGAGCTAAGATTAATGACAGCCTGAGACTTGTAAAGGCTCCTCTTCTGCTCCACGGATGCTCCCGTCTCGGGGTATGGTACTTGATATATTAGCCGGCCTCAATCATTGGGAATCATGCTCCCAGCGCTGATGTCCTCCGAATCTACCCTTGCTATTGTCCAGCACTAACCCTCATGTCCAAGATACTCCAAAGTCGTCCATATGGACTGCAGTGGCGAGCATCGCCCTGGTTCATCACTCTAGGTATCGCTTCTCCTGGCACGGTTGATGTGTATGCTGAATGGCCTTATCTTTCGCATATAGTCGTTGGGATGGGTATGTGTATTGGGGCATCCACACGGAACATTACCACTAACCTCGCCGTCTCCAGGCATTACGACAGACTATTTGATATATTCCATCATCATTCCTGTCATGCCCTTCCATTTGCAGGC
>Ga0307510_10007803_pt1 | contig 12762 bp, 5 predicted proteins | sample 12_EM_MG_FD_207224 | JGI IMG/M metagenome (GOLD analysis project Ga0307510, IMG submission 207224) | Populus trichocarpa ectomycorrhiza microbial communities from riparian zone in the Pacific Northwest, United States - 12_EM | ecosystem: Host-associated > Plants > Roots > Unclassified | place... | reverse complement strand
GTGTTGGGACGCAACTACCCAGGCGGCCAGTGATGACGCGCCGTCCCAACGCCGGGGCTGGAGGGGGGTGTTATCTTTTTCCTTCGAAGTTGGTATGCGTCAAGGTAGGGTAACTTTGCCCTGTAAATCCTTACGGGGAGTCCGTGCGCCTAACAGGCATCTGTTGTACAATTGCCCCCTTCTGTGAACCAGAGTTTATCAAAGTTCGCACAGCTCTTGGACGATTCTTTGTCTGGGTCTCGACTGATTGTGGCCCACAGCAACCTCTAGGTGTAGTCTCATCCACACTACCAGGGTTTACTACCTCAGGTTTAGTTTGATATCCGGTTCGGTTTCATCCAAATGTATAATCTGGTACTCATGACAGCTATCGTCACTGGGACAGACTGGTTCCATATGCTCTTTTCCTTCAGCCTCCATCTCAGGTTCGGTATAGGCTATAGTCTGAATTGAGCTACTCCAGAGGCACTTGTCTGTTAGTCCTACAAGCCATTTTGCGATTGGTGGTGGGGAAGAATATTTATGACCTAATGATTTAGCACTAGTGGAGCAGCAAGATTCGGTCACCTGTGTTACTGATTGGGAGAGCCTACCTGGTGGTACGGTTTCATGTCTACAGCCGTTCAGATTGCCCCCTCATTAAGGTGATTTGTTCAATCCCCTTGAGTGGGGTATCATGCTGCCTATTCTCCGGTTCAGTTTTCACACTAGGGGATTTGGCTGACTCGACTCCATGGAGTCAGGCATGATATGAAGCCTCCCAGGGATGTCAGGATTGCCTACCTGGGGTGCTGGCCTACTGATGGAATTCAGATGAATGTGGGATATAGGACATGTAGTGAACTTTGGTCATGATTGGAGTCAATGTGATAATTTGATGTGTGTCGAGTTTCGTGGAAGTGAGAAGTGAGTATTTTCCCATCGTCGCATAAGACACATTGGATCTTATACCTGTACACTAGGATTTAGGAGTGTGGTAGACTCACAATACTATCACACAGAATGCAAGAGAGAGAGATCCCTTCACAAATAGGTTTAAAATTTCTGTACCATATCCACGTTTCAGGAATTAGCACTCAAAGGTTTATGGTGAGAAATAATGGACAAAATAAATGTGTTGCTAACCTTGCCAAACATCCAAAGTCTAGTTGCAAGCAGTAGTAGTGAGGGAATAGGGCTGTTTGCAAGTCATGTTCTAGGCCAAAAGAGGATTATTAGTATCTACACTCATCTCCCTGTGTCGAATCATTACTACCAATGGCTGTATTCAAAGAGTACTCCCTCCTGAGTAATCTGCAGCAGGCGGTTGATCCCGGACTGGATATAGCTATGCACAGAGTGTTACCTGGTATGAGAGTGACAGAATTGCTGATAAGCGGTATTGGAATTATTGCCATTGTGGCTGCATCGACGATACAGGCAATCACAACTTTGTTAAGACACAGGATACTGCTGTCAGAAGAATGAGATGGGATGTCTAATGCTGGAAGGTTCCATTTCATATAAGGTTTCAGATTGTCAGGCCTCACGTTGGGCTTTGCAGCTAAGGTTTGGGACTTCAATGAAACCCGAACACAGAAGGGGCTGGTGTCAGAAAGAAAATGCCCAACCCTTGTAATGTGTATGTTACTGCGTCAAAGCTAGCTACAGGGAGTATGAGCCGATACCGAGGATGCCTGGGAAATACACAACCCCAAACCTGGATGATGGTGAGTATCTACTCACATTTTGAACAGTGAATCTGGCCCACTTAGGTTCTTGAATACTAATTGCGAGGAATACAAGCTGGTAGATAATCTGACCTAGGGGGTTCACATCAACTAGACATAACTATCCACATACTATCACTTGGTATGAGACTGAAGGAATTCCATATGATCTGTATTGGAATGAGTGCTAAAGTGAAGGTGCCCATGATACAGACAATCATAGTCACAGGACGCATCGAAATGTTGTCAGGAGAACTTCCAGGGATGCAGAGTCCAAAGCTTTAGACTTTCCCTGTGAAATGGGGCTTTGAGATCATGATAGTTCAAGTTGCGCTTGTCAGCTGAATTCAATAGGAGCTGACCGGCAGGTCTCAGGTATCAGAAAAAATAAGAAAACTGATTATAGCCTAAATATCTTCGGCAGGGTGAAAGCTGGCTGCCAGTTACATTGATTGATAACAGAGTTGCACAGATCACACTAACCATGCCCAAAGAAGATTATGAGTATCTGCTCCTCACTCCAAACAGCCAATTAGAATGACTCAGCCCCCTGAAATCTGTATTCAAGGGAAGCAACCTGGTGAATAATCAGACTCTGGCGGATTACTACAAATGTGATGTGTCAAAATAACAACTTGAAGCAACATGATTTGAAAGGTAGCAAATACTAGACACTAAAGTGAGTGTGTACAAGGAATTCATGAGTATTATACTCGCAGATTTTTTAATATTCGGACGGCTTGGCGCCAAGACGCATACAAATCAGTGCCAAGATTCCGAATACTTTAAAAATCGCCTAGTACAGGGGGAGGAACACCAAAACATAATGAATATGAGACTTCTAGGAAGCTAGTAGCTGATACAAAATGGTAAGAGAATAATGGACGTCATGGAAGTGTGCAGATGTAATCAGCAATTCGTGGTGTGGTGTGAAAAAACAAATCAGGAAATGGCGAGAACATTCATGTGCATGTTCTGTGATGCACCCGAGGACCTCTACCACGGCAGGAGGCAGTCGACGTCTGGGATTCAGCTTTGTTCAATGGTTTGGGGCTGGGGGGCTAGGCCTTGTTTGTCACATTTATGGAGCTGGTATCTTGAGATCCTTGGGGTGCAATTTGCTGGGGTTGGTGGCAGTCTGTAATACCATGAAGAATGCGTGGCGTAGGCGCAGGAGAGGTGGTGAGTGAGTGAGAAGGGGTTAAAGGAGAAGGGGCAGAGGCTGCGGGGTAAGCATATCCAGCACGGAGGGGGGGGACTTGGGCCAAAGAATGTTACCATCATCTGAGATACTGATTCTGCAGCGGTCTGTCCATATAGCTGTTGTGCCCATATCCTTGACCACGATGGATTCTAGTCCTGCGTGCCACATCTCGCGATCCTGGTCAGAGGGCCACAGCCTCTGTTTTAGGAGTCTTCAAGTATTTTGGAAGTGAGTTATTCTGTTGAACAATAACCCATACGATTCTAGCCTGCTCTATCTCGGATGGCCCTATGCATGAATCCCTGGGTCTGAATCTTAGATATATCTCCCCTGTGGACCAGGATGTGAATCCCAATCTGTGACTTCCAAGTACATCTGCATTATGGAGCTAGGACAGGAGAATAATTGCTCCCTGAGGTATTCCCCACCTCTGATTGACCACTTTCCCTCTTGTCATCCTATATATATGATTTGATAAGATGTTGAATGAAAAGAAAATCAAACTAATTTGTTAACTTGAATAATATCTTTGCCAGAGCGATGAGCAGCATGAACCAGTCCTGACTTCACTTGCCAATTGTTGTAACAGGGGCACTCTGTTTGAAGACAGGTCCTAAGATTGGGACCACACCATAGACTCAAAGTAGAACTAACGATCAAAATATAGATAAAGATAATTCAAGGTAGAATCAAGTGGTAAAACTTAATATGGTTAAGCCTGAAAGCTTCACTCAATAAGTTGTCTCAAGGAGAGATGGTTATGAGAATACGGTGTCTTTCGCTTTGGCTAAGTAGAATAATGGAAAGCAAGAGGACACCCGTCAACCTCTCTGATGTTTCGCGAGCACCCTGCTCAGCTCAGGGCTGTCCAACTCATCTATCTAGACTGAGTTAAAACTGAGAGGGAGTCGGACCATGGGGATATTAACTATCTGCACCGCTAGGAAGTGCTCCCAGGGATGTCTCTCCAGCTACATCTGCATTAGGGAAAACTGTGGCCTATCACTAGCATGTCAGTGGCCGACCAACATGGCCACAGTAGAGATAATATCCATTAGGACTCACTGGCCCAGGGGCGGTTTCGTCTATACAAGCTAGGCAGTCCATTTGCAAATCTACTTGGCTATACTAAGCTTCTAAACCTGACTGCATGCTTCGGCGAGGGGCAATCTCCTGCTGCTCGACTGCTTGGGTGCTACCCACAGCGAACTGTTAGGTGGTAGCTTCGGCATAAGGTATTTTGAGAGCTAGGACCTGGATCGTCTTGTATCAGAGAACTAGTTAAGAAACCACAAGTAATGTAGGCTAGATAAGATGGAGGAACATTGGTATAGATTGTCAAAGTATTGGTAGCGATCAAGTAGAAAAACTTATTATATTGATAAGATCTCTTCTCCGTGCTTGTTCTGTGTAATAGCAGCGAAGATACTGCGATATTTATATTCCGTGTCTGAGAAATCGCAGCATGCATGCTATCTCTATACTAACTAAGTATCTCGCTAACACTTCTGGAAACCCTATCTGAGTGCCAACACTCGTCGGCCCTGAAAACTGTTTACCACATCTTCTTGCTCCCATGGTCAACTTATCGGTCTGCCCTTCCGTTATTCCTGAAGGTATGGAGCCCATGTCAGGTGTCAGCTCATCTGTTTATCCGTTGACAGCAATGGTTACAAATTATCTTGCCCCCGTGTTTCATGGAGGTAGTCTATCTCACTAGAGAGCAGATGGCCGTTCTTCTTTGATTGGTTCAGTAGAGAATTTGGCATGCGAGCGCATGTCATATTCTTGTCTTCTGACATTACATGACTTGTCACCGGGATCGCACCTCTGGGTTTTTTCCCTCGGACTCCATCTTTTAACAGCCTGTCCTTTGTGGATTCACACGATCCACTTACTGGGCATAGTTACCTCCTTCATATCCTACCCGTCTTTGTAGGTAAGAGGGGCCTAACTGGGATCCAAAGCGTCCCGTTACCTTTAACCTACTCTTCCACCTGTCTGTCTTCAAGTGTCTGTCACTATATGCGCCGTTGTCCGATTCACATTCCTGGACCTGCATATCGTGCCAGGAGGTCTCCCCTCATCTACCCTGCCAACAGGATCCGGTCAGATGGACGGCCGCGAAGTATACAGTATTATAATACGTGTTCCAATGATAGTGTTCTTTGGTGTTAGGACACAACTATCCAGTCGGCCAGTGATGTCACACCGTCCAAACCGCGGGGCTGGAGGGCAGTGTAAGCTTTATTCTTTGATATTCGTGCCCGTCAATGTAGGGTAACTCTGCCCCCAAAATCCTTACGGGGAGTCTGTGCGCCTAACATGACTTCCCAATCTTACCAATCCTGTTAACTGCTCATTATTTTTTTATTCACATGCATTTCTCGTTTGTTGTTCCCTAGATATCCTTCCCTCTGTGTTTGGTTATGCTCTCTTATTCTTACACCGCAGACTGTTCCCCAAGGTCAGATTAACCTTCTCACATAGTTGCCAGTCATGTACTGCGAAGTGTACAGCTTTATCAAATATAAACTGACTTCGCCCAGAATATCTGATCAGCTCACCATTGGCCTCCTCTGATTGATTATTCAACCAGCATGCGGTTACACTACGGGCTACTAGATACATGGTCCTATCACATAGGTTTTCATGTAAGTTTCTGTAATGACCATACAGACAGGTAGCTACAGCCGACCAGACTCATGCCCACATGGCATACCAAGAGGTAACCAAGATTGAGGATAGACCAGTATACTTAATATACTGCCTGTAGACATGAGTTAGTACAAGTGTCAACAAAGTCACTTGGTAACATAGGGTGAGACAGGGTAACCTTCAGAGAGCATGTTCGCCTAAAGTTAAGGACACATAGTAAACGTTGCACAGGTCCATGGGGCAATATTCAAGAAAATATGTGGTCGCGCGGACCCCTGAGGGCAAAAAAGGCATGAAGGGGTAAATTTACATTACCTTGGAAACATGATTACCCTATAATGGGGACTCAGTTACCCTACTGAGGGACCCCAGTTACCCTACCTTCGCCCATAAAGTCACCTGCAGACTTAGGGAAAGTTATCCCACTATAGGGTGGCTGGACAGGGCAGCTTTGTATGGCATAAAATGGGCTACTGACAGAGCAGGAGTGGTCCGAACCTCCTGTAACTTGCAGGGCATATTCCTAACACCCCCCTGCGGCCCCAGCGTTGGTACCACGGGGCAGCACAGTACTGCTGTGTGGTTGTATGCTTCCTAGTAAAGTGAGATCCATAGGAACGCTCCCACAACACCCTATGAGGTGTGGTCGTCCAACTGACCAGAAGCTGTTCGCAGGATATATAAGGGGTGGGAGGGTGACCGCCTCCTGGGGTGCCATCTGGATAACACCTGGGAACCACCTACAGGCATACCTTAGCCCCCAGGTAGTGGTATGGTGAACTATAGAGTGCTTAGGGCTCCCCGGGGAAGCCGCAAAGCTTTCAAGACAACCACCCCAAAGCCTGTCCCAGGCCACCCCGTGAACTATACCATTACCCTGGGTTATTGGTGGGCGCTAGAGGTGTGAGCCTTTTCATGATTTAAGAGGGTCCCGTATGGTTGGCTGTGGGTAGCGCCCATGCAGTTAAGCAGCAGGAGATTTCTTATGGTGAGAGCACGCAGTCAGGTTTAAAAGCTTAGTATAGCCAAGGGAATTTGCCGATGGACTGCGTTGCTTGTATAGACCAAACCACGACTGGGCCAGTGAGTCCCAATGGATATTATCTCTACAGTCAGGATGTCGGTCCCCTAATGACATGCTACCGATAGGAAGGAGGTTTCCCTCATGCAGATGGAGTTGGAGAGACATCCCCGGGAGCACTTCCTGTTTGTGAAGATAGTTAATATCAGAGAAGTCCGACTGCCTCCGCGTATCAGCTCCTTTTAGGCAGGTGAGTTGGACAGCCCTGTGCTGAGTAAGGTGCTCGCGAAAGGTCAGAATGGTCAACGGATGTCCTCTGGCTTTACATTATTCTACTTAACTAAAGTGAGAGACATCCTATTCTGATAACCAACCATCCTCAAGAGAACTTATTGAGTCAAGCTTTCAGGCTTAACGATATTAAGTTTTACCGCTTGAATCTAGTCTGAATTATCTTTATCTTTATTTTGCTCCGTACTTCTACTTTGAGTCTTCAGTGTAGTCGTAATCTTAGGATCTGTCTTCCTATAGAGTGCTCTCATTACAGTTTCATTTGCAGTTGAGACTCAAATACAATGCAGTCTGATGTCTTCACGCCTTCCCATTCCCCGTGTTTGAGATGTGTGCGGCTTTACTTGATAAACATAGGGCAATGCCGGGGTATACAATATTATGTAGGAATGCAACCCTTTTCCCATATGACTAACAGAAATCATACATTTGTGCCCACTCCAACTTGGGAGAAATAAACCCCCACAAGTTATACGTCAATCATCAGGAGGAGAAGGAAACTGTATAGTTGGCAAATCTAAACTGCTGCCCCAATGGCCCCCAGAGAACCAATCTCCTCCATCACTGGTCAGTTGGTCCTTTGTCATCTATTTGGTCTCACATGGCCTTGCAACTCGGCCTTGCCAACAATACCCATGTCACCTGCACTGACCTCCCTTTATTAAAGCTTCACAGTTGTGTTTCTACCCTTGCTACCTATCGAGTTTGTTACTTTTCATGTTTACTTTCCTAGTTCTCAAGCTGATATTACTTTACTTATTAGAACCATTTCTTTGCGTTAGCCTGTATTTCTTGACTTTCATAATAGGAAACCATTTGTGAAGCGTGGGTGGAATGTTTACACCTGGGAGAATTTTGCATGGTTATTCCTTTTGTGTTGTTTGGAATTAACATTTTCTTTATACTAGAGCTAGGACTACAGGCAAGTTCCTGTACATTGACTGGGAATATATGAGTAAAATAAAACAAACATGTCACTAGCTTTACTAACTCGGACCTGCTGCATGTTCGGTACATCCCTCGCGATTTCAATCTCCACACTACGAGATTATCATCTCGTTTTAACTATACCACATGTAATGCGTCTTCTTCTTAACGGGTGTGGGACTTTGCCTATCCTCTCTATACTCTTAGTTCTACCTTTTGAGACCATCCCCTGCATTTTCTACCCTCTTTCTTATTTGTTTCATCATCTCACGATATTCGTTCCTCTTTATTCCCAGGACCCTCTTTACATCCCTTAGCATTTGTACTGGTTAGGCGTATGGACTCCCCATAAATGTTTACAGGCCAGAGTTACCCTACCTTGACACGCACGAACTAGCTGAGTCGGAAGAACACGTGACTTCTGTAAGAAGGCAAGTGCTCAACGCAAACACCCGTCATTGTTATTACAACTACACAACGGATCGTTATCAGTCTCTACGCAAGTGCAGGAGCAATGTGACCGAGGGGCTTTCACCGATCACTATAGAAGAAATGTTTCTCTATCAGTAAGAAGGTAAACCGTGAGGTTCGAATGGTTGGATAAGAAGTTATGGCACTTCAAAGTTAAGCCGACCGACATTTGTAGTCTGATATGTAAGACGTAAGCATATGAGTACCCGGCATGAGAAATGTTGATCACAACATGACCGGAAGGAACCACTGGTATGATAGTGAGCCAGGCTGCATATACAGACCAAGTTCATATGGCATAAGAATCGAGAACCAGTAATTGGACACAATTACTTGGGCAATGATTAAAGCCGAAGTGGGGTGGGGGAACTCAGGGTCAAAAGGTGTTCACACATTCACGGAAACTAGGAGAAGTTGGAAAAGGTACATCGCTAGTATAATAGTTAGATGTACCCCGGGAAATGGTATAAGACCTGGGCAAGAGCCCGGAGTAGATAAAGATCAACAAGCAGGGTGCAGAGATCTTATCAATATAATAAGTTTTCTACTTTATTGTTACCAATACTTCGACGATCTATACTGAAGTAACCTTTATATCTAGCCTATATTACTCGTATCTTCTTAACGAGTTCTCCAATATAATACCGACTCAGGTCCTAGCTGTCGGAATACCTCACGCCGCAGATACCACCTAACACTACTATAGGGAATCCTCCTTTCTTCACCCATGTTACCAAGCACTGGAAACACACCTTGCAGTAGGGCAAATATACAACAAGCTATGGTCACCTTCCCCTTAGGCCCGCTAAGAACCAGCCAGTGACTGCCATATCAGACACAAATATGATTACTGATAGTTGCTACAGTACGGCAGTTGGTTTACTCTTTCTCTCTCCTCTGTCTGGGTTGGATCTCCTAGTATCCTACTGCAATCCTTCCAGATTAATCCCCTATTCTGATACTCTTCACGGCTGGCACATTCCTGCTTTCTACTCTGGCTTGCGCCCTACTACTTCCTCTCTTCTGGCTAGCATCCTAGTTCTACCTACTCTCCGGCTGACACGTGACTACTGCCCACTCTGGTATTCCAGAGGGCTTAAACTATACGACCTGCCACAGAATACCTTTCCCGTGAATTAATTGTCCTGAACCATCGACCTGGATTCCTTTACCCTGTTCTGCTTGTGATCCAAGTCTTTATTGCTGCTTTCTAGGTGGCAAGTTTCAGTAGGATTACAGATGTGATCCAACAACTCTAATGATGAGTGGGCTTGCTTGTTTATTGTTTAGGTTTTTTTTTTTCTTTGCTTGTTTATTGGTTCATGTTCACAGTTAAGTTGCATTTCTTAAGTTACTTGTATGCGCAGGTTATTCGAAACCTGTTATTGTTTTGAGACCTGTCTTTTAGTTATTGGTTTTTTTGATACAAATCCTCCCACAAGAGATATTTTCTACAGGCACACGGGTGGAATGGACTAAGATAGCGGTTTTGAATTGCAATAGCTTGCACTGCCAGCCTGTTCAATACCTTAAACACATTTTAAATCAGAATAAACCATAAACAAAATTCTACTTCTACTGACATGCTCCTTCTCCTCCATACCTCCAGCGATTGAAATCTCAAAACCACTTCATTATTAACGTATTATACCTAGTTATGGGTCACCCCTAGAAATGGGTCAATATTTTCACTTCGTCAAAAGCAACAAAACTTACAACAACCCACTCACTATACATCTGAAGAAGCTCATATTTGAATAGTCCAATGTCTTGCACCTGGTAATAATCAGCATAAAAGAATATTAGCAAAATAAAATAAACTGCACTCTTGAAACACACAAGTGATAATTGATGATTGAAATACTATTTGTTCGATAATCAGTACTTGGAATAGATTTCTAGTTAATCTTTTCATATATCAAGTATTAGGAATAGGTTGTTAATAAACTGTAGGTATTAGAAATCGAAATTTCCATCTACAAAACGTGAGCTATAAGTTTGAAAACAGAGTAAATTGAGATATTTGATATTTAAGAGAGTATTAAACTTAATAAGGTTTATCTTATTCTCATGTTTCTTTTAAGACACCAAACTTTGTATACTACTACTTTAACATACTCACTTTAATATATATTAAGTGAAAGATCATTGGAGTCTTTCTGCTCTCTCAGTTACCATTTCTTCAGCATTGATCTTTTCTGTACTTTGAACTTTATTTATGCTATTTTCCATACTTTCCAAAACCTAATCTATTGAATTCTATCTTTCCTTCAAGTGCGTAGCATGTTAAGATACTATTGGAAGTGCAAGAAAGCTACTACCCCTTCTAAATTTTAAAAATTCACTTTGTGCTTTATACTCCTAAAAATATCTTGTTCCACATCCAGTTTTGATTGATTTTACATGAATATTCCATTCAGATGTATTTGAAATGACTATACCTAGTATATAAAGTGGGTTTGAGCTAGAGGAAGTAGTAGTAGTGAATGAAAACCAGTATCGGTTGCATATTAGTACAAAGTTTGTACACATTAAATATAGTTATTATATAGGAAATATAAACAAATAGAGGCTTTAAAGATGGAGGGAATGATTAAGACAAATATAGAGAACTGGGAAGTAGTGAGATTTGAGTATGGAGACTAGATATTTGATTGTGCATGAAGAGAATTGTGAAATTCTTGAGAGAGTACTTATAAGAGAATATACAGGTATTTGAAGGTTTAAAGCAGAATAATACATATCTCAGGATAGCAGAATACTGGTAAAGTCAACAGAGGCAAATAGTTATCATATTAGAAAGCTATTGAATGATAAACAGTGCAAATGACTGTGTAAACTATATTAAAGAATAAGTAGTATAAAGGACATCACTGCCAGAGCAGAAAGAGTCCAATGATCTTTCAATTAATATATATTAAAGTGAGTATGTTAAGGTAGTAGTATACAAAGTTTGGTGTCTTAAAAAAAACATGAGAATATGATAAACCTTATTAAGTTTAATACTTTCTTAAATATCAAATATCTCAATTTACCCTGTTTTCAAACTTATAGCTCACGTTTTGTAGATGGAAATTTCCATTTCTAATACCTAGAGTCTATGAATAACATATTCCTAATACTTGCTATATGGAAAGATTAACTAGAAATCTATTCCAAGTACTGATTAACTAACAAATAGTAATTCAATCATCAATTATCACTTGTGTGTTTTAAGAGTGCAGTTTATTTTATTGTGCTAATAGTTTTTCATGCTGATTATTACCAAGTGCAAGACATTGAACTATTCAAATATCAGCTTCTCCAGATATATAGTGAGTGAGTTGTTGTAAGTTTTGTTGCTTTTGACGAAGTGAAAATAGTGACCCATTACTAGGGGGTGACCCATAACTAGGTATAATACGTTACCACTTTCTCACTCTACATTCCTTGCATGTAGCTATCTCTATGTAGGGGGGTGTTGGACTCCTGCTATTCTTCTCAGGCTCTGAGGTCTACACTTTGTGTGTATTTTCCCTCTGTTCTATCCTTTTAGTAATATGTTACATTATCTCACAATATTGTTTCTTCCTCCTACCCTGCACTTGCTTTGTGTCCCTTCGCATTTGGACTCTTCCCTATGATTCCTTCCTTACCCATAGTACAGACAGCTGGCATCACAGCTTGCAGTTAAGGAAATACTCACCACGCACCAAGCATGTTCCCTATTTACTCCCTAGAGAACTAGCTGGTCACTGCCTAGTTAGACACGAAAACACAATTACCCATAGTTTTCTTATAACAGACATGAGTTTAGCCTTCCTCTCACCTGTTGAATAGTTGGATCAGCTGGTACCCTACTGCACTCATCCCTCAGCCTCTGTCCTGAGTCGTTTGCTAGGGCTAACCTCTTTGTTGTTATTAAGTTGTTTCCTACCAAGAGGTTAGCCTGCCACCAGCTCCTGATCCTCTCAACCAGTTTGAGAGGTTCCTTTTGTTTTTGCTCTGCCTTTGTGACTTTTGTTGCCATTTGTTTTGTGGACTCTCGTTGGGATATTAGTTGGGATTCTTTTGAGCAGCAAGGCCGCTTGCATATAAGGGGTCTTCCTGTTGTTGTTGGGATTGTCTTTTGTTGGTTCTTCTTTGTTCCACATATACTCCCTAAAAAACCAGCAGCTGACTAACTAGTCAAACCTGAACATAGTTATTGATGGGTTGTATGGCACACAAGTGAGTTTATCCTTTCTCGTCTCTTTTTGGGTTTGATTAGCTGGCACCCTAGTGCTTCCCCAGTAGGCTGATACTCTACTTTTATATACCTCACAAACTGCCCCCTACTGCCTGCTACTATGACTTGCACCTTATCTTTGCATGCCTTGTGGCTGGGACCCTACTCCAACTTACTCTTCGGCGGGTATTTGACCACTGCGCACTGATGGGTTCTGCAGAACATGAGGTCTATGATCTGCCACACAAAACCTTTTCACTGTATTGATTTTTCT
>Ga0307510_10007802_pt1 | contig 12762 bp, 16 predicted proteins | sample 12_EM_MG_FD_207224 | JGI IMG/M metagenome (GOLD analysis project Ga0307510, IMG submission 207224) | Populus trichocarpa ectomycorrhiza microbial communities from riparian zone in the Pacific Northwest, United States - 12_EM | ecosystem: Host-associated > Plants > Roots > Unclassified | place... | reverse complement strand
CCAGCTCAGTACAGACCGGAGTAGATGATCGTGTACACACCGAACCGGTCCTTGCAATCCCGCGAGAGCAACCAATTCATATCCATTAGTTGAAGGGCATTCCCAATAATAGGCAAACCACGAGGGCCCGGAGGTAGCTTTCTCCATGGACTTCGGACATAGCGAACGACGAAGACGGCGACCAGCCCGAGCAAGACACCTTTGATGGATGTCCTAGCCTCCCGTATTGCGTTGGCCATGAGGGCTCCTGGTGGCCATAACAACATCAATTTTGAAGTCACGACCCCCATGACAGAAAGGGATCTGTTTACAGGCGCAGAAGACTCTTGTGCAGAAACGCTGAGGATCTGGAAGAACAAAGATACGAACTTCATGGTGGTCAGTATTGAGTATGCCATTGTAATTATGTACGTTACAGTGATTTTGAAGACAAAGGCCGATTTGAAGGAAGATTAGACCCGAAGAGAGTCTAGGAAAGGTGAGGGGGAAGTGGGAGAGCAGGTGACGATGTTGGGGGGAAGCAAAGGATGCGGGAAACGATCAATAAGGGGGGCTTGTCAGCAAGGGCACGAGGCGACCAATGTACGAGACGAATGGAAGTCTTGTTGCTGGCCGCTGGCCGGAGCTGGACGAAGGGATGAGAGGGCGAGAACGAGAATGGGATGTGAACGTACAAAACGAATTCGGCCGTGTGGCAGTTTCGAGAAGATATAGGGATGGAGAAAGAGTAAAGAGAGGAGAAAAGGCGGATGTAGGAGCAGTGCGAGGTCGTTGCGGAGAGCGGTTCTGCGACGATCAGGGCAACTTCACTGAGGGGAAGAGGCGAAAATGGGCACACGCGTGGATTGTCGAGAATGTGGAAGGGGAGTCCTATCTTTAGGCTGCTATTCTACGACGGGTAGAAAACCTTTATATACCTACCTGAGTAGTCAGGTGAAATATCCCAAGAGTCCCTTACCTGGTCTAGTCGACGGCAAGATATCGGTATTAGACTTGGGGTTTGCGGATGAGTGCATGACAAGACAAAGCCCGGGAGGGAAAAAGGCGACTGAAATAAAGGGTGAGATCGAAGAAATGAAAACCGAGCAGAGGAGGGGCCAGGGGCGGGTGCATCACCGTGCATGGTCCAGAACGAGTATTGTGAATAGTGAGCGGGGACGTTACGACAGATGATGTTGATATTTTGTGCACGGCCAAGAACAAGGGTGGATTCAGTGTCAAACGCACGTGGTGAGTCAACGTATGTACAACGAATTTATTCCGAGTCTAGAAAATGTTCGGGAAAAGCGCAGGAAATATATGGGGAATTACAAATACTTTGACACTTGTTCCACACATATGCGAGCTGGGGGAGCTCGAATCCTTGTTTGTAAACAGCGAAGCGTGAAACGAGCACAGGATGGTAAAAAGGTGCAGCAAAAATCCAGTCGCACCAGTCCTGACCAAACTTGAAGGACCCGGAGATCGGAACTAGTGTAAACCAGGGATCGCCCTTTTGGAAAACCTCCACCTATCTATGAAATTGTGGAGCAATTCACGTGTGTTACGGGCAGGCGTGAGTGAGGATAAGACTGTGAGTCTGGATGCATGATGGGGACCAGTGATCGAAGGGTCACCGGTCAGCGCTGGTCAGCGCTCAGCCACGCCTCGGAACGGGCCAAATCCGACCACGTGACGTCTGCCCGAGCGCCGCCACACACCATCGCCGCGTTGCACTCACTCAAACGCAATGCCACCTTCCTATCTATTGTCTCTGGCTGCCACCCATCATTTTGCATCGACCCTTCATATCTTTCATCCCTCAGTTTCACCCTCGCCATGCCTCAAACCCCCCAATGATGCAAGCTGGACCGCTCAAAACTCGATGGCCGACACCACAAGTACGCGCCTCGTCGACTCGCCTGTCAGTAATGACATGCACATCGCACTCAGCACCTTGCCATTTGGATCTTTGTGCTGAAACACCTTGTCAGACACGCACAGAGATGGTTATAGGTTAAATTCACCCATTTTCTCTTTTATTCTTGTTTTCCGTTAGACCTGCCGTTCCTTTATCAAATCATTATATCTCTTCCTCCTCCTTGTTTTCGACCATGCGCCCGCTGTCGCGCCACAAGATACCATTCATTTTGCTGTTTCCTTTAGACACTGACACCCCCTCCTTCCCTACGACTCCATGCAGTCTGTTGCCAGCAGGACCCCTGAAGATGAAATCTCCCAAGAGTCCCTGTACCTAGTCTAGTCGACGGCAAGAGATCGGCCTTAGAATGAACATTGGGGTTTGCAGGTGAGTGCATGACAAGACAAAGCCTGGAGGGAAAAAGGCGACAATAAAGGGTGAGATCGAAGAAATGAAAACCGAGCAGACGAGGGGCCGAGGGCAGGTGCATGGTCCAGAACGAGTATTGTGTTTAGTGTGCGGGGACGTTACGACAGATGATGTTGATATCTTGGGCACAGCCAAGAACAAGGGTGGATTCAGAGTCAAATGCACGAGGGTGAGTCAACGTATGTACAACGAATTTATTCTAGAAAACGTTCGGGAAAAGTGCAGGAAATACATGGGGAATTACAATTTTTTTGAAACCTGTTCCACGCATATGCGAGCTGGGGGGGCTCGAATCCTTGTCTGTAAACAGATGAAGCGTAAAACGAGCACAAAACGGTAAAAAGGTGCAGCAAAAATCCAGTCCTGACCAAAGGACTCGGAGATCGGAACTAGTGTAAACCAGGGATCGCCCTTTTGGAAAACCCCCACCTATCTATGAAATTGTGGAGCAATTCGCGTGTGTTACGGGCACGCGTGAGTGAGGATAAGACTGAGAGTCTGGATGCATGATGGGGACCTGATCGAAGGGCAGAGGGTCAGACCGGTCAGCCACAAGCCACGATCAAGACATGCGTCGAGCACGAGCACGCATTGTCAATGTTACATGGTTATTTGAAACTCCGCACCCCGCATGCCGCATGGCCAGTTGTCCGGTAATAACCTGACTAATTCCCCGTCTTTTGACGAAGCTTGCCTGCCAGTGGTTTACCGAACGGGCACCCCTTCTGAACTGTCCAAATATCTCACTCATTTTTTGATCAGTCCTCGCAATAGCTGCTTCACGACACCTGGTGGCTCATGTTAATCCACTCCAAGTGTTTGTTTAATGAAAATCCAACAGGCGAGATGAGAGATGAGGAAAGTCTTTCACGCCCGGCCGAACCGGCCCCTGCCGTGACTGAGTTTGATCTCTTTGGCGTACACATTATTAATAATCGTCAGCTTCGGCTTCACTTACCGACGCCAAAAGTCGTTCGGGGTTTCAAACCAGATTCATGACTGCACTGCCGGAACGATCTCTAGAAATGTGTGCACCCACATTTCAACTTTCCCCGCCGGGCCACAGGGAATGTCTTCTCTTTGGATGAATTAAATTGTTCTCGTTCATGCGTGCGTCGGCGGTATCTGTTGCAAATAGCGCGCGTGAGCGGATCGATTAGATATCCATGTACTGATGTACACTGGCATTGACAGCTCGAGGACTGTACCGTGACATACCTTACTAGCCTAGAACTAGAACCTTATTTACCTGTTATATACTGTAGTTAGGTTGATTTTTGTACCCTCAGTTCCCGTGTCTGACCCACACCTGCGTTCTGAGGGCCCAACGTGTGCCCGGAACTCATTTCCTAGCATTCACACTTTCAACAGTATCCTCGTTTGTTGGGTGGTGCAAGTGTGGTGCGGTCGGGGCGAAGAGCGCGGCACCCGTGAGTCGGGGTAACGCGACGCCGTGTGCAGTAAGCATTATCTAAATCGATCTCAATGTATAGTACAGGACATTGTTCCTCGAGCGAATTGCTCGCTCCGGGAGGTGGGTTGATGATACACGTCCAGTGCTGCTGAATGATGTTTCTACGCGATAAGAATCCTAGTTTTTACGGTAATTATCTTCACAGTATCAACGTCACATATAGTGTATGAATACAGCGACGATATCTGGAGTCCAAGACAACGCCCTGGGCTACGAGGACGTAGCTATCGCATCCTGTGATCCTCTGCTCCATGCTCCAGCAATAACTGCATCATGTGCTGATGTTTCCCGGAGGAATATTTGAATGCTGATTCTGATGCTGATGCTACCTGGAATGGTGTCCGACCCTCGTCATCCCGTGCATGAATATCGGCGCCGTGCTGGAGCAGCAACCGTACGCCGTCAAGGTATCCTTCTTCGGATGCTACATGCAATGGAGTTTGGTTCTTGGAATCTCGTGCATTCGCATCTACGCCATTCTCGAGAAGCACCCGAGCGCCTTCTGCCCTTCTCAATTCCATTGCAACATGCAACGGAGTCCGATTGCTGCTGTCCCGTGCGTTCTTATTCGCGCCGTACTCGAGAAGAACTCGAGAAACCCCATCGTTTCTCGCCCAATGTAGTGGGGTCTGGTTAGTATCCCGTCGTTTGGCATTTGCATCTGCGCCGTTCTCGAGGAGTACCCGAGCAATTGCCACCTGTCCGAGTGCCGATGCCCAACGCAAGGCTGTACTGTCGCCATCCTTATCTGAAGAGTTCACATCTGCGTGGTGCTCCAGAAGCACCTGAACAACTTCCAAATGTCCATGCCGCGACGCCCAATCCAATGGGCTGTCGTAGTCATTGTTCCTGGTTTCCGTAACTGCTCCATGTTCAAGGAGGACTCGAGCAATTTGGGAATGGCCCTCTCTAGATGCTATACCCAGCGGAGTCTCGCCGTCGCGATGCTCGCGGGTGTTTACGTTCTGGGAGCGCTCGACGATCAGAAACTGGGCGATGTCGTGCAGGCCACAAGATGCCGCATAATGTAAAGGAGTCGCCTTGGCCTGCGACGGGCATTTGGGGCGGGAGTGTTCAATTTCGGGATCTGGATCGTGAATCCAGACCCAGACAGAAAAATTATGATTGTTATGGTCAAAGAGACGCTTCATCCCATCTTGGATCTTTGGCGATACATCCCGGAACCGGGCATGGCCCACCCAGTGCTCCGCAGCATACGTCGCAAGGGGAAACCGCTCCAGGTCATCGTCGGTGATGCTTTCATCCATGTGTAGTAGAACACCTAGGCATGCTTGCGCAACGATGGCATGAGCCAGTGTCATCGAAACATGGAATCGGGAAATAGTCTCCTTTGATCCCGCAAGGCGCTTCGATGTCAGGTACTCCTTCACCGAAAAATGCGCGAATTGGATAACGGAGGATCCGTCCACATCGACAATGACAAGGAGACTGGAACATATGGATCGCACAGCATGTGCTGGGTCCTCCTCGCGCCAATCCTCCCTGAGTGTAGGAGTTGAATCTGTGTCGAAATTGAATGCGAGGAACTCGGCGAGCTCATCGACGCGAAGTGGGCGAGAAGCTGCTGCGACACATTGGAAGAGCCGGTGTGCGTATTCCCAGTTTTGCTTGCCAATCTCTTCCAACGTGCGGTCGTATGTCTCGTCGAGCGTGTGTGGTAATTCATTGAGAGCACGTCGGATGCTTTGTCGGAGACAGTGTCTGAGGTATTGAAGCTGGCAATACACCCACCGGAACCTGAATTCAGGCATGGTGAGAAGCCATAAATGAACGATTTAATCGATTCCTTACATCCCGTCAGCTTTCCTCGTGAGGACCTCAACGACATGCTTCCTGTCTTCTTCTCTCCATTTTTGCATCTTAGGATCGGTATCGACGACAAACTTGACGTATTGGGCGATGTCTTGAACTTGACCATTCTCTCCATGTAAAGAAACCGAACTGAGGGCCAAAGGATGAAGAACGGGCTCGATATCAGCCTCAGGACGACTGGTGACACAAATCCGCAGGTTTGGAATTTGTGATTCGACGAGCTCCTTCACAAGCTCCAAGACTTGCTCACGGGGAGACGGCAGACCAGTCGTTGGACATTCGTCTAAGGCATCGATGATAACATATACTGTAACTTGTTCTGGGAGTTCAAGCACATGTTTGAGACATTGCGCTAATTCACTATCGCTGGCATGTCGCGAGCCCTTATCGTGTGCTTCATAGAATTTGAAGAGAGCATCGTAGTAGGCATCAGATTGACCACAGAGCTGGGCCAGGAGAGAGGAAAGTAACCCACGCCCGTCCTTCTTTTGGTCCTCCCTGAAGTCACAATAGAAGAATGCGAGCGATGCCTGTCCTGCCACGCGCATGCTTTGGATGTCCTGGATGATTGAGGAACTGGGCGATGGAAGCATATTGAGTTCTAAGAAAATACGGAAAGATTTACGTACCACAGGACGCTCTTCCCTGCTCCAGCTACGGATGTGAAAATGATGAGTTCCAGGAACGTATGAAAAGCACAAAAGACGTACGTTTCCCATGTAGCCATAAGAGCGAGCTTGGCCCAGAACATTTCCACTTTGAGAAAGCTTCGCCATGAATCCACCATGTTGCAGTTCCGCTATGTTGAGATTCACGGGCGATGTTGTGATTCTTCCACGGATCTGGAGGTGAGAGCCAGCTTTGCATCAATTCGACGTCTGCAAGGCAGTGTCGAATTGTCAGGGTTCGTATTGACAACGGTTCCATTCAAGTTGAGGGATGACTCACTCAATGATCTTTTAACGTCGATCGAAATATTCTGCATATTTCCTAATAGAGAGTCAGATAAACGCCGAATTCCTGTAAGATAAACTGACTTGGACCACCGCTGACCATTCCTGTTGATTCCCTCTCTCGGTCTAGAGTTAGGAACACTTAGCAACGATCGAAGAACATGTTGGATGATTTCGTACCATCAATAGCAACTTTTGTATGTTCGACGAGATGATGCATGTCTTCGAGGATCTGCGCACCGGTGGCGACACCCTCCTCCTGAGTGAGCCTGTCAAACCTCTTGAGGAGAGCCTCGATGTCATTCTCTCCAAGCATTTTCATTATGAATTTCTCTGTTGTGCGTTTAGTTATAGTACCACATCGTGGGGGGAAGACACACTTATCCGTCCCTGTTTGACCTGCTCCGTTGCCAGGGCGAGGACTGAGAGAACCTCAGCTAATTTCTCTACGACGATGACGGCCATGGCTGTTGTGAGAGGTATGTTTGTATAAATTTCGAGCCGGCAAAGGAAACGCTTGATCGACTCGAACAAGTCTATGAGGTCATCATAGCTTGCGCTGACATCTTTCACCGCCTGATACACACTAATGTGACAAGGATACGTGCATTGGGATGGTGGAAGAGACCTACGCCGAGCAAGATTCCGAAAGCAGCAAATACTGCGTTTGAAGGTGGTAATGGCTATCGAATATTTTTTAGGGACAAAAATCGAAATGAGCGACTTTGGACATACTATACTGATACCTCCACCAAGAACGGTGCTGGTAGAAAGCGTGTACAGGACCCGCACGGCACCCTTCAGTGATTTCATCATCTTTCCATCTTCTCCTCGGAATTCGCGGACCTGCCGCGCATGTTCATGGATAGTTGAGGAAATTGAATCCACAGAATTGCACTTTTCGAGTTGTTTGACAAGGGAATGATGCTCATCTAATCTCGTTCCCGACCGCTTTGCGTAGTCTTCCAGGGCAGCGTTGAAGATTGACTCGAAGGATAAGGATGAGGGTTGACTCATACCGCAAACCGAAGAGATGTGGGCAATGAAAGAGGAACTAGTCTGGGTCACTAGGTGAGACTACGCGAGAAAGACCCTGGGATGCGATGGTAGGGCTCTGATTGAAGGGAGGTGGACCGCCTCTCACTGATACATTGTCATCGATCGATAGCGCCCAAGGAGACTCGGAGTTTCCCACGAGCTGGGAAGTTTCCTTTTCTTTTCTTTTTTTTTTTGTATCCATTTTCGTGCGCCTCGGGGTACAGAACCCCATGTAGCACTTCTGTATGGTAATACATAATATGTCGTGGGACCTAACAATTCAGAATTCTACCCCCATGGCCTAAGGCCATTGTTGTGTAACATGTTGTAAGGCCAGCCAGCACGCACTTTGGCCTCGGAACGGAGCAATTCCGACCACGTGACGCCTGCCCGAGTGCCGCCACATGCCACTACTGTAGTGCCGTGTTCCGAGTTCTCTTTAGAGAGAGAACGAGGTTTTTAAGCCGTTTTTTCTGGCCAAACCATGGGAAAATATATGACGTTCATTGCATTGCGGCCGTTGCCGCAGGATTTCGTTGCGGCCACCGGATCATATATGATCATGTGATGTGAGTATTGGTCATCATGATGTTGTGGTGCTGGAGTCCTCACGAAGTCTCGGCCTTCCTCGTCCCGCATGAATCCTACATCAATTTCTAACTCTCGAAGCGCCCATGTTCCTCTACGAGAATAGACACGGCCTCAGGAAGCGGGGCGTGATCATGCAAACGTACGGAGCACGGCCGCTGCATCCCAGCATATCAGCAACGATGAAACAAACGCCGAGACAAACACTCACCTAATTTGGGCGGCATCCATGAGGATATCCATGTTCAGCGATACTTCCTTCCCATGCTCGTCCCGCGCGCGCTGGAACTTCGCCACCCACAGCACGCGCGCCGTGTTGACGAAGAGCGAGTCAGCGGCCAACTCTTTTGCTACTGCAAATCCGTTGCCCATGTCCAAAGGTGACATGTCATGCCTGGTTAGTTTCTGCAGGGCCCGTCGACACTTCTCACTCGTCCAGGACCCAGGTGTCGCCCTAGCCGGAATTCATCTACATCTCCGCCTAACACGACGTGGTCATGACTGCAGCGTCAGGGAATGAATATATTAAAGAGAGTGTGGCTTGATACACCCGGGCCCTTTGAGAACCGTCCATCAACAGTGTTATATACGTGGCCTTATGTCAGACTCCCCGTGTCAAAGATGACCCGGGATGCGTGTGTGTGTTCTTGTTTGGACATCAGTCCGAGCATCGCTCGGAAGACGTATTGTAACATTCAGTCATTTTGAAGATGCCCAGCGATGTATGCCTCAGGGACGAATCGGAGGCGCTTACCTATACTAGCGTGGCGTCAATGTGATACGATACCATGCATTGTAAGTGGACATATCCGTAAAGATAGGCTCAGGTTCCACACTCCCCTGCTGTTTGAAATCGTGATGACATAGACGACTTCCGAGCTGAGACGCGCCATCTACATAAATAAATCATCCCTTGACACGGACATCTCTGTATCCATAACATATAAAGTCGATCGACTTTGACAGAGAGAAAGCGTGTCCATTCTTAATTCTCGAAACGCGCATACTCCTCCGCAAGAATGGACATCGCCTCGGGGAAGCGTGGCATGACCACGCAATCGTACGGAGCACAGCGGCTGTATGGAAGGATATCAACCAGGATCAAACCTTCGCTAAGAGAAATAGTACTCACATAACTAGCCCGGCATCCACGAGCGTGTCAAAGTCCAGTGGTACTTCCTTTCCAGTCTCGTCCCGCGCCCGCTCAAAATTCGCTGCCCACAGCATGCATGCTGTATCGATGAACAAGGAATCGGAAGCCAACTCCTTACCCACGCAGATCCGTCTGCCAAATCCAAAAGTGACATGTCCTGCTAGGTTTGTTTCTACAGGGCCAGTTAGCAGTTCTCCTTGCTCGTCAAGGTGTCGCTCTGGCCGGAATTCATCTGCGTCTTCGCCGAATACAGCGCGGTCGCGATTGCAGTGCCAGGTGTTGGGTATGCACACAGTACCTTTCGGAATGAACATGCCTTCATACCAGTCGTCTTCGATCGTTGCGTGAGGTAACCCAAGAGGGAGAGCAGGACGCCAGCGAAGAACCTCTTTGATGACGGCGCACACGTAAGGAAGGCGTGGGGCGTCAGCGAACGTGGGAAGACGATCGCGGCCGACTATGGTGTCCAGTTCGGCTTGTGCTCGACGTTGCACTTCTGGGAAGGCTATCATGGCAAGCGCCCACCAGGAAAGTGTAGTAGCGGTTGTCTCCGCACCCGCGACACTGGGATACGTCTTCATATAGCTCCATGCGTCGAACAAAACCAATCATGTGTACTTACTACAACTGTCCAGCGAGGAACGACATTTCAACCTCACTCAAACGATGACGCTCCGTGTCCTGCAGCAGAGACGCGCAGAAACTTGGCCGGTTTCCCCCATCGGCCTATCCGGTGTGTTATTTGGGTCCCACAGCTACGCCATGAAAAGCTACCCACGATGTCAACTCGGACACGTTCGAAAAGGCCTTTAAACATAACAGAATCCTGGGTGAATTGTCGAAGGCCCTCTTGCTTCCATTTCGCGAATCTTGGTTGTGTCGTACGTCAGCATACACAGTGTGAGATGATGGAAAGTATCCCAGACCTCTCAGGGATGTACATCATCCAAGGAAATATATCCACGAAATAAGTCCCTGGTATCGCAGCATGACTGGTACGGAGCATATATTCCTCAATTTTCTCAAGTGTGGGGTCATGTATTGACTTGAGGGTTGGGTAATCGTAAAGAATAGACAAGACTGTTGAGGCCGCTAAACGGTGAAAATGCTTTTCTAGATTGAGACTGGCAGAGGGTGATAGTAGCGAGGAGGTCAAAATGGTGGCTTCCTTCGTCTGAAGCGGGTGATAATTTTGCACCACCCTCTTGGTGAGCGCTTCGTGCGTGGCACGACGCATGCGACGCCAGCTGCACGAATATAAGGGCATGGCTATCAATCGTATGATCTCATTACCGGAAACCATTATTGGCACCCACCGATCCCCATAACCCATCAACGCGAACAATAGACCCTGACTAATGATCTCTTGGAGCATAATAAACCGGGGACGATCGGAATATTTGATGGCACGGCGCTCGAGCAGTTCGAAGCTTGATTTCAGGCTGTTGAGCACAATTGTAGGCTGTCCAGCTGCGTTAAGGTACATCACCTCTCCTGTGATTTTGATTGCCTCAAATACAACTTAGCAGTCCCCTAAATGGATGATCTGATACGTACCGAAACGTTCCTTGCAATCTTTCGAGACCAGCCAATTCTTATCCATGAGCTGAAGAGCATTCCCAATGATCGGTAAACCACGAGGTCTCGGAGGCAGCTTTCTCCATGGGCTTCTAGCATAGTAAACAATGAAAATTACTAGCAGCCCGAGCAAGGTGCCTGCGGTAAAACTCCTCGGCTCCTGGAATGCGCTGACGGTGAGGGCTCTTAGAGATCGCGACAGGCTAAATTTGGGCATCCCCGCATTCCCAACGGAATTGGATCCGTCGGCAGGCACTGAGTGTGCATACGCCATACCGAGGATCTGGTAAAACCAGAACATGTACTTCACCACGGTGGTCAGGGTGTAGTATGTCAACGATACGACTTGGGAATGAGGATTCGACCTAATCCGGCAGCACCGTTGCTGTTGACAAAATTTGTGCGAAAAGTGAAGGTCACGAGGAATACTCGCCTTTATATGACGGGATATCCAGCCGTTACTCGTAATAAAGTGACAGTGTAGGAAGCTCGGTCATACAGCTTGGTTTCGGTTCGAGTTTCGGTTCGCAAGAATTTCGGCAACGAGGCGGTGACGACGTAATTGGTCGCGTCACTTTAGTCAGCTACCAAGGAATCGCTCAAGCAAGGAAAAGAGGTATCTCTTACCTTCGAAGCCTGGAAGGCGCCCAATGACGATGTCAACACGATAGGCTGCGTGGAAGTGTTATCGGTCAAGGGGAACTCGAGGTAGCCAAGGTGAAATGGGAAATGGAAGAGTGTGTGATCGTGAGAGAGACAACTCCGGAAGAAACACGTGATACGGTCCCCTTCTCCGTATCACGACAGCGGACATCGCGAAGGCAGCCGTTCCTTCCGAACTTCCTCCACGCAGGTCGGAGGGAGGGAAAGGGAACGGGAACGAGAGGATAGAGCGCCGACAAAGTTGATGCGGGGAGTGGTTCCGCTTCATCGAGACGGACTTGGTGCGAACAGAAGGCCTTGGAGAGGAAGACTTGGACTTGGAGGCCCGGGAATGAGGAAGAATATAAGACGAGGAAACTCTATTTTTTTATGATGAAGATGCTCGAGGATGAGCAGAGGAGCCTCCATATACAGGAGAGTTGTCTCTAAACTAAATTTACTACGAGCTTCTGCCTTCTACTTAAACCGATGACAAAGAGTACCAACTGAAGACCCAGGGTGAGAACACGGTAAGGCGGCCAATACCATTGGTCTCACCCGGGCCTTATCGACATCAATCACATGCGCACAAGCGCAAATCATGAGCACGCGCAATTATGCCTGTGCAATTACACGTTACAGGGTGAGGCCGCTTGGCCATCTCACCTTGGTGCTTGTAAAACGAGTGGCATTAAACTCCTCATGCAAGAGCGCCATGTCCGAGTCGGCATCACGAAGGGTGCGGTCCTTGCGGAACGCCGCCATCATGTAATGCTGGTGAAAGGTAGACTTTTGGTCTACCCGCGAGTTCGAGGGGGGGTTCTTGTCCGATGCGTGTCCACGTTCCTGAAGGGGACGCTGGAGGTGCAAAAGGGGGGGAAGCGAGAGAGGGGGGATTGGCTCCGCGCGAGCCTGGTGAGAGAGGTGTCGGGAATGGTTGGTCGAAAGTGGCTGAGGGCGCGCAGCGGGTCAGAAGTTGGCGGGCGTGGATGGCTAATAGGTCCGCAGTCGAAAGCGGCTCTGTGAGGTCGGGGACGAGGAATGTGGCCTGTATGAGGTCAAAGGGAAGTATGGGTTCCACACCATGCACCATGAAGAAGGGGGAGTAGCCAGTCGACTTGCGAGTAATGGCACGATCGGCCCAAAATGCGAAGGCGACGAATCCCGATGGCCG